>Ga0228619_1000736_pt1 | contig 14603 bp, 11 predicted proteins | sample 22DmetaG_FD_190065 | JGI IMG/M metagenome (GOLD analysis project Ga0228619, IMG submission 190065) | Seawater microbial communities from Monterey Bay, California, United States - 22D | ecosystem: Environmental > Aquatic > Marine > Coastal | place: USA: California | collected 2016-10-12 | reverse complement strand
ATGCCAAGACATATGAGCTTTCCCACTATATTTCAAAGGAGTTTTTGCCTGAGCATACCCCTTAGCATAACCCCCTCCTTGCCAATCTCCTAAAAAGTCAGCATCTATACTTACAATGGTCTTTGCTTTGGAAAAATCGTAATCTGCTAGTGCACGAACCCCATAGTGCATTTCAAAAGCATTTAATGCTGCATCAGATGAAATAGCATCATAAGTGACTTGTTCTACGTTTGGAAATACTTCAATAAAATCTCTGATGATTTTATCAGTAGTTGGACTTGCCATTGTTGGGGTAATCAAAACTACTTTTTTATTTGTGGCGGCTAGGGCTTTTAAAAGACCTCCCATTTGAAGGTATAAATCATCCCATGAGACATCTTCTCCATTAGCCAAAGGACCTTGAAGTCTTAAAGTGTCATAAAGAGAGAGTACTGAAGCATGAACACGTGCATTGGCAATGCCAAGCGTAGGAGCATCAGGATTACTTTCAACTTTTATCGGACGTCCCTCTCTGGTTTTGATTAGAACACTAGCAAAGTCAAAGCCGTTTGCAATGGTAGTAGCATAGTAATTAGCTACTCCCGGACGAATCCGTTCAGGCTGTACAACATAAGGTACAGATTTTATTACAGGCCCTTCGCAGGCAGCAAGAGTCGCTGCAGCTGTACTAAATCCCACATATTTTAAAAAATCTCTTCGGGAGGTACTACTTTCTTCTAGGGTTTTTTCGTCGCTTAAAAAATCTTCTGGAAGTTTGGATACAAATTCATTTTGTTCCAACTTTTTTAAATCCTCATTCTCAGGGTTGAGTTGATCAATATTTTTCCAGTATGTTTTATTTGATGCCATATGTCTTTCTTGATCGCCTTTTAATAGTGACACTTTCCACATTCTAAGCCACCCATTTGAGCAACTGTTAATTTTTCTACTCCGTATTTCTTAGAAAGCGCTTCGTGAATCTTTGCATAGTATTCGTTGCTTTCTACTTTAACATTGGTTTCTCTATGACAATTGATACACCATCCCATAGTAAGAGGAGAGTATTGATACAATACTTCCATTTCTTCTACTGGACCGTGACATTTTTGACACGCTATTTCTCCAACTTCGACATGTTGCGCGTGGTTGAAATAAACAAAATCGGGAAGGTTGTGGATGCGAACCCATTTAACTGGTTGGGTCTCTCCTGTATAACGTTGGTTTTCTTCATCCCAACCTACAGCTGCATAGAGTTTTTTGATTTCTTTGGTATAAAAGTCTTTCGTGTATCCGTTTTCTAAATCTTCTTCACCGTTATATTCAGCAATGTTTTGGTGACAATTCATACATACGTTTAAAGAAGGTATTCCAGAATGTTTGGATACCCGAGCTGAGGAGTGACAATATTTACACTCGATTTGATTCGCTCCTGCATGGATTTTATGTGAGTAATGAATGGGCTGTACTGGCATATAGCCTTGATCTACGCCCACTTGCATAAAATACCCGTAAACAAAATAAGCACTGCTTAACAACAAGAGGACTACTGTTGTCATAACAAGAAATTGATTTTGTATAAATGCAATCCAAATTGGGGTTCGCTTCGGTCTAGCTTGAGGCTCTATGTCTACTCCACTTAATTTGGCAATACGCATTAAAGTGCGCTGCACTAAAAAAAGCATGACTACTAAAATACCAAATACCAATGAAAGCGCTAAGAGAATGATGGTATTACTTACTCCAGATTCTGATCCCTGAGCTGCAGCTCCTGCTGGTATGGGAGCGACTGCTGGTGCTGGAGGGGTATAATCTGTATAGGTTATAATGTTATCAATGTCCTCATTAGAAAGTTGAGGAAATGAGGTCATCACTGAACCGTTGTACTCTTCATAAATCGCAACAGCTTGAGCATCGCCAGATTTTACCATGGCGGTACTATTTTTAATCCAACTGTATAACCATTCTTTATCATATTTGGCCGAAACTCCTTTGAGTGCTGGACCTACAGCGCGTTTATTAAGTTTATGACAGGCAGCACAATTTGCGTTAAAAAGCTTTTTCCCCGCCTGAATAGCGGCATCGTCTTGTGCTGCGGCTTGGTGCGTTGTTATAACGCTTAATAAGATGATAAATGGTAAAAAGAAGGGTTTCAAGCATCTAGTGAATGCCATCCTCTTTTTTGAAAGTAGTGAGTTCTTCAAAATTTTTTTCTAAAATCCGTAACAAAAATAAGCCATAGAACCCTTTTTATTAAGCTTAGAAATTAAGATTTTACTAATTTATAATTATTCTAAATAAGTAAGGAGATTTGTTAAATTGATCGTGAATAAAAAGAAATTTTTGTTTTTTTGCTTTATGAAAAATTTCCTTTGGAACTACCTAATTTTACTACTCTTTTTATTTACAGTAGCACCCGTTTTTTCTCAAAGAGAGAATATAAACATTAAACAAGATTCAAAAGTTGACAGTTTAATACAAAAAAAAATTGAGCTAGATCGAACCCGTTTTGACAATACTTATTTTACGCTTCAGTTATATTATGGTGATGTGGATACGGCAAAAGAAACTTTAGAACGGTCCAGAGAAATGTATCCGCATATTCCTGTGGAGTTAAGTTTTGAAACTCCAAATTACAAAGTACAAGCAGGTCGTTTTAAAGACAAGTTAATAGGCTTAAAAACGCTTGATACAGTAAAGCGAAATTTCCCTTCAGCTTTTCTTCTTACAAGGAGAAAAGATTAAAGGGATTTTTTGACCGCAATTTCTTGAAAACATTCTAATACATCCCCAATTTTGATGTCGTTGTAATTTTTGATTTGCAATCCGCAATCATACCCCTTAGCAACTTCTTTTACATCGTCTTTAAATCGTTTAAGAGAAATGAGTTCTCCCGTAAAGATGACTACTCCTTCACGTATAATTCGTATGTTCGAGTTTCTAAATATTTTTCCTGTGGTTACCATACATCCGGCGATGGTTCCTACTTTGGAAATTTTAAAGGTTTCTCGAATCTCTACAGTTCCTGTGACTTCTTCACGCATTTCTGGAGAAAGCATTCCTTCCATTGCGTCTTTTACATCGTTAATGGCATCATAAATAATAGAATACGATCGGATATCGATTTCTTCTTTCTCAGCGACAGCTCTGGCATTACCCATCGGACGTACATTAAATCCTATAACAATAGCGTCAGATGCCGAGGCCAATAAGACATCAGATTCTGTAATTGCTCCAACACCTTTATGGATAATATTGACTTCAATTTCTCCTGTAGAAAGTTTTTGGAGAGAATCGGTTAATGCTTCAACCGATCCGTCCACGTCTCCTTTAAGGATAATGTTTAGTTCTTTAAAGTCTCCCAAAGCGATTCGTCTCCCGATTTCATCTAAAGTAATATGGCGTTGAGTACGCACGCTTTGCTCACGAACCAACTGTGTTCTTTTGGCTGCAATTTGCTTGGCTTCTCGTTCGTCTTCTAGAACCAAAAAGGTATCTCCCGCTTGTGGAGCTCCATCTAAACCTAAGATAGAAACTGGTGTTGCTGGTGGAACCTCAGCTAGGTTAACTCCACGTTCATTGAAAATTGCTTTTACTTTTCCGCTTTGCTTTCCTGCGAGTAAATAATCCCCCATTCTCAAAGTCCCATTTTGAACTAAAATTGTAGAAACGTATCCTCTCCCTTTATCTAAAAAGGCTTCAACAACGGTTCCTTTTGCTTTTCTATTAGGATTTGCTTTTAATTCTAATAATTCCGCTTCTAGCAGCACTTTTTCTAGAAGTTCATTGACGCCTTTACCATTCAAGGCAGAAATGTCTTGAGATTGTACTTTCCCGCCCCAGTCTTCAACCATCAAATTCATTCCGGCTAAAGCTTCTTTAATCTTATCTGGATTGGCATCGGGTTTGTCAATTTTATTAATCGCAAATACTATAGGTACTCCTGCTGCTTGTGCATGACTGATGGCTTCCTTCGTCTGAGGCATAATGTCATCATCTGCGGCTACGACTATAATTGCAATATCTGTTACTTGAGCTCCACGTGCTCTCATAGCAGTAAAGGCTTCGTGACCCGGAGTATCTAAAAAGGTGATTTTTTGTCCACTTTCTAAGCTTACTCCATAAGCACCAATATGTTGCGTGATCCCACCGGACTCCCCAGCGATCACGTTTTCTTTCCGAATGTAGTCTAACAAGGACGTTTTTCCGTGGTCAACATGACCCATAACAGTAACTATTGGAGCGCGAGCTTGAAGGTCTTCTTCTTTATCTGCTACCTCTTCAATGTTCTCTTCTATATCTGCCGTTTCAAAACTGACCTCATAGCCGAATTCATCTGCAACAATACTCAAGGTTTCTGCATCTAATCGCTGATTCATCGTTACCATGATCCCTAGCGTCATACAAGTCGAAATAATTTCTGTTGAAGAGATATTCATCATCGTAGCTATTTCCCCCACAGTAATGAACTCAGTAACCTTAAGGACTTTACTTTCTGCTTCAATTTGTGCCATCTCCTCTTCCGATTTTTGTCGGTGTTGAGATCTTTTGTCACGTCGGTATTTTGCACCTTTAGATTTGTTTGATTTCCCTTGAAGTTTTTCTAAGGTTTCTCGAATTTGTTTTTGCACTTCTTCATCGGAAGGCTCTTCTTTTTGAATCGGAGCAGGTCTGTTTTTTCCTCTGTTGTTATTGCGGTTTTGATTAGAGGGTGGGGAAGGTTTTACATCTTTACTGATGCGTTTGCGTTTTCTCTTTCGCGCATCTTCAACGGTTTTTTCCTTTTTGTTGACCTCATCGAGGTTGATTGTTTGACCTGTTTGTTTGGGCCCAGAAAGTTTTTTATATTGAGTTTTCAGAGTTTCGTTCTGTTCCGCAGTGTCGGCTGATTCGCTCTCTTTTTCTTGTTTTTCACTTGCTGCTGCAGGAGCTTGCACTTCTGTTTTTTCAATAGTAGGTGCGGCTGTTTCCTCTACGGGTTCTTCCTTTTGTTCTAGTTCTGGAGCTTCTTCCTTTACATCTGGAGCTGCAGCAACTTCCTTTTTGGGAGGATTCTTTAAGGCTTCGAGATCGATCTTTCCTAAGGTCTTCGGCTTTTCAATCGCTACACGATTGGTCTTTAATTCTTCTCGTTTAGCAATTTTATCTTGTCGTTCTTGCTCTTTTCTTTCTTGAATAATGCGAAGCGATTCTTTTTCTTTACGCTTCTCTTCCCCTACTTCATGGGAGGCTACCTTTTTCGATTTATCAGTTTCAAATCCGTCCAATAGTACATTATATAATTCGGTTGTGATTTTGGTAGTTGGACGAGCATCAACTTCAATACCCTTTTGATTTAAAAATTCGACAGCTCGGTCTAAAGAGATGTTGAGTTCTCTTAGAACTTTGTTAAGTCGAATACTGGGTTGATCAGCCATATATAAATTTCTATGAGCAAAAATACTAATTATTTTTGCAGTCTATTCTTCAAATTCTTCTTTAATGATTCGTAATACATCGTTTATTGTTTCTTCCTCAAGGTCGGTTCGCTTGATTAAATCAGATTTTTCGAGCTCTAAAATACTTTTTGCGGTGTCCAGTCCTACTTTTTTAAATTCTTCTATGACCCAGCCTTCTATTTCGTCACTAAATTCCTTAAGCTCAATGTCTTCCTCTACCCCTTCTCTAAATACGTCAATTTCATATCCAGTTAATTTTCCTGCTAAACGGATGTTGGATCCTCCTTTACCGATAGCTTTTGAAACTTCTTCTGGGTTTAAAAATACCTCAACGCGTTTGGTGTCTTCCTCGATTTTTAATGAGTTTACTTTAGCCGGACTCAATGCTCTTGAAATAAAAAGTTGTAGGTTATTGGTGTAGTTGATTACATCAATATTCTCATTTCCTAGCTCTCTTACAATCCCGTGAATACGAGAACCTTTCATGCCTACACAAGCTCCTACAGGGTCAATACGGTCGTCATAAGTGTCTACAGCTACTTTGGCTTTCTCTCCAGGAATACGAACTGCTTTTTTTATGGTAATTAATCCGTCAAAAACTTCTGGGATTTCTTGTTCAAATAATTTTTCCAAAAAGATGGGGGAAGTTCTTGAAAGAATGATTCTTGGTTTGTTTCCTCGCAACTCAACACTTTCTATTACCCCTCTTACATTGTCTCCTTTTCTAAAAAAGTCACTGGGAATTTGACGGTCTTTGGGTAAAATAATTTCATTTCCATCATCATCTAAAAGGATCATTTCTCTACTTCTAATATGATGTACCTCGGCTGTAAACAAGTCGCCCTCACGATCTTTAAATTGCTTGAAAATATTGGTGCTGTCGTGCTCGAATATTTTGGCTACTAGGTTTTGACGTAAATACTGAATAGATCTTCTTCCCAAATCAATGAGTTTCACTTCTTCAGAAACATCTTCTCCTACTTCAAAATCAGGCTCTATTTTTCTAGCTTCGGTTAGTGTAATTTCTTGATTGGGGTCTTCTACATTCCCATCTTCTACAACTACACGATTTCTCCAAATTTCTAAATCGCCTTTATCTGGATTAATGATGATGTCAAAGTTTTCATCTGATCCAAATTTGCGTTTTAAGGTGTTTTTAAATACATCTTCCAGTATGACCATTAAGGTTACTCGGTCAATGAGTTTGTCATCTTTAAATTCTGAAAAAGAATCAATTAAGGCGAAATTTTCCATGTTCAATTATTTTCGTTTTAAATTAAAACTTTCGCATTGAGCACACTATCATACGAAAGAGTTTGTTGTTTCTCTACGGTTACTTTTCCTTTACCTACTGGCTTTTTTTCTCGTTGTTTCCATTTCAGAGTAAAGCCCTCGGTGTTAGCAGCTGTGAGTACCCCTTGAACTTCAGGTCCTGATGCTACTTCTACTTTTAATCTTCTCCCAATATTTTTGACGTACTGTCTTTGACTTTGCAAAGGTGTTCCCACTCCTGCTGAAGCTACTTCAAGGGAGAAGTCTTCTTCTTCTCGATCTAACTGATGTTCGATTGCTCTGCTAATGGTCATACAATCTTTTAGAGTGACCCCTTGGTCTCCGTCTAGGATTACTTTAATACTGTTGTCTGCGCCTATCTTTAATTTTATCAAAAATAAAGATGGGTTTTCATCCAAGGCGGTGGCTAATAAGTTTTCAACTTTCGAACGTAGATTCATATCAAAAAAAAAGGGGACTTATTAGTCTCCTTCTGTTGTTTGTTTCAGAACGTTTGCAAATATAAAGGAAATTGATTAATTATTAGCCTGCTCTTATAAATTTCTTAAAATTACACAACTTAAGTACTATGCTCATTATAACAAAATCCTTAAAGGCTACTCTCTTCATTTTTTGATTTAAGTAGGGAATATAATTTTATATAATAGAAGTTTAAAAAATTGTATTTTTGAGCGCTATGAAATACCAATTCACTTCTCCTGGGATAGGGTTCACTAAAGCCCGTACAAAAAATCAAACTCCCTTTGAACGCTTGTTTGAAATTTTTAAAGAACTCATCACGCATACCTCTGGAGATTTTGACGAGGCCATTGATTGGTTGCGAGAATTAGACCGCGAATATCAACTGACCGATGAAAATTATACCATTGATGATTTTGTAGAGGACCTGCTTAAAAAATCGTACATACAGCAAAAACCAGGAGGTAATTCGAAAGGAGAGGGCATGAGTTTGACTCCCAAAACAGAAAAGCTGTTAAGAGAACACGCCCTAAAACAAATCTTTGGTAAGCTCAAAAAATCGAATAGCGGAAACCATAAGACCAAAAAACTAGGTCAAGGAGAGGACAATACTGGGGAGTTTAAAGCATACCAGTTTGGAGATGCGTTAGAAAAAATTGATATAACCCAAAGCATAAAAAATGCACAGATACGTTCCGTAGGACAAGACCTTACATTACAACATGATGATTTGGTGGTTGAAGACAGTTTCTTTAAAACACAAATGAGTACAGTCTTAATGATTGACATCAGTCACAGCATGATTCTCTATGGGGAAGACCGTATTACTCCTGCTAAGAAAGTTGCAATGGCTTTAGCGGAATTAATTACCACCCGTTATCCCAAAGACACTTTAGATATTTTGGTTTTTGGAAATGACGCCTGGCCTATTTCATTAAAAGATGTTCCCTACCTAGAAGTAGGTCCCTACCACACCAACACGGTCGCAGGGCTCCAATTAGCTATGGACATTCTTCGCCGCAAAAAAAACAGCAACAAACAAATCTTTATGATTACAGATGGAAAACCAAGTTGCTTAAAAATGTCCGATGGTACCTACTATAAAAATAGTGTAGGACTTGATGATAATATTGTTGAAAAATGCTACAAAATGGCACGCCAAGCCAAAAAATTACATATTCCCATCACCACCTTCATGATCGCGCAAGATCCTTATTTGCAACAATTTGTTCGAAAATTTACCGAGGCTAACCGCGGAAAAGCTTTCTTTACGGGATTAAAAGGTCTTGGAGAAATGATTTTTGAAGACTATGAAAAGAACAGAAAAAAACGCTTAGAATAAAGAAAAAAACACTATGAATTCACCCACTATTGCTACACTAGGGGCATTAAAAAAAACAGATTATAGCCCACAAAATATCCAAGATGAATTGTCCAAAAATCTACGACAACGCTTGCGGGATGGAATCCCAACTTTCGACGGATTGATAGGCTACGAAAACACTGTCATCCCTGATGTAGAACGTGCAATCCTTTCTGGGCACAACATCAATCTTCTCGGTTTACGCGGTCAAGCAAAAACTCGTTTGGCTAGACAAATGACCCAACTTTTAGACGAATGGGTTCCGGTTGTGTCAGGCTCTGAAATAAATGATGATCCATTGGCTCCTATTGGTAGAGAGGCAAAGGAATGCATCGCTGAAAGAGGAGATGAAACCCCCATAGAATGGCTTAATCGTGATGAGCGTTTTTTTGAAAAACTAGCTACACCAGACGTTACAGTTGCCGACTTGATCGGAGATGTTGACCCTATAAAGGCTGCCAATCTCAAGCTTTCCTATGCCGATGAGCGCGTCATCCACTTTGGAATGATTCCCAGAGCTCACCGTTGTATTTTTGTTCTTAATGAATTACCAGATCTTCAGGCTCGCATTCAAGTGGCTTTATTTTCAATTTTACAAGAAAAAGAAATTCAAATCCGAGGATTTAAATTGCGGCTTCCAATAGAAACACAAATCATATTTACTGCAAACCCTGAAGACTATACCAACAGAGGAAGTATTGTAACTCCATTGAAAGACCGTATCGGATCACAAATATTAACACATTATCCTCATAATCGAGAAATTGCAAAAGCCATCACAACCCAAGAAGTTCAACTTTCTAAAAATCTTGGAGGGAAAGTACATATTCCAGAACTTGCCAGAGACATAATAGAAGAAATTGGTTTTGAAGCGAGAAAAAGCGAATACGTAGATGCCAAAAGCGGAGTTAGTGCCCGTATGAGTATTACTGCTTTTGAAAATCTCATCAGTACAGCAGAGCGTCGTTTGTTGATCTCAGGAGAAAAAAGCACTACCCTACGCATGTCTGATTTTTTAGGAATAATACCTGCCATCAACGGAAAGGTAGAATTGGTCTATGAAGGGGAACAAGAAGGTGCGGAACAAATTTCCTATCACCTAATTTCTCAAGCTTGTAAGACACTATTCCCATCCTATTTCCCAGAAATTAAAAAGCTAGAAAAACAAGATAAAGAAGGTCCCTACGATAAATTATTAGGTTGGTTTTTCAGTGACAATGAGCTGTTTTTAGAAGACAACCTAGACGATCGATTGTATCGAGATACTTTGGAAAACCTTCCCGATATTCAAAACGTCATCAAAAATCACCAACCTGAGTGTTCCAAAGAAGACCTTCATTTTATGATGGAATTTTTACTCTGGGGATTAGAGGCCAATAAGCGACTAAACAAATACCGAAAGTTAGAAGGGTTTCAATTTAAAGACTCCTTAGGCAGTTACATTAGTGGTTTGTAAATTTTTTCTAGTCATTACAAAAAAACAAAAATGATAAAGACCGATATCATAATCATTGGTGCAGGACCAGTAGGCCTCTTTGCGGTATTTGAAGCGGGTTTAATGCAGCTTAAATGTCATTTGATTGATGCTATCCCTCAAGCAGGGGGTCAGCTAACCGAAATTTATCCTAAAAAACCCATTTATGATATTCCTGGTTATCCTACTGTTTTAGCTGGGGAATTAATCGAAAAATTGATGGAGCAGGCCGCTCCTTTTAAACCTGGATTTACACTTGGTGAACGTGCTGAAACTATTCAAAAACAAGAAGACGGGAGTTTTGTTGTCACTACAAGCGAAGGCACTAAACACAATGCTCCTGTGATTATGATTGCGGGGGGACTGGGTAGCTTTGAACCTCGTAAACCCAAAATCGAGAACCTTCCCACGTTTGAAAAAAAGGGAGTGGAGTTTATGGTTAGAGAGCCAAAAGATTTTTTAGGAAAAAAAATCTTTATTTCAGGTGGCGGAGATTCTGCTTTGGACTGGGCTATTTATTTTGCTGAACGCAATGAAAGCCGTGTGGGATTGGTTCACAGAAGCGAATCTTTTAGGGCACATAAAGACTCAGTAGATAAATTATATCAGTTGCAAAATCATGGTAAAATTGACTTTTATACCCATGCAGAAGTAGTAGGTCTTAGAGGTAAAGGACAACTATCTTCCATTGAAATCAAACAAAAAGACCAAAAAAATAAATGGGTAGAAGTAGACACTTGGCTTCCCCTTTTTGGTCTTTCACCCAAATTAGGACCTATCGCAAACTGGGGATTAGAGATTGAAAAAAATGCCGTCAAAGTGGATAATACCTTGGATTACCAAACCAACATTAAAGGTATTTTTGCCATTGGGGATGTCAACACCTATCCTGGAAAGCTAAAGCTAATTCTCTGTGGCTTTCACGAAGCCGCTTTGGCTGTGCAAACTGCATATAAAATAATACATCCCGATAAGCGTTTTACACTAAAATATACCACAGTACAAGGGATAAAAGGTTTTGATTAAGCCTGAAAGAAAACGGTCAAAAGCATAAAAGTTATATATTTAAGCATGGACTATGCACTTTATCAAGTGGATGCTTTTACGAACCGCCTTTTTGGAGGGAATCCTGCCTGTGTTATACCTCTTGATCATTGGCTTGAAGATGAAATATTACTTAAAATTGCGAAGGAAAACGCTGTTCCTGAAACTGCTTTTTTTGTTGCGAATAAAGAAAGCTTTCATCTTCGCTGGTTTACTCCTGATCTGGAAATGGACTTATGTGGGCATGCTACATTAGCAACAGCTCATATATTAAAAACACAATTGCAGTGCGACAGAGAAATCATACATTTTAATACCCTTAGTGGAAGGGTTCAAGTGAGTGTAAAAGATGATTACTATTTTTTGGATTTTCCCTCTCGAATGCCAGTTCGAAAACATCTACCACAGCCATTGGGAGATGCCTTAAGTTTAATGCCAAAAGAGGTCTATAAAGCAAGAGATTTTGTCCTGCTTTACGAAAAGGAGGAAGACATAAAAAATATTGAAATCGAACGATCACATTTCGATGAATTGGATTTGGGTACTGGCGGAGTCATTGTAACTGCACAAGGATCTAAAGTAGATTTTGTTTCTCGTTTCTTTACTCCAAGGGCTACAATACTGGAAGACCCTGTGACCGGTTCTGCGCATTGTTCCTTAATTCCCTTTTGGGCTAATATTCTAAATAAAGAGCGTATGACAGCCGCTCAAATATCAAGTCGCGGAGGACATTTAGTTTGTGTGAATAAAGAAGATCGTGTTCTTATTGGTGGAAAAGCGCGAACGTATTTTCAGGGAAAATTCAAAATTATTTAAGCGCTGTAAACTCTTTCTAATTATATTAAATGTTGTAATTCTTTTTTAAAATAGACTGCAGAAGTCTGGACACTTTCCATAGCATTTACAGCATAATTTCCCCCTTGTTCGATATAATAATATTCTAAACCACTCTCTACAGGATCTGGTAGGATTTGAGTATAATCAATGGATCCTTTTCCCAATTCAATATAATCTCGAGTAACTTTGTCCATATCTTTAATATGCCACATAACATATCTTCCAGGTTGTTCTTTTACCAATTCTTTAGGAGTTTTTCCAGAGTGTACCACCCAGTACATGTCCATTTGCAATTTAACTAAATCGGAGTCTGTAAGCTGCATAAGAATCTCATAACCCGAATTTCCCTCCCAACGTTCAAATTCGTATCCGTGATTGTGATAAGCAAAACCAAGACCTGCGGCATTTACCTGCTCTGCTACACGATTAAGTAAGTCAGCCAAAATCTTAAAACTTTCTGCATTGCGTTGCTCTGGACGAACCCAAGGCCAAGTAATATAAGGAGCATTTAATATTTTTGAAGCTTGAATACATTGATCCACAAACCACTTGAGTTTATCCTCTGTGGCATTGAAATAGTCCGCAAAAGCAAAATGTCCACTAGTCGTTGTAAGTTGTAGGTTGTCTAGGATTAGCTTAAATTCATTTACATTAAAACCGTAAATTTGGTTGGTATTTGGATCATAGCCATAGGTTTCAAAGTCTTCATAACCCATAGTTTTTACTTTTTTCAACGTTTCAATGGGATCTATAGCCATTGCGTCACGAATTGTGTAAAGCTGAAGTCCCATTTTATAGTTAGAACTCATGGAACATGCTAATTGTGGGAGTCCAGCAAGCGTACTCCCCCCTAAAACGGATAAATTTTTTAAAAAACTGCGTCTTTCCATAAATCTCATTTTGGTTTACAGCAATTTAATGAAAATCCCTCTGATAAATACAGTACATAAATAATCCTTATTTTAGAAAAGAAATCAGACAGAAAACCAAGATATAAAGCTGTATTAATTTGATATAAGATGGAAAAAACATTTGACGCTATAGTTGTAGGATCGGGAATAAGTGGTGGTTGGGCTGCGAAAGAGCTTTGTGAAAATGGATTAAAAACCTTAGTTATAGAACGTGGACGCATGGTAAAACATCTTGAAGATTATCCAACTATGCATCTTGACCCTTGGGATATGAAAAATGGTGGGAGCACATCACAAGACATATTAAAGGATTACAACAAACAAAGAAGATGGGGAATAAATGAAGCAAATCGGCATTTTTACAATAAAGATACTGAATTTGATTACGATGAAGACAAACCTTTCGATTGGATCCGTGGAACGCAAGTAGGAGGTCGCTCATTAATATGGGGCCGACAAACTTATCGCTGGAGTGACGATGATTTTGAAGCCAATTTACGCGATGGAATTGCTGTAGACTGGCCTGTGAGATACAACGAAATTGCCCCTTGGTATTCTTATGTTGAAAAATTTATTGGAGTAAGTGGAGAAGCACTTAATCTACCTCAACTTCCTGACAGTGAATTCTTACCTCCCATGGAATTGAATTGTGTAGAAAAAGAACTACAAAGTTCCATTGCTAAAAATTATGAGGATCGTGTTCTGACCATAGGACGTGTAGCGCATATTACTAAAGGCACAAAAGAAGGTGCAGGAAGAGGGAAATGTCAATTTCGAAATCGTTGTGACCGTGGCTGTCCTTATGGTTCTTATTTTAGTTCTAATGCTTCCACTTTACCGACTGCAGAAAAGACAGGAAATTTAACCTTGCGTTCACATTCGGTAGTAACAGAAGTTCTTTATGATCACAAAACACAAAAAGCTTCTGGGGTTAAAGTAGTAGATGCACTTACAAAAGAAGTTTTCGAGTTTAATGCAAAAGTCATCTTCATGTGTGCTTCTTCTATGGCTTCAACAGCCATCTTGTTAAACTCAAAATCTAAGCGTTTTCCCAACGGTTTAGGTAACGACTCAGGGGAATTAGGACACAACATAATGGATCATCAGTTGGGAAGTGGCGCATCTGGAGTTTATAATGGTTACGAAGACAAGTATCATTTTGGAAGACGTCCAAACGGTTTCTATATCCCACGTTTTAGAAATATAGCAGGTAAAAATAAAGATGTAGATTTTTTACGCGGCTACGGATATCAAGGAGGAGCAAGAAGAGGAAATTGGTCTGAAAGTATAGCAGAATTTGGTTATGGGTCAGATTTTAAAAATGCCCTTCTAAAACCTGGAAAATGGAACATCGGTATGGGAGGTTTTGGAGAGGTCTTACCCTATCACGAAAACCGAATGTATTTAAACTATAAAAAATTAGACTCTTTTGGATTTCCCAAAATTATTTTTGATGCCGAGTTCAAAGAAAATGAGATGAAAATGAAAGCAGACTGGAAAGAACAAGCGGCCGAAATGTTGGAAAACGCGGGATGCAAAGAAGTTACTATTTTTGATTCTAACGCTCCTATTGGCAAGGGAATTCACGAAATGGGTACAGCACGTATGGGCCACGATCCAAAAACTTCGGTGCTCAACAAGTTCAACCAAGTACACAGAGTTCCCAATGTTTTTATGACTGATGGTGCCTTTATGACTTCTTCAGGTACTCAAAATCCTTCTTTAACCTATATGGCATTTACAGCAAGAGCAGTAAATTATGCTGTTTCTGAATTAAAAAAAATGAATTTATAAAACCCTCACAGATA
>Ga0228619_1000718_pt1 | contig 14732 bp, 10 predicted proteins | sample 22DmetaG_FD_190065 | JGI IMG/M metagenome (GOLD analysis project Ga0228619, IMG submission 190065) | Seawater microbial communities from Monterey Bay, California, United States - 22D | ecosystem: Environmental > Aquatic > Marine > Coastal | place: USA: California | collected 2016-10-12 | reverse complement strand
GACCCCAAGCGTGACAGGCTTGTATTCTAACCAACTGAACTACCGGACCGTGTTCCTCAATGGGTTGCAAATGTAATAGCGTTTTTGAAATCTACAACACCTTTGAGCAAAAAAAACTTGTCTTTTAGAATCTTTCTGAATCTTTCGAAAAAAGCCCAATGTAGTTTCTTAGGTTTGAGGCAAATATGATAAAATGAAAACAGCCGTAATTCTTGCAGGAGGAAAGGGAACTCGACTTGCAGAGATTCGATCAGATGTGCCTAAGCCCATGATGCCTGTTTTAGACAAGCCGCTTTTAGCCTATCAGATAGAATTACTCAAGGCACATGGCTTTACCAAGGTATGGCTTATCGTGAACCACCTTTATGAACATATAGAGGACTATTTTGCTAATGGTGAGCATTTCGGTATTGAAATCAACTATTACATTGAAGATAAACCGCTTGGCACTGTTGGCGGACTAAAAGCTATAGCACAACACCTGACTGATCCGTTTCTAGTGCTCTATGGCGATGTTATGATTAATATGGATCTCAATCGTCTTATCGCCTTCCATGAAAACAAGAACGCGGATGCCACTTTAGTAGTGCATCCCAATGATCACCCGTACGACAGCGATTTATTAGCAGTGGATCAAGAGGATCGGGTAACTGCTTTCTATGCCAAACCGCATCCTGATGGCTTGCGCTACAGAAATCTCGTGAATGCAGCGGCGTACGTTTTCAACCCTGTTGTGCTTGAACATCTGGAATCGGGAGTAAAAGCAGACTTTGGAAAAGACATCTTCCCTACCCTTCATGCAAAATTAAATGTGTTCGCTTATAACACACCTGAATACCTAAAAGACATGGGAACGCCGGACCGATTAAAAAAGGTTGAAGAGGCCTTGAAAAGCGGTAACGTTTCCGCACGAAACCTAAACAATAAGCAACGTTGCGTTTTTCTTGATCGTGATGGCGTCATTAATATCGACACTGACCTTATTGACCGTCCAGAAGACCTAGAATTGTACCCCTATGCTGCTTCAAGCATTCGAAGATTGAATAAAATGGGCTTCTTAGTGGTCGTGGTGACCAATCAAAGTGTGATTGCAAGAGGACTTTGCACCATCGCTACGCTTGATGAAATCCATAAAAAAATGGAGACAGAGTTAGGACAGGAAGGTGCATTTGTTGAGGCCATTTATTTTTGCCCTCACCACCCTCACAGCGGTTATGAAGGTGAGGTTAAAGAGTACAAGGTCGAATGCAGCTGTCGAAAACCAAAGCCTGGGATGCTTCTCGAGGCCGCGGAACGATTCAATATTGACTTGACCAAAAGTTACCTTGTGGGTGATAGTGCAAGAGATATAGAGGCTGGGGCTCGCGCAGGCGTGGAAACCATTCGTGTCAAAACAGGTCATGGCCTAAAACCGCATACTGAGGTACCAATGAACTACGTCGCGGATTTAGTAGCCGCCGTTGACCTTATTGAAGGTCAGTCTTAGAAGATTTAGTTACACGATCAAAATCCTTTTTGAATTGGATACCGACACCCTGCGTGTAAGGACCTGTGGTTTGGAGCAAAGGATCATTTCTATTACTTCTATTGAACGCTTTAAGTACAACGGTACCTTGTTTCGATACGTCTAAGGATACTTCTGTATCGCCGAGCAATAAAGTCGAAGCCTGCTCTTGTCCTATAGGTACGTCAAAGGAAGACTTCAATTTTAATTTACCGTCGAAGAAGTTCTTTGATACGCCTAGATTTAGGTTGTCGCCTTGGTTACCGAAATTGGCAATCGGATTGGCTCCTGTGGTATAATCAAAATCTACGGTCACATAATCTCCTATACCTGCGGCCAACCAACTACCAAACTCACTAACCAATAATTCAGATGTAGTATTTCCTAAGGAGGATTCGAAGTTAATGCTCTCTTGAATACCTAAGTTTTGCTGAAAGAAATCGCCCAGCATGAGCAATGAAAATGCTTGATAATGTAAGGCCTCTTCATTTAAAAAGTGACGGTTCAGTTCCTGTTGATAGGAAGACGGACTTTCTGGTAAATCGATTGCAAAACCTATTTCAGGCGAGAGAAGCGGACCAGTAAGCGAAATGATGAGATCTACAGGAACCTTTTCATTGTTGTAATTCGCACTACTGACTAACCCTGTGAGATCCGTTTGAACACGGTATACGGCCTTTAAATCTAGTTCAGCTTGATATACATCGCCGCTCCATGCTATTGTCCCGCCAGGCAATAGATTAAACTGCTTATTAATAATGTTTTGTAGCGTAAATAGGTAATCCCCTTCTGTAACAGTGTAGACGCCATATAGCTCAACACTTTCATCTTCTAGTATTTTTAGCCGCATAGAGCCACTTCCTTGCGCACGAATAATGTCTCCGAGTACTTCATCTAAGACCAATTCAATTTTAGCCGCTGGGGTTACCTCTATTCCCAAATCCGCGCCGAAATAATCATGTTCACCTTCAATCGATTCTACAGTTACACGCGGTAATTCAGAATCAACAAATCGAATAAATCCAGGTAATTCAACAGCTGTGGGATTGTCAAGAGGTATTTTAAGTAGTGTTCCCTTCTTCGTCGTTGCTTGAACACTTAGTTGCAATTGTTCTACAGGTCCTATCAAATGCATCTCGCCAGCTGCAACCGCGCTCCCATAGAACATATCATCTGCATTTCGTTCTTTATTCATGGCGAGTAAGCTATCCGAAGACAAACGTAGATCTAAACGAAAATCTTTCAATTGGTGATGCTCTATACCTCCCCAAGTCAATGCCTTCGTCTGATCGTCCATAGAAATTAGTGCTATGGAATCCAATTCGAACCCGTTATCTGAAATAGAGATTAAAGACTGTTCGGCTACAGAAAAGTGAGAACCTAAAAGGGGGATTTCAACGGCTCCATTGTTCCAGAAAACCTCTCCTCGAGCATTCCAACCTTTCAGCGGACCATAAATTTGTATGCCCCCTACTAAACCGCCTTCCAGACCTGCTATGGATTCATGAAAAAATGGATTTAACGAAGCTACATTTAGCTCATCTACACTCAGACTGAGGTCTAAATCATCAATAGCTGTATTGTAATGTCCTCTGATCAATGAATAGGACTGCTCTTCGTCAAATAGTTGTCCTTGAATGAAAACATCTGACTTTGAAGATTCATATCCGACGGTACCACTGAAAGTGCCGTAAGAAATATTGTTCAAAGATAAATCGGTAACCGAAGCCACTGCAGACCAATTCACAATAGTATCGTCGTCGAATGCTAAATCAATAGAATAGGAGCCTCCGAGAATTGCTTCCGGAGCACGAATTAAATAATTCAGCGGTCTGGCATTCAAATTCGCTTTGATATTTGCCTGATGCTTTAATGGACGTACTAATGAAAAGCGGCCATTTACCAGTAATGCGCCAGCGTCGCCTTTAAATTCCAATTCTTCGGTCATTAGGGATTTTGCATCCCAATTTATTGGCATACTATTGTTTAGCGCGAATGTATCTAAACCAACATTAAAGCTTGTATTTGCTAGAGTTGCACAACCGGATGTATAATTTAATGCTCCAGTAACGACACTTGGGATACTGTCTTCGAGAGTAGCTGTAAAATGTACGTCTCGACTTACACCACTCCCATGAGACTCAACTTTAAGTGAATGTAAGGCAGTTTGATCGATAAGCATTTTATCTAATGTGGCGTTGGCATTAAAATTATTGCCGGCATGATTCATGACCAGATCTAAATCTTCGAGAACATACGCTCCATAGGCACAGAATGGAATATACCCTTTCATTGACCAATATTTTTTAGAATCGGTGTACTCCCATTGTATGGCGCAACCGGACTCAATGGTTAAAGGCAGGTGCATTAGGTCGGCGAACCAATTCACCTCACCAAGCTTTAGATACCCTTCCATGTCCGCCTTTGGCCACATCTTTACTGTACCATCATTATATGAAGAAGCTAGTAGTACATCCATAATTTTCGGAAGCGATTGAAAATCCCAATCTCCTTGTAGCCTGCCATCGGCCGCGTCGCTATGAATAACAAGGGTTCTAACACCTTCTGTGAGACTGTGCTCAGCAACCAATGAATCCAAGAAAACAGAATCATTGGGGCGTTGCAGTAATAGCTCATTAACTTCTATTTTGCCAGTAGAACTGGACCTAAAGTCTACAGCAAACGAACCGCTAATTACCTGACCCGTATCTAGTGGATCGAAAAGATCTAAACCAACCGCGTTCAAATCGAGTACCGAGGTATAATCTTCACCAACTTTAAGCACATATCCTTCAAGATCCAGAAGTGTATCTAAACAAGTCAACCAAACTGAGTCCTTAAACCCGTCGTGGTAGAGATCAAAACTCAAGCCCTTACTCGTGTGAGTGGAAAATTGAAGCTTTGGAAAGACCCCTGTTGCATTCCAACCCTCTTTAAAAATCGAGCTAATATTTGGCTTTATAGCCGTCCTAACTACCAGTGCTTCTAAGTTCTGTAAATTTGTTTTCTCTATTGTAGCATTGATATATGCAGGCGATTCTAAATCATTGAAATCCAAACTGTAACTAGCAGAATTTGATTCAGCTGTGACACGAACATCATTGCTTTTCCAATCATCGATTCTCCCTATTACATTGAACCTAATTGGTCTTAAGTCTACTGGAATTTCTTCGGGTATGTATTTATGTGCTGGATCAAGAAGGTCAAGATTCAATTCAACAGCCAATTGTTGTTTTAATCGACCTGTACACAACATTTCACCTTCGATTGTGGGACTCTTAAATGCAATCGAACTTTTAATTGAGTCAAGTTCATGGCAGAAGACTTCAACATCATAAATGAGTGGTAAATCGTATTCTCCAATTTGAGCGGGTAGCATTTGACTATTTTCCTTTAGTCTGAGCAGTGCCTTCACGTTTAGGTTTTCGAGTGCACCCGATACACCCCCTTCTAATTGGCCAAAGTTCAATACATCAAGCTTAAATAAGCCGCTCATAAAAGCTTCACCATAACCTATCTGCTGCCCACTAAATAGGAAGGGTATCGTATCCCACTGCGCTTTTAAGTCAATACTGTCAACAGTAAGTTTTCCATCATATTGTAAACCTCCACAATTCAATTGAAATTCAGATAAAAGTGTATCTCCTATCAACTTTAGACTCGGCACTCGTAACTCACTTACGAAAAATCTAAAATCTTGAGATGATTCTGCAGCTTCTTGTTTACTAATAAACGATTGTACAGCAAGAACGTCGATTTGTAAACCTAATAACTCGAGGGTGGTAAGCCGCCATCCCTTTGAAAACGAAAGTTCAGCTAATTCTATTTTTTCACTGGTAAGAAGGGTGTCTTCTTCTGTGTAGAATAGTAGCGGATTAAATTCAATAGAATTTGGAAAATCATATTTAAACCCTTGAAAATCAGAGATTAAGCCAATGTCAGCAAGTCGAGGTTCCACAAAACTTCGCCAAAGACTTCGTTGAACGCTTAGAGAATTTAACAGCAGAATTGCAGGAAAAACTATCAACAGTAGAAACAGCAGAAGGCCTAACCGGATATTTTTACCCAGTGCACGTGATCTTTGCTGTATTTTTGACTCATTCATGCAAAACGCACCTTACATATTAGCGATCGAAAGTTCTTGCGACGATACGAGTGCTTCAATCCTTTTAGGCACTAAAGTATTGTCTAATGAGGTGGCCTCTCAAGCAGTGCATGAATCTTTCGGAGGAGTGGTTCCTGAATTAGCTTCTAGGGCACACCAACAGAATATCGTGCCGGTCATTGATCGTGCGTTAAAGGTAGCAAATATCAGTCCTCAAGAACTGGACGCCATAGCTTTTACTAACGGTCCCGGACTTTTAGGTAGTTTACTTGTTGGCACTTCCTTCGCAAAGAGTATGGCATTGGCATTGGACGTTCCACTCATACCGGTCCACCACATGCATGCGCATGTTTTAGCGCATCTAATAGACGACGCACATCCAAAACCCATTGGATTCCCCTATCTCTGTTTAACTGTGAGCGGAGGGCATACGCAACTTATAGAGGTACGTTCGCCTAGCGCAATGACTGTGTTGGGTGAGACTATTGATGATGCGGTTGGCGAGGCATTCGATAAGGCTGCTAAAATCCTGGGACTGCCTTACCCTGGCGGCCCACATATTGACCAATTAAGCGCTACAGGTGATTCAACTTTCATGTCTTTTAATGAAAGTAACTTACCGGATTATAACTTTAGTTTTTCGGGTATGAAAACCAGCTTTCTTTATTCCTTGCAGAAAGAAATGAAGGCCAATCCTAGTTTTATCAAGGATCATTTGAACGATATCTGTGCTAGTTATCAGGCGGCACTTATAAAAGTCTTGATGAAAAAGGTAAAAGCTGCTCAGAAATCTACGGGCATTAAGAATGTCGCAATTGCAGGTGGCGTTAGTGCAAATAGCGGATTAAGAGCGGCCTTAAATCAATGGGGAGCACAATCAAAAATTTCCATCTATCTCCCTCCTTTTCAATACACTACGGATAACGCTGCGATGATTGGAATCGCTGGTTATTTTCAATTTCTAGATGGTGTAAATGCACCATTAAGTACGAGTGCTGAGGCTAAAATAGCATTTTGATGCAGCTCTTTTATGGACAAATAAACCAGGATCGATTTAAGTTACACGAAAGTGAAATCAATCATTGCGTGCGAGCTCTTAGAAAGAATGCAGGTGATACTATACACTTCATCACGGGGGACGGAAATTTATATTCTGGAACTATTGAAATCGCTTCGAAACGTGAGGTAGAAGGATCTTATACGCTTAAGGAGAAGCAATGGGGCGACGTTCCCTATGACCTTACTATTGCCGTCGCGCCTACAAAAAACATGGATCGATTCGAATGGCTTATTGAAAAGTCAATCGAATTAGGCGTGTCGCGCATAATTCCACTACGTTGTGATCGCAGTGAACGGAAGGTTATCAAAGACGAACGCTTATTCAAGGTAGCATTAAGCGCTACTAAACAAAGTTTGAAAGGGCGTCTTCCTATAATCGATCCTCTAACTTCGTTTGAAGACTTTGTTGCAGGGAATTTAGAAGGTACCCGTTGTATCGCCCATTGCGAGGATACTGAACGAACGGCTTTCACAGAAATTGCTCCATCAGAATCCTTGATTGTTCTTATCGGACCTGAAGGTGATTTCACGCCGGCTGAAGTTCAATCTGCCCAGCAAGCGGGTTTTACACCCATTCATCTGGGGCAGAGCCGTCTTCGTACCGAAACTGCTGCGTTGACTGCGGTTTCGATGGTCTATGGTGCACACCTTTAACTTCTTCGTAGTCTACTTCCCTTTCCATTGGATCTTTCCAGTCCTCCCAGGTGACCTCCTCGTGTTGGATAGGCTCATCACGTAACGCCTCAATAGGTTCAATCTTACGATAGTAGAGTGCTAAGAAAAGTCCAGTGATTGCACCACTTAGGTGCCCTTCCCAGCTTATGGTGGGATCGTGCGGCATTACCCCCCAAACAAATGAACCGTAGAGAAAGACCATCAACATACTTTGCGCGAGGAGTTTAACGTGGAATCTAAGTATGCCACTAAAAAATATAAAACTCACCAGCGCATAAAGCCAAGCACTTGCACCGATATGAAAATTAGGTCTTCCGATAAACCAAAGTCCTATACCTGGTAAAAGAAAAGCAAGCGTCCAAACACGATCAAAGATTTTAGGAAAAGAATAACGCAGTAATGTGCCTACGAAGAATAGACTAACGGTGTTGGAGAATAAGTGATTAAAATCACCGTGTACCAGTGGAAACGTAAGAATATGCCACGCACCCGAAAGTTGACCAGGATAGAGACCGAGCGCAGCGAAATTGGCATTAAGGGCTTGTTCTAAACCAAAGCTAAATACGGTTAGTGCGACCCAAATGCTCGGCCATAAAAACAGCCCTTTGTGAATTCCATATTTTGACCAACCTGACATAGCGAAAAGATAGTTACTTTCGGGTAATGAAACCGCTTGCAGAACAGCTCCGACCACAAACGTTAGACCAATATCTAGGCCAAGACCATTTAGTAGGTCAAAATGGCGCCTTACGCAAAAGTCTAGAGGTAGGAAGACTACCATCTATAGTGCTTTGGGGTCCTCCTGGAGTAGGGAAAACCACTTTAGCATTGCTCTTAGCAAAAGAACTAGATGCCCCGTTGTATCAGTTAAGTGCAGTAAATGCAGGTGTTAAGGATGTACGAGAAGTTCTAGCGACTGCCGAAAAGAAGAATCTCTTTGAAACAAAACGTCCCATCTTATTTATCGACGAGATCCATCGATTTAACAAGGGACAACAAGACAGCCTATTGCATGCGGTAGAACGCGGTTGGATCACATTGATCGGAGCAACAACAGAAAACCCTTCATTTGAGATTAACGCGGCACTACTCTCTAGAATGCAAGTGTATGTATTGAATTCGCACGCAAAACAGGATTTATCTAAAATGATAGACCTTGCTAATGCTACCGAATTCGCCGTGAGTAAGAAGCTAAGCATCACGGCACACGACTTCCTCATCCGCCAAAGTATGGGAGACGCTAGGAAATTATATAATCTTATCGAACTCTGCTTTCAGCAAGGAAAAGCAAGTGTTCCTGTCGATGAAGAATTCGCTCAAAGCGTGCTCACGAATGCTCAAATTCGTTACGATAAAGGCGGTGATGAGCATTATAATGTGATATCAGCTTTCATTAAATCTATTCGCGGTTCGGACCCGCATGCAGCCGTTTATTATCTCGCGCGCATGATCGAGGGCGGTGAGGATGTGAAATTCATTGCGCGCAGATTAATTATTTCAGCCTCCGAAGATATAGGGTTAGCGAATCCAAATGCATTGATGCTTGCGAATGAAACCTTTAGTGCAGTGGAACGCGTAGGCTGGCCCGAAAGTCGAATCATTCTTAGTCAGTGCGTAATCTACCTTGCTACCTCTCCGAAGTCTAGCAGTGCCTACGATGCCATTAATGCTGCTCAGAAACTCGTACAACAAACTGGTAATTTAGAGACCCCGGACCATCTTAAAAATGCCTCTAGTGCTTTAGCAAAAGATTTAGGTCACGGTAAAGGCTACCTCTACCCGCACGGCTACCCAAATAGCTTTGTTGTTCAAGAATACTTGCCTCAAGAGATTTCCAGAACGACGCTGTGGACGGCATCCGGAAATTTAAAAGAACAACAACTGAGCGCCCAACAGCAAGCACTTTGGAAGGATAAATACGAAAATTAGCGGAGTATTATCTCTGTTCTTCTGTTGAGAGCCCTACCCCATTCCGTATCGTTTGAAGAAATAGGCTCATCCATACCACGCCCTTCAGATTGTAATCGTGTAGCAGGCATTCCTTTCGCTACTAACCATCTCAGAACGGCCTCTGCACGGGCTTCACTGAGTAATTGGTTGTAGGATTGATTGCCCTGATCGTCTGTATGACCAATGATTGTCGCCTGTAATTCTGGCTCATCCATTAACATTCTAAAAAGCATGGCCAATTCTTTCTCACTTTCCGGCTTCAACGTGCTTTCGTCCAATTCAAATAAAATGTTTTTTAAAGCGAATCGGCTCCCTGTACTCACAGGTATCAATCTTATATAGGCTACTTTCGGTCCATGCAGTGGTCTTGCAATGTAATCTAGACCTGAAATACCACCAGAATAAGGCACATAGCCCTTTTTATAGGCCGTAACCCTTATGTCGGATAAATCTGTCATGAGACGCACCCTTCCGGTGTTTTGGCTGCTGATGCCATTGAAAAATTGGACCCCTTCATCATTGTATAGCTGAACAGTAGCGTTTCCGATAGTCCTATTGCTTAAGCTGTCCACAATAACAATATCATAATTCTCGCGGGCTTCAGGTTGCAAATATTCGGGCAAGTCGAATCTGTAAAGATCTAATGCGGTCATCGTGGTGTAGTCCGGTAAGATCTCATTCCCTCTATCGGAAGCGAGGTAACCAAATGTCCCGGACTTATCGATAACCATTGAAAATTCATCTCCAAAACTGTTCAAAGGGAAACCCAGATTAACTGCCTCAGACCAGGTAGAATCGGTAAGACGAGTACACTTAAAAAAATCCGATCCTCCCAAAGATGGACTACGTTCCGATCTGAAATAAAGAGTTTTGCCGTCAAAATGAATGAATGGGCTGCTCTCGCGATCTGGACTATTAATCGATTTCGGTAATTTTTTTCCTTTACTCCAATTCCCATCCGTACCCATAGTAGATACGAATATGTCCATATCAGTACTCACACTATTCTCACCACGAACAAAATAAATGGTTTGTCCATCCGGCCCTAAACTGGGCTGACTCTCCCATCTTCCAGTATTAATATCGCCAGGCAATGGCTTAGGAATTTCCCAACCATCATTAGGATTCCAGTAACTGTAATACAAATCGCATTTGCCTTTACCGTCCGGACGATTACAGACAGTAAGCACCATGAATTGGCCATCAGCACTAACGCTTGCAGCCCCTTCATTCAGAACTGAATTTAAATTTCCCTCTAAAGGTCTTCCGTTTCGAGCCATACCATCTAGGGTTCCCATGAATAGGTCTTCATCTGTTGGCCTGCTACCGCTAATGTCTCTATGCGTAAAAACGAGATACTCCGAATCTCCTGAAATAGTTGGGAAATATTCGAGTTCCTCTGTTGAAAAACTTAACTTTTGAATGTTGTAATTAAAGTTCTGCGCCACGTATGCCTCGTATTCTCCACGGGTAAACTTTAGATTACCCAATTCTTTTTGAGCCTGTGCCATTCGGTCTCGAGATAATCGTGCGGTATTTATATAAAGTTCCATCGAACGAATACTCTGCTCCCATTGAAAGAGGTATTTATAAACAATACTCATTTTTAAATGAATGCTCGAAAGTTCTTGTATGTCTAAGGCTTCTTTATAATACCCAAGCGCGGAAATGTATGCTCCATTTCGAAACGATTGATCTCCAGCATAGATATAAGGCTGGTAATATATGTCTTTCCCTTTGCTCATACTTTTATTCAAATGTTTCCATCCTTGGTCTGGAGCTCCGTTCCTGAATGCCTCTTGAGCTTTTTGAAATTGTTGAATTGCTGCTCTACTTTGTCCGTTTGTGGAAAAGCTTAGAAGAATAAGTGGCAACAAGACGAAAAGAATTCGGCGCATTAGAAGTATTTTTGAGGTTCTACGAAGATATCTCAATCCTATTGAAAACGAAGAGAATTGCAATAACGGGTGCGCCCGCTACAGGAAAAACAACACTTAGTGCGGCTTTGGAGTCATTGGGCTACCCTGTTTTTCATGAACAGGCGCGGGAGATCATTCAACAAAGTCTCGATCAAGGCACAGATATTTTGCCATGGAAAGACTTAAATGCCTTCACCGAGGTCGTTTGGCAGTTGCGCAATCAACAATATTCAAACGCCGTGTTAGGAAAAATTAATTTCTACGATCGTACGAACCTCGATGCATACGCGTATCTTATTAAAGGCGAAACGCAGTTGACAAAAAAATGGTCGGAGGAATTGGAGCAAACGCATTTTGATGCAGTGTTCTTTTTACCGGTTTGGCCTGAGATTCATAGCCTGGATAAGCAGCGTATGGAAACATTAGAAGATTGTATTGAAGTGGACGGTTATTTAAAACAAGCCTACCGTGAAAAAGGATACGATTTGATTGAAGTTCCCATGCTCAGTGTCGAGGAGCGTGTCGCCTTTATTGAGGCACATTTATGAGTAAACAAAAAGCACTTGATGTACTTAAGACGTATTGGGGTTATCCTGGGTTTAAAGGCTTGCAAGAAAATATCATTGCGCAGGTATTAAGCGGTCATGATACTATTGGTCTGCTACCAACGGGTGGTGGAAAGTCTATTTGTTATCAAGTTCCGGGCTTAATACTTCCTGGCGTCACTCTCGTGATTAGCCCATTGGTGGCTCTTATGAGTGATCAACAAAAGGGTCTTGAAGACCGAGGCATTAAAAGTTATCATTTTAAAGGCTCCTACACTCCACGTAAGTTGGATGAAGCTTTTAGAAATATTCGTTTTGGAGAGTATAAGTTTGCTTTTGTTGCACCCGAAAGACTAAATAGTGAATTGTTCCAGGAATACATTAAGCATGCAGATATAGGCTTGATTGCCATTGATGAAGCGCATTGTATTTCGCAATGGGGTTTCGATTTTCGACCGTCATATCTAAACGTACATATTCTAAGGACGTTGAAGCCTGATGTTCCGGTTTTGGCCTTAACTGCCTCCGCTACTCCCAGAGTAAAAAAAGATTTAGCAGAAGCTTTGCTGATACCAAATGCGAAGGTGTTTGAGGACTCTATTCGAAGGGCCAATCTTCATTTACACATAAAGTTCACACCCAATAAAGAGCGTCAACTGTTTCGACTGCTAAAGCGTTTAGAAGGCACCGGAATCATTTATGCTAAAACCAGACGCAGTTGCGAGTCATTAGCAGAACTGCTGCAGAACAATGGTTATTCTGCCGATTACTATCATGCTGGATTATTACCCGACCAAAAAGAACAACGACAAGAAGCTTGGCTTTCAAATGAACTTAGAATGATCGTTAGTACTACGGCTTTCGGAATGGGAATCGATAAAAGCGATGTCAACTGGGTCGTACATTGGGACGTACCAGATACATTAGAAGGGTATTACCAGGAGGTGGGTCGAGGTGGTCGAGGTGGTCAAGAAGCTTCAGCCTACCTACTCTTCCATCAGCAAGATGTAGCAAGAATACAAAAAGGAATAACGGACTTACCTGATCCCATTAAAGCCCTAGAATTCTATAGTAGATTTTGCAGCAGATTTCAAATTGCAGTAGGCACTGGTGAGGGCACTACTTATCCTTTTAGTATCGTCGCACTGGCAAATGATTTTAGTATGAGTGTACCAGTGGCGTTATCCTACATAAAACTACTTCAACAGAGGGGCTATTGGCAATTTCAAGAAAGTAGTCAAATTTGGCCAGCATTGGAGTTTACTAGCAAACCCCTGCAATGGGAAAAACTGAAACGAGAAGAGGAAGAACTACTCATACAACTGCTGCGCTTATATCCGCACGCCATCCACCAACCTGCTCGTATTCATCTTAAGAAATGTGCCGCTATAGCTATGCTAACCCCTGCGCAGTTTGAACTGAGGCTTTCTTACTTTGAAGAGAAAGGTCTTTTAACGTACATCCCTGAAACATCCGGTAGTTCAATAACCTTAATGGATCCGAGGCCCCATAAGAAATACCTGTATTTTCCAAAATCATTTTTAGACAGTTGGATTCAAAGTAAAGTAGAAAGAGCACAAGCCATGCTGTCATTATTGAAAAGCGAAGAATGCATCTTTATTGAATTATCAAAGTATTTTGGACAGGATTCTAATTTGCAACCTTGCGGGAAATGCAGTAGGTGTTTACACGACCATTATCCCGATGAGGACAAAGTAAAACAGCTTCTTTCTAAAGGGAGTACAATTGACGATATTTGGTTTGATTTAAATTGTTCAGTAGATGAGCTCAGAAAATTTGGGTAAGAGCGTAATATATATGGGGACGCCGGAATTCGCGGTAGCCCCGTTGAAAGCATTGATTCAAGCCAACGTCTCTGTGGTTGCTGTAGTGACCGTAGCTGATAAACCGGTAGGGCGCGGGAGAAAACTGCATGAAAGTGCCGTTAAAAAAGCGGCGGTTGAATTTGGTATTCCAGTACTGCAACCCACATCATTGAAGGATGCGACTTTTCTTGCTGAATTAGCTGCATTTAATGCAGACCTATTTGTTGTAGTTGCATTCAGGATGTTGCCGGAAGTCGTTTGGAATATGCCTCCATTAGGTACGTTTAACCTACATGGATCACTGCTGCCTGCTTACAGAGGAGCCGCTCCTATTAATTGGGCTATAATTAATGGAGATACAAAATCCGGTGTAACCACCTTTTTCTTAGACAAGGATATAGATACTGGTTCTATCATCAAACAATCAGAAATACATATAAATGACGAATGGACGGCAGGAGAACTTCACGACGCGATGATGCCGCTAGGAGCCAACTTAGTTTTGGATACAGTTCATTCTGTTTTTAAGGGACAATGTACACTTCAACCCCAAAGTAGTGAACTGGCCACACACGCTCCAAAATTAAATAAGGAAAACTGTCGTTTAGACTTCACCAAAACCCCAAATCAAATTATCAGTCAAATTAGAGGTTTGAGTCCATTTCCAGGTGCCTATTTTGGCGATTATAAATTTATAAATGCGGCATTATGTACAGCCGTAACAACCAGTAGTAATCCTATATTATTTCGATTAAAGGGCGGTTTGTTCCTTAAATATTCCAAAGGAACCATCGAAATCACATCAATTAAAGCTGCTGGAAAGCGCCAAATGTCGGGTAAAGACTTTGCAAACGGCATGAAAACGGATGAATTACGGCTTAATTAGTGAGTATTTAATCTTAGTTTTTGGTGAAATGTGAATAATTTTGCTTAGTTATTAACTTTTTTTAGCTGAAGGCCCGAAAACACTTGCATAGAAGCAATTTTCATCTATATTTGAGAAGCATTCGTTAAAATGATTAATAATTAAAACTAATTGCAATGAACAAAGCACAATTGATCGACGCAATGGCAGCAGACGCTGGCATCTCTAAAGCACAAGCTAAAGCGGCTTTAGACTCATTTACTGGTAACGTAGGTTCAACACTA
>Ga0228619_1000714_pt1 | contig 14752 bp, 16 predicted proteins | sample 22DmetaG_FD_190065 | JGI IMG/M metagenome (GOLD analysis project Ga0228619, IMG submission 190065) | Seawater microbial communities from Monterey Bay, California, United States - 22D | ecosystem: Environmental > Aquatic > Marine > Coastal | place: USA: California | collected 2016-10-12 | reverse complement strand
AGGTCTCCTGTTATCGGTTGCTAACTCGGCCGCAATGAGTGGATAATCTTGGTAACTCAATAGAGCATCAAGTCCTCTTACTGCTAACTCACAAGGCTTTTCAAAATCTTCTGGTGATTTAATATTTCCCCAATTGATTGCACTGAGTGTACAGAGAGCAATTTCGCCCTCTTCATCCATCACACTGTTCAGTGGCTTTGTTGGTAGATTAATTTCACAACATAAGTTTGACTGTTTGATTGGTGCAACGCTTGTATCAAAAGAACTATGGTCATTTGCGTGGTCTACATTCATCAAATAGATACGACCAGTATTCTTACGTTCATTCATAAATGATGAAAATAATTCAATCGCAGGTACTGTTTTCTTACGAATAGATGTTTTACGTTCTGCTTGTTCATATAGTTCACGGAACTTATCTTGGTCATTAAAGAATGCTTCGTATAGTCCTGGGACATCTTGCGGTGAGAATAATGTAATATTACCGCCTGTCATTAGACGTTCATACATCAACTTGTTAAACTGAACACCATAGTCCATATGGCGTACACGATTATCTTCTGTACCTTTATTGTTCTTTAGAACAAGTAAGTCTTCTACTTCATAATGCCAAACAGGATAATATAATGTTGCCGCACCACCACGAACACCGCCTTGTGAACATGACTTAACTGCCGCTTGAAACATTTTATAGAATGGAATAACACCAGTATGTGATGCATCGCCATTACGAATAGGTGAGTTTATTGCTCGGATACTACCCGCACCAACCCCAATTCCTGCTTTCTGAGAGACATACTTAACAATTGAACTGGATGTTGCATTAATACTGTCTAAACTATCATCTGTTTCAATTAACACACAACTACTGAACTGTCTTTGTGGAGTACGAACACCAGCCATAACGGGAGTTGGTAATGAAATATCAAAAGTACTAATTGCATCGTAGTAATCTTTTACCCATTTCAAACGTTCTTCTTTTGGATAATTACTAAACAATGTTGCCGCAATTAACATATACGCCATCTGTGGCGTTTCATATATCTTATGTGTTACACGATTTTGTACTAGATATTTGCCACGGAATTGTTCCATGCCAACATAAGATATATCAAAATCTCTGTCGTGTTTAATAAAGCCATTAATCTTATCCCATTCTTCTACAGAATAATCTTTTAGTAACGCCTCATCATAAAACCCAGATTTAGTATTTGTATTAACTAATTCAATAATATGACAAGGTTGAAAGTCGTTATATACTTCTTTTCTAATATGATAATTGATTAGGTTGCCTGCCACCCATTGATAATTTGGAGTGTCTTCTGTTATTAGTTCAGCGGCTGCCTTGATTAATGTTTCTTGTATTTCACTACTTGTCATACCGCTGTAAAATTGAATGTGAGATTTTAATTCAACTTCACTCGCTGATACATTGTTAATATTATTACATGCTTCGAAAACGACTTTATGCATTTTCTCTAAATCTAGTTGTTCTTTGTCCCCATTTCTTTTAACTATATGAATCCCAGTCATTATTTCCTCTACCCTAATATGTTGTTATCTCTGAATCTTCCATGCCTGCTACACGTAACTTAATTATGTTAGACAGTTGAAAGTGTTTAATTTCAAACCCCTTTGTTATTCCGAGATATTGATTTCTAATAAGTGCGACCTGATTAATTAATTCACCAATCGCAACAATTTCATCTTCGCCATCTGCGTATTTTTCGGCGTCTCTACTACTTAACACCTTATTATAGTTCTCTAAATACTTACGCAAATATTCACTTCTTTTTTTACGCAACTGTATGTTTAGATGCTCTAGTATGGCTTCTATCTCTTGTAATTGACCAAAACGTAATTCCACAAAAGCAGGAAGATAAGTAGCATTTTTCTCAATATTGCCATTTATCTTTACTTCTTTTCTTGCATCTGTCAACTCGTTATCAAAGAATTGAATGCAGTTTGGAATTTCACTCCAATCTTTTACTATTTTGCTATACCAGTTCATCAGTACCAATCATCATTTTCGTCTTCTTCATCATCTTCGTCTTCTTCATCTTCGAAATACCTATCTAATGAAACCAAAAGAATTGGGTTACCATCGATAAGTATCTCTATGTCTTCACTGCTCATTCCTAAATCATCGCATTGTTTTATGAACATTTCGCCGGCTTCTATTTTATCTTTGCCAGGAATGTAGTTCACTAAAGTTTCCCACAATTCGTATAGTGATTCTGATTCCAAGTTGACTCCTCTTCTTTATCTTGTTATGGTAAGCAATCTATTTATACAGATTGCTCATTTTTTATGCTTCTTCGGAAGCGACAGTATCTTCTGTTTCTACTTCTATAATGTCTTCTGCATTCCAATCATTCATAACAATATCAAGTTTTTCATCAGTCCAGTTTTTACGGAACTCAATCATTTCTTCGCCTGCTTTAGTCATGTACTTCAATCGATTTCCTTGCTTAATAAGTAAACCTTTTGCTTCGAAGAACTCAACAAGACCACTATAAGGACTCATACCAGTTTCATATGGAATCTCAACTTGTACACTTTCAAATGGTTTTGAATATCGTGTTTTCATTACTTTACAAGCCGCTCTAATACCATGTACTTGTGAAGTTTTGTTGCCGTCTGCATCTACTTTTAGTTTAAGTTTACGCATTGCAACTACAATAGAACTAGCGTAGATAAAGCCTTGACCACCTGAGATTTTATCATCTGGGTCAAACATATCTTGTGATGCGTATGTATGGTTTGTAGCAACTAGTCCTACATTGTAATCACCAAACATATTCACACTATTTCTTACTAGTGCCGCTAGGGCTTTTGGTTTACGACCCATGTCACCTTTCATGTCACCACGATTGAACTGGTCAACATCGGTTGGGGTCATCATCATTCCAAGACTGTCAATAACAAACAATACTTTAGGACGTTCTTCATCGTCTTTATCGGCATATTCTGCCTTGTAATCTTTCATAAAGTCTGAAATGATTTTTGCAACATCATCAATCATTGCTACATTTAATTTGAGCAACTTTTCTGGTGTTGTATCTACATTAAGTGCATGTAGCCAACTTTCGTCTAGTGCGTTTTCACTATCGATTAAGACTACAAAAATACCTTGGTCTTGTGCATTTTTTACTAAGTTACCAGCGGCGATAAAAGATTTACCTGCACCACTTTCACCTGCAAAGACTGTTACCTTACCTAGTGGGACACCCTTATGGAAGTCATTACTGATAAGTTTGTTTAATGTATAATTACCTGTTGATACCCAAGTGTCTGGGTCTCTAAAACCAACACTCATACCAGGAACAGATTTTGTTATATTCTTGCGAAATTTACTCGCATCAAAGGCTCTTGCCATATAAATTCTCCTTATGTGATATAAAAGAGTAGGGGAGTCGATGCTCCCCATACTCAATCATTGGTTCTTAGTCAGTTTTTCTACTACGAATCATTGCTAAGATATCTGCCGCATCTGACTTCGGTGCTTCAGCAGTTGTTTCTGCTGGTGCTGGAGTCGGAGTTGGTGCTGATGTTTCAGCAACAGGTGTTGTTTCTGCTGGTGCAACTTCTTTAACTTCTTCTACTTTTGGAGCAGTTGGAGTTGAAGTTGGTGCAGAAGTTCCTGCTGGAACATCTAACCCATAAGGTTTATAGTGCTGACCCCAACGAGTTGGGTCATACAATTCACCATCAACAGATGCTTCAAACATCTCTGTGATAATTCGCATGTCATCCTCTGTTGGACGCTTTGGCATAAACTCATTTAAGTCATAAAGACCATGAGTTTCGATTGCTTGACGTTCTTCTTCATTTAGTGAACGCTCTTTGCGTGACCAAGATGAAGTTGAATAGTCTGCATACTGACCTTTAGTTGTCTTTGTTAGACGGAAATCAGTACCTTGTTCATAATCCGTTGGTAGATTATCCATATCTGGATCCATTAGAGCCGCCTTCAATAACTTGAAGATTTGTGGTCCAATGATAAATCTACGAACTGGATTTTCTGGTTGTTCACCACCGATAGGGTCAGTTACAACCAAGCCTTGGAAAACGTATGAACGCTTTTTCCAATATGTACGACCTAGGTCTTCCATTGCTGGGTCTTTAAACCATGGACGTATCTCTGCGTGAATTGGGCAAGACTCGCCCCACATTTCAACGCAAGGTACTTGAACGATTACTCGTTTCTGTTCATCACCACCTTTAACACCAGGGAACGGAAGTTTGATAACTTGACGTTCTTTCCAAAAGAATGTGTTTGTTGGGTCTGAATCTGGTAGAAATCTCAATACTGCTGTATTGTCGTTTTCCATATTCCAGAAAGGGTATACTGCATCTGACCCTCTGTTTGAGGATGCATTATCTGATGCTTTGTTATCTTGTGCAAGAAGTTTTGCACGGATTTCTGCTAGTGTAGCCATTATTTTCTCCTATATTAGCCTTTATTAGTTGTTTTCTTACTATTAGTTTTATATTAGTTTTTATGTACCATACATATTTCTACTAATGATACTATTATACTTATCTTTATTCCTAAAGTCAAGCACTAAATCAATCTTTTTGAATGGTTTTTAAGCATAAAAAAAGAGAGTTTTAACACTCTCTTTGATTATAGCATAGATAGACTATGAATGTCAAGTAGAAAATTAATTTTCTTTAAGCACTCTGTCTGGGTCGAATTTTGAGAATGCTTCTTCAAGCATTTCAGATATTTGTACGTCTGCTGATTTTGGCTCTACAGTTTCTACTTTTGATTTGGACATCTTCATTAAAGCACCTGCTACTTGCATATCTTTTTTGTCCATACCTCTTGGGTTTGAACGAATTTCGTTAGCAATATCAGTTAAGAAAAAAGAAATCTCTGCCGCTAAATCGTGACCTTTCTTTTTGCCTTTCTTGTCTAACAACGTATCTACTTGAACTCTGTCAGCAAGGTCATCAAATGTCATCGCAATCTTATTAATCTTAATCTGAGCCGCTTCTTCTGGATTGCGTGGTTCAGCAAATTGATTTTTGATTTTTGAGTAGTCATAATTGTCAGAACTTGGCGCACCAAAAGTAATTGTGTTTATTTTTTCGCCAGTCTTTTTGACTTTTGCAGTCATAATTTCTATAACTCTATTAGTTTGATTATCTCTACGATTTTCCATTTCTTCTTCATTTACTTTATGTAGTAATGGAAAAATGTCTTTTAAATTTTCTTCAAATGTAGACTTTGTAAATTTCTTTACATATGCATCTACCATTTCTTCTGACATTTCTTCTTGTGCTTTAGTGCCGTTAAGAGCCATGTCTTCTACAAAACTAGCATAACCTTTTGGTCCTTGAATTCTTTGTATCTTTTCTTTGATAGCCATAACGCTACGTTTCACATTCCAAACATCAGCACGGTTAGTTTCATTTACAAGACCTTGCTTGTTTACAACATTCATAAATTCTTTTAGCCTTGATAAGTTATCAGACATCTCAATGATTGCTTCGCCTACCATATCATGTGTTTCGCCACCAGATGCAACGTGTCTTGCCATTGCTCTTGCACCATTTAAGTGAATAAATGGATATTTAAAACGTTCGCCTTCACCTGTCTCAACAAAGATTGCTGAGATATTACGAGAACGAGAGCCACGAGATTCTTCGTTTACTGGCGCTCTATGTTTTAATATTAGTTTTACATTTTCTAATGTTTGACGGCTAGTACGTGACGACCCAGACAACGGGCCCATGCCTTCATTGACTTGGTCATTCATGGTATTCTCCTTATTTTGTTTAACCTTATATGCATAATTCTTAGGTTCTATATGTTTTCCAAATGAACGAATATCAAAGTCTAGCATGTTAGTTCTTGCTAAAGATTTCAGTTGGTTCATCATATTATGTATTTGTTCGTTATCTATGTCAATATCTTCACCAATATGAAACTTTAGTTCCTTAGTGTTTCCATCGATATGAACCATCATATTTGGTTCTTTAACGTAAAAGAAACGTGCCTCGTCAGGTGTCGCAACGCTCTTGCCACTAGTAGCATCGAACATTTTCATTGCGTGTCCACTGCCCTGCATCAGTTTCATCACTTTTGTTGATATGTCATTTAAATTTATTGCCATAATTATATTTCCGAACTTGTTTTATGTATTTATCAAAATATGATAGGAAGCGGCTCGTTATATTCTGCTTCACCATCTAAACTCTCACCAAGCATCTCTTCATAGCCCTCTTCAAACCGTGAGATGAATTGTATTTGACGAACACATAAAAGGGTTGCTGAAACTAAATCGTCTGTTTCGCCCGTTTTTGCTTCATAACTTTTACCCTTTGCTATGAATGTTTTCAACTCTCTTATGAAGTTCTTACTTGTTGGCACCATCTTATCACTTTCAAGCCAAGATTTCATCTTCATACAAGCCGTAATTTTTGTTTTATAAGTTGTAGTGAAACCTTTTCTGGAAACTCGTTGTCTACCTTTCTTCTTAGGTTCATGTAAGAATGTGCCAGGAAATCTGTCTTCTTCCATTTCTTCAATAACGATAAGAGCGGCTTCACCCAATGAGTTATTCTCTACTGACCAATAAATATCAGGACTAGTATTTCCTAGTTCTCTCATCTCATCTTTAATGATAGTAAGAACAGTGTGCATCGTCTGTACTTGCCCTCTCACATCTGTTCTGTTATTCTGCCATTCTGCAACTTGCACTAGTTCTGGCAATGCCCATACTTGAATAGCGGCATTATCTCCACCTGTTCCCATTGATGGGTCTAAACCAATAACATATGTAGCATCTTTGTTTATATTCTCATACCATCTAATCTGTCCTGTTCTCAGGATTGGTTCTCTGCCTTTAATTCCTGCTAACTTCAGACTATCTACTAGTGTTTCATCATAAGCAATAAACTGACATTCATGTTCTCTTAAGAAACGTTCTTTACCAACACGTGCTTCTTCTTCAACTGACCACTGTTTATCTCTGTCTGGATGTTGATTCCACAATGCTTTGTATGGTTTGAAACCATTTATACCCACATCTGTTTCATTTCCGTAGTCATCTAGTCTTTTGTTAGCACCTGACCAAATCATAGCAAACTGGTCATCATCGTTATTTGGTGTTGATGTGATAATCGCTTTACCACCTGTTGCTAGTGTTGGAGATATAGAAGTCCAAAACTCTTTCGCAATTGTTGGTCGCACGAATGCAAACTCATCTGCGTATAGTAAAGAGATTGAAAGACCACGACCAGTATTTTCTGTTGTTGCTTGAGCAATGATACGAGAACCATTATCAAATTCAATACTACCTTTGTTATAGTTTGTTACACCAGCACGAATAAAATCTGGACACATCTCATATGCATATCTAATTCTGTGCATAATCTCTTGGGCACCAGAATATTTGTGTGCCGCAATAAGAATTGTTTGGTCTGGATTGAACATTGCATACCATAACAGATAACCAGCCGCAGTTGTTGACTTGCCCATCTGTCTGCCCAACATAGATATAGAAAATCTATAATTGTGATATGAATTTGTTAATTCAGTTTGGTACTCATATGCTTTATACAACATTTGACCTGCCGTAGGATGCTGAATCATAAAGTAATGATTCAGAAAATAGAATGGGTCATTCATGCACTTACTGAATTCTAATAGTTGTGCATTACTAAATTGTGTCTTTGCGTATGGTTTTTTAGTTAAATCTGCCATTAAATACTCACTTAATTATAATAGTATTTATCATTCGTTAGAACTTAATAATGTGGCATATGTGATAAATACTATTGATGATTGGGGGATTCCCACCTTCGACATCATTACATGGGAGAAATAAAAATGGCAAGATATAGAGGTTTAAGAGCAGTCGCTGGAATGCGTAAGGTCAAAGTTAGACGTACTATCGATTTAAGAGAGATGGCTGACTTTGGTTCAATTACATCAAGCGGTGATGATTTACCAACTAGAGGTGCAGGACATACTTCTGCGGCGTTAGGTTCAACTGGTAGAACACGTGGCTATACTGAATTAGGAGCAATTACTGGTGTTAAAGTTGACACACAGGACTTTGGTGCTATTACAGATACAGCGTCTTCTGTTATCAGAAACAATGACGAAACTTACGGTTACTAATCTACTCTGAAATATTTTAGAGAACCCGGCTTTATGTCGGGTTTTTTAATGGGCGCCCATAAAAAAAGTCTCACTGAGGAGACTTTCTTTATTTAAATTTTTATATGTTATTACATACCTGACAATTTTTTAAGTCTGTCCATATCTGAAGATTCATTTGGCTCAGTAACCTCTTCTTCTTCCATATCCATTCCTTCGAAGTCACCAATAGTTGTCTTAAGTACAGTTCCGCCATCTGCATACCAACCAGCACCAGTAATATTTGCTTCAATGTCGCTTAATGCAAACTTTCTATTTTGAAGAAAATCAGGCTCGCCATCTTCGTCTGCTACATGCATGCCTAGAACTACTGTTCCGTTTTCGCCTTCAATATCACTTTGAATTTCAAAACGATGTCCTGACCAATTTTTCATACTAAAAAACATTCTATCTTCAGATTCTAAATCCATTGTTTCGTATGCTTTTTTGAAATCTGCCCAAACTGATTTATCTTCAGTAACAACAGATTCATTCTTTTCTGCCGCACATTCATCACATGTATCAATGTCGCCGTCTGTTTCGTCTTTTATCCATTCACAATCAGCACAACCTTCTGTTGCTTCGTCTAATGACTCATCGGCTTTTTCTTTTTTATCTTTAGCCGCTTTTTTCATTGACTCTTCTTTGTCGCCATCTTTATCTAAATCTAAAAAGTCTGGCTTTGATTCTTCAATAACTTCCCATTCGCTACCTGATGACGCACCTTTCATTACTGCGGCATACTTTGCTTCTTCACGTGATTTATATGTTTCATCTGCTACGCCATGTCCACGTGATTTATCACGGATTTTATAAACTTTTGATTCTTCAATTGGCTCATCTGTTTCTTCAACTGTTTCTTCAACTGTTTCTTCAACTGCTTCATCTTTTTTGCCATTCTTCTTATCCTGATATGCTTGTAATCCAGGTGGAAGTTTACCTTCTTCGATTTCGTTGAACTCTTTCATCATCGCTTCATAGATTTCGTTTTCGTCTAATGAATATTCTAATGGATTGTCGCCTTTTGAAGGTGCTTTGTCTAAACTTTTCTTCTGTTTAGAAATGCTTTCTGGAGATTTCTTAGAGTAATCATCTAAGTCCAATTCGTCATTTGCTTCAGTAGGCTCATAAACTTCTTCGTTTACTTCTTCTTCAGCAACTGCTTGTGCATTAGAAAGACCTGCTAGTTTCATTAATCTGATGATATCTTCTGGATTTTCTGTAACAGTTTCCTCTGATGTTGTTAAGGTATATTTCTTAGTCATTTTCGTCTCCTGTTATGACAGATGGAGTAGATTTCTCATCTTTCGACATTTGCTCTGGCGCAGGGTCAGTTGCAGGTGTTACACTTAATTCGTTCTCTACAACATCATGCTCTTTTTTCTCTAAATCATTTAAAAACTTATCTACAAAAGTTTTACCATATGTCTTGCCATCGTCTGATGTTTCATCATAATCTGATGCCAATAATGCCTCTTTATCTTCATCAACAACTTCTTCTTCTGGTTCCCATCCTTCTGGATGAATAACTACATGCATAAGTGGTAAACTTAGTAAATCACTTAATTGTTGCTGGAGGATGTCTGCTGATAGAGGATAACCAGTTACTATATCAATCTTTGATACTTTTGAATTCTCTACATCTTTGAAAAACATTGGATTCTTAGTGATTGGCGTAGTCGATGTTTTTGACATTGACTTAAGGTCATATTTTGACAAGAATGTCTCAATACGATTCTCTTGTGCTTCATCTAAGTCACAACAGAATCTCAATGTGAATTTGTGTTCTTTTGTTGACTCTGTTAGGTATTGTTTAAATGTTTTCATTGTATGTTCTCTATTATTAATTCGAATAACTTCTATTCTTATTTATCATTTTTTATGTCTTTTTGGGCATTTTCTATACGTTTTAGTAGTTCATTTCTATCAATTGTGACTGCACCATCACTTTCTAGTTCAGTTCCATCACCTTTATGCTTGGAAATGTTATGGTCCAACTTGGCTTTTTGCAATTGAAGGTTAATCATCTTTAATTTTCTATCAACTTTGCTATCTTTTGCTTCCATAGCCGTTTTTAGCATCTGATTTGCAGTTTCTAGTAACTTAGCACCAGCATGTACTTCTACATTCATTCCTAATGAAAGTAAATCATTGAATGCATCCAAAGCCTTTTGATGAATATCATCCATCTCTTTATCATGTTGATTAAGGTCTTGAACCACTGGAAGTGCATTATCTATCTTTTCAGTAGTTTTTAACTCTTTGTAAAGAATTTCTGATAGTTCTTTAGATTCCTCTATTGTTGGCGTTATTTCTTCTTCAACTGTCTCAATCTTTTCTTCTTCAGTTGACTCAATATTAAAGGTTTCTTCTAATTTTTTTGTCATAGTTTACACTCTTGATTAATTATATACGTATTTATCAAAAATAAAGTTGCCGTTTTTTGTAGTCATAGTAGCGATATGAATAATGGATAACGGCATCCTCACCTTAGATATAAGTAACTTATATCGGTCCTAAGGTGTGTTATCTTGGCTTTATGGGCTTCTTGGGTCTTTTGACTGCTTTAGGTTTTTTAGTATTAGCATAGATATCATTCTCATTGAGAACTCTAAACTTCATACCTCTTTTTCTAGCCCATTGTGTAGCGGCTTCCCACTTAGCATAGTTTACTGCTACTTGTGCCTGTTGTGCCCTACCACGTGCGAATTTTGGATTTGATTGATTTGCTGGTTTAATTTCGATTAATTCTGCATTCTTGTTTCCTTTAGAATCTCTATATACGATAATAAAGTCAGGAACATATGTTGTAATTTTACCAGTTAAAGGATTTTTGTATGAGATTCTGACTGGTTCACTTGCCCATGCCATAACGTTTGGGTTGTTATCACAGAACTGCATAAAAGTCTGCTCCCAACTACTTCTAAAAACAGGTGTTCCCTTTCCAGAGTATTTTTCTTCATTTATTACGGTGTAGTAACCTTTGTGGAATGTTGGTGGCATTATTTAATAATCGCTCTTGCGACATAAGTGTTTGGAGAACGAGGAGTCATTTTACCCGTCTGATATCCAAATCGCAAAGCGTTATTAAAGACAAATGCTCCTAAGTCATTGAAAGCAGAGTTATCTGAAACTTGGTCGATGAAATCATAAGGATTTAATCCATATAATTTTGCCATTTTCGTAATTTCGACAGCGTATGCTTCTGCTTTCTCTTGGTCGAAACCTCTTTTTAGTAATTTTGCAGTTAAGATATCTAATTTCATTATAATTTCCTATTAATTATTTAATATCTTTCTTAATATTTCTTTACTCATGCCCATTGGCAATTCAGTATTATTAGTTTTATTTACTTTTGCTGGTCCCGATAAAAAATCAGGTCTAGGTTCTGATACGCCTTTGTTTGCTTTTGTTGTTGTAACATATGCGCCTTGAGCCGAACCTTTTGCACCATCAATAATTCTTCTTCCGTCAATAGCAGTATTCATAGGGAATCCAGTTGCTTCAATCATTTTATTCTTAAACGCATTTTTGACGTTACTTGCATCAAATTTGCGTCTTCCAAAAAATGCACCAATCATTTCTTGAACTAGTGCATCGCCTACATCTGTAGAATAACCCGGAAATATAGTCTTGGGTGGATTACTATCTCCAATACCGCCAAAAGTTGGGATATCTGGATTTGTATATGTTGCTTCGTATGGAGTCTCAAATTTATTTTTTGGAAACTCTGCATATTTAGAAAATCTTTCTGCCCTTGCCGCATTTATAACGCCAATTCGCTTTTTCAATGCACGTTCTAATTCTTCATTGCCGGTCTCATTAGGATTTTGAATTTGAGCGTTATATAAAGTCATTAACTCACTAAGTTTTCTATTAGTATCTTCATAATCTTGTTGGTCTTGTTTTAACTCATCGCTGATTTTTTCTTTGAATCTACCATCTACAGTTCTAGGACCATATCCAGTATCACCGAAGTGGTCAGGATAAAGATTGCCTTCTTTTCTCTTAAGTTGTGGACTTAATGTATCTAACATATAATCCATTCCCAAAGTCATCCAGTCTGGGAATGCTACTTTTTCTTCACATTGACCAAATATTATATTTTCCGGTTGAATTCCCAATTCCATTGTTCTTAATTCAGTAACACTATAATCACTGCCAGAAAATGTAATACCTGTAACTAATGGATTGATTAATTCAATTTTCTGAAGTGAACCTGTACCTAAGTTACTTCCTCTTCCTTGTTCATTGTTAGCACGGGCACCAGAAAACTCCTTAGTGCCAGGTCTTACAGCAGTTGATTCAAGATTACCAAAGAAATGATATATTATAATCTTTTCAAAATGTTGATGATAATACGCATGACCCCAATCTGGTATCTTTCTACCATATGCTTGAGAACTTGTTAATACTTCCTCTGCATTTGCTCCACTGACTTTAGCATCTTGGTTCTTAAAAAACTTTCTGTATATAGAATCAGCAACGTTAAACATCTTACCGTCAACAGTGTCATACATCGTAAGTCCTACTTCTGGGAAATCTACACGAGTAGGAACGTGAACACGTTTGCCGTATTGGTCAACTGGCATTGTCATAGTTTGAATGGAAATAGGAGATACTGCTTTTGCTAATGAAGAAATACCCGTAGTTGCACCTCTCCTACCATCAACTACTGGAATAAATTCTATGTACCAGAGGTCAGAAAGTTTAGGGGCGCCATGGGTAATAGGAGAGCCGAACTCTCCTGAAAATCCAAATCTGTGTTTTGCGTTAGCACTATCGGCTAAAACTCGTTTAGCCGTGTTCTTTCCACTTTTTCTATAATACGACATGGAGTTTACTCCTCCCGGTTAAATTAACCTGCGATTGTAGAATCAGATATAAAGTCCATTGGTGGCATAATGTCATCATTCAATACAGCATTGTCGTATTGTAGAGTAACAGTGATTGTAACTGGGTCTGAAACTGCATAGTCTGTTTGCGAGTAGTCAGCATTCGTAATGAAACAACCCTCTAATTGCCATTGTTCAGTCGCATCACCAGAGTTACCATCTAAGATTTCAATCAATGTTGAAAACTTATAATTAGTACCTGCTGAAGGACCTCTTTGGTTTTTATGGTCTAACTGTGATTGTACTTGACGACCAACTAGTTTAGTTAGATTGTTTGCGATATCGTCACGCAATGTTATTGTAATTGGTTCCCATGTGTGCTTACCCATAACATACATACGTGAGTTGTATGAATCTAATGGAATTGACTCATGTGATACTTTAGGTCGTGATACATTCATAACCTGTCTTGTGAATTCTTGTGAGCCAGTTCCCCCAACTCCTCCAAAACCAGCAACTACTACACGGAATCTATAGTTTAGTTTTGGTTGTAGAATACCAGTGCCGACTGCTTCCGAACCGGAGTCAGTTGGTACACCAAAATTGTTTAATGTTCTTGCCATTTTCTCTATCTCCTATAATTAGTAATTGATTATGGTTTTAACACTAGTATTTATCTATTTTTATAAAAATTAAGTTGTAAGTTAATAAGCATTCAAATATCTCTTATTACACCCACATTTACACCCTGCTTTACAGTCGCAATCTATAACTTTGTGCCCACATGAGCATACATCTTTTTGAAAATTAGTATAAGTGGCTTCACTTGCTCTCGTATAAGATGATGTTCCAAGTCTAATATGGCTTTTATCTTCTGGTTGGTAATCATTATCATCTACCCATTCAATCTTTTCTGGATTATGTGTTCTTTTTGAGCCACAATGAGTGCAAAATAATTCTTTTGGAACCCACTTATCAGATGCCGCCACTGACCAAAAGCCATTACATGATTGACAAGTGAAATGCCAGATTGTTTCCTTGTATACTTGCATTATTTCTTCTCTTTTGTCTTCCTCTTTTTTGCTTTCTTTTTTGGAACTATATTATATTTTTTGTTTGCCTCTTTTGCTAATTTATTTGCAAACTCTAATGCTGATAATCCATCAGAATATACAACAGTTCTGCCTGCTTTTTTAATTTGTATTTCTAAATCAGCAATCAGATTGATAAATTTTGTTTTATCAGCACACGGTTTTAGCATTGAATTATTGATATTATGGTAGTTAACCAATAACAGTTCCATTGTTTTCTTATCTAATTGCACCGTCTTTCTCAAATATGTTTTCTTCTCTTTCAGCAATAACCGATTCTTGTGCTACTGTGCTTTTTCTAAACTGAGATAACCACTGTTGTACTTTTGATAATGGGTCTTCATCTGCTTGATATTTAATTCCAAGTCCACCATTATTCATCCAGTTCTGTACGTTTTTACCTAAATCATCAATTAATATATTTGGTGTGCCATCTGCCTGAGTAGCATACGCACCTTTATTACTAGATATGATAGTTTCTTCTGGTTTAATTTTTAATTTTCTACCAATCCAATCTATCTTATGTTTCTTACTGTTCTCGTGGTCGTTTCTAAGTGGAGAACTTAATATTTTATAAGAACCAAAATGGCCAATAACCATTTGTATTAGTTTGTCTGCTGTAGAAAACTTCGGTAACTGAGCAAAGAAATCTGTTCCAATCATTTTATCAA
>Ga0228619_1000680_pt1 | contig 15175 bp, 14 predicted proteins | sample 22DmetaG_FD_190065 | JGI IMG/M metagenome (GOLD analysis project Ga0228619, IMG submission 190065) | Seawater microbial communities from Monterey Bay, California, United States - 22D | ecosystem: Environmental > Aquatic > Marine > Coastal | place: USA: California | collected 2016-10-12 | reverse complement strand
TGTTTCACTCTCCTCTGTATCATTAACGATAATCGCATTTAGCAATCCACGTCCCCTAACTTTAAGAACAAGGTCTGTCGAATCAATGATTCGATTCATCTCTTTACGGAATATCACACCCAAACGACGCGCATTTTCAGCCAGTTTCTCATCACGAACGACTTCCAAGGCTGCAACAGCTACTTTTGCTGCAACAGGATTACCTCCAAATGTGGACCCATGTTGACCTGGCTTTATGACATTCATAATCGAATCATCAGCCAAAACAGCCGAAACAGGGTAGGCTCCTCCAGAAATTGCTTTCCCAAGTATCAATATATCCGGTTTAACGTAGGTATTTGAATCTTTTTCACAGGTATTTCCACAATTACAATCACCGCAAACTGCCAACAAGGAACCAGTTCGTGCAATTCCTGTTTGAACTTCATCAGCGATGAACAATGTTCCATTGGCTGCACACAATTCTTTGGCTTTTTCGATGTATCCTGAATCCGGAACAAAGACACCTGCTTCACCTTGTATAGGTTCGACTAAAAACCCTGCAACGTTATCATTTTCATTTAACGCTCGTTCTAAAGCATCAGAATCGTTGTATGGGATGCGAATAAATCCAGGCGTGAATGGACCGAAATTCTTGCTCGCAACTGCATCATTCGAGAACGAAACAATGGTAGTAGTTCTCCCATGAAAATTATTATCACAAACAATTATTTGAGCAGCATCCTCTGATATTCCTTTCACCTCATATGCCCATTTACGGCAGAGTTTAATAGCCGTCTCAACAGCTTCTGCACCTGTATTCATCGGGAGAACTTTATCAAAACCAAAATATTCCGTCACAAATTTCTCATAAGGCCCTAATGCATCATTGTAAAAAGCTCTCGAAGTCAAAGTCAACGTTTTGGCTTGATCAACCATAGCACCAACAATTTTTGGATGACAATGACCTTGATTCACAGCAGAATACGCTGAAAGGAAATCATAATATTTTTTACCCTCTACATCCCAAACATGAACTCCTTCTCCACGCTCAAGCACGACCTCCAAAGGATGGTAATTGTGGGCTCCATATTTATCTTCTAAATCGATTAATTGACCTGATGTCATTTTCTCCATCATAAGACTCTTATTTTGTTGTTTTGAAAATTCGCTCATTGCGGAGAACGATTCATCCTTTCCTCATTATCTGGAGAGAAATCATCCAATTCAGTGCAAAGATAATTCAAAGACGTGATATTGTCAACAACCTTCGGATACAGACTAAAGACAAAAAAATGAAAAAAACTAAAACAATTTGGGTTGATCGGGATCCTCATCTTCTTTCTTCTGTAAATCCCATTCTACCGTTTTTGCCACCTCATCTTCTTTCGCTTCAATCGGTTGATTTTCAGGATTTTGATCTACATCCACCTCCTTTTTGGGGGTTGTTTCTGGCCACATCTCATCAGCTGACCCTTCAATTGGATGGTCCAAAACAATCTCTTTTACCTTCAACTTGGTCACTTGATTTCCTTGCGACTTCATCCCTTTTACATCAATGAAATCATCAAAATTTATTATCGTATCCGGCAAATTCTTCGTTGCTTTTAGCAGCTTGTTATAGACAACCCTGAACTTTGGCTTAAAACCAGTTGAAACTGCATCCATATGTGATCCCTCCGCCTCAGAGATAAAGGACACTTTCTTATCTGCTGTGATTTCACACAAGAATTTTTTCCCATAATGCAATTCTTTTGCACCATCAAAGTAAATTGTCGAAATAGGTCGGTTCGGATGCCATTTTTCAATGTGGATCATGTCGTCATCAAAATGCGTTGATAAATCAAAATTACTCAGACGGTATTCACCCGTTTTGTATAGGGTTAAAATCTTGTCTTCTCCCTTGAAATCCCCAAGGAACTTACCACGCTCGTCGTCGTTCAATCGACCGACAACGGTATCGTACCAAATTTTTCGCGCAGCAAGTGTTGATCCTCCAACTTCTTTCAAAACAATTTTTGACACAATTTCTTTCGTAACTCGATTTCCTGCGGCACCGCGTCCTTTGATCAAGAGGTCTCCCATATCCACATCGAATTTCAATCGCTTTAAATGAGGGCGTGCTCTTAGTACAACTGTCACCACTTCTCGTTCACCGTTGGGATGCACATTGAAATAGAGCATTTTAGACCCCTTTGTACCTCTTGTTAAGTCGTATTCGGTATCTCTCGTAATTGACTTGACAGTAAATCGTTTCATCATTGTAGCGCCGCCCTTACCGTCTTGATACATCATATGGTAAATCGTACGGACGTCTCCCCTCTTCCAAACGCTCACATAGATAATTCCTTTCCCAACGAATTTTTTATCCGAGACTTTGGTCACCATCATTTTACCTGAAGCAAAGAAAATAATGACATCATCGATATCAGAACAGTCGGTGATGTATTCTGCTTTGCGTAACCCATACCCTACAAATCCCTCTTCATAATCAACGTACAATTTCTTGTTCGCAATAATCACTTTTGTGGCGTTTATTGAGTCAAAAGTTTTAATTTCAGTTTTTCGCTCTTTCCCTTTTCCAAAACGTTTCTTTAAATCTTTAAAATAATCGATTGCATGATCGATTAAGTTTGCCAGCTTGTCCTTTACAACTTCAATTTCGGATTCGATTTTAGCAATGTTGTCGTCCGCCTTATTCGCATCGAAACGAGTAATACGGATCATTGGAATTTGCGTAAGCTTGTGTAAGTCCTCGTCCTCAATTTCTCGAATAAGTTGTTTAAGGAAAGGTTTAAAAGCTCTGTAGAGGTACTCATAAAGACTCTCCTTATTGCTGTATTCTTTGAAGTCGATATACATTTCCTCATTGATAAAAATCTTTTCCAAAGTAGACATGTGCCACTGACGCTCCAATTCTGCAAGACGAATCTCCAATTCCTTACGCAGCAAATCAACTGTATTGTCGGTATTGATTTTTAAAATCTCAGAAGCTCCAATAAAACGTGGCTTGTCGCCATCAATCACCGAAGAATTGGGAGAAATAGAGACCTCACAATCGGTAAATGCATAAAGAGCATCTAAGGTTTTATCTGGAGATACTCCGCTCGCTAAATGGATAATTACCTCCGCCATAGCAGCCGTGTTGTCTTCAATCTTCTTTATTTTAATTTTTCCCTTGTCGTTGGCCTTTAGAATGGAATCGATCAACGAAGTCGTAGTTCCATATGGAAGTTCTGTGACAACCAAGGTCTTGTTGTTCTCCTTACGAATTTTTGCACGCAAGCGGATTTTCCCTCCCCTTAAGCCATCGTTATAATTCGAAACATCAATCATTCCGCCATTCGCAAAGTCAGGAAAAATCTTAACTCCTTTGCCACGCAGATGATTGATTGATTGTTCTATCAACTCCACAAAATTATGAGGCATTATTTTACATGCCATACCAACGGCAATTCCCTCTGCACCTTGTGCCAGCAATAACGGAAATTTTACAGGGAGCTGCTCTGGTTCATCGTTTCTTCCATCGTAACTTTTCAACCAACTTGTTGTCTTGGCATTGAAAACAACGTGAGACGCAAATTTAGATATTCGTGCCTCAATATAACGGGGAGCAGCAGCTCGATCACCTGTGAGTGTATTTCCCCAGTTTCCTTGACAATCAATGAGTAAATCTTTTTGCCCCAAATGAACCAAAGCATCTCCAATTGAAGCATCTCCATGGGGATGGTATTTCATCGTGTTACCAATAATGTTGGCAACCTTATTGTAACGACCATCATCCATTTCCTTCATTGAATGAAGAATCCGCCGCTGAACGGGTTTGAAACCATCAAAAAGCGAAGGAACAGCACGTTCTAAAATAACATAAGAAGCATAATCAAGAAACCAGCTTTCATAAAGCCCACCAACTGGGATTATCTTTTCATCAACAACTTTATCTCCAAAAGCAGATTCATCTATTAATTCATCATCTGACAAATTCTCTTGATCATCAAATGATTCACCATTCGACGTATTCGCCTCTTCCCCATCTAACTTTTCGTTTTCGTCAGCCATATTTAAGATGCTTTTTCTAATTCTTCGTTATCGTCTTCTACCGCTTCCTCAACGCGCAAATTATCAATAATAAATTCTTGACGCTGCTGTGTGTTTTTCCCCATGAAATAGGAAAGAATAGAATCAATTGATGCCTCTTTAGATAACATCACAGGTTCCAATCGAATATCTTCTCCGATAAAGTGCTTGAACTCATCGGGTGATATTTCTCCAAGCCCTTTAAACCGGGTAATTTCAGGATTTTTCCCCAAATCAGAGATCGCAGTTCGGCGTTCCTCATCCGAGTAACAATAAATCGTCTTTTTTTTGTTGCGAACTCGGAATAACGGAGTTTGAAGAACATAAACATGATTCCTTTTCACTAAGTCAGGAAAAAATTGAAGAAAAAAGGTCAACAAGAGCATTCGAATGTGCATTCCATCAACATCAGCATCCGTTGCAATTACAATTTTGTTGTAACGCAAATCATCCATATCATCCTCGATATTCAGTGCGGCCTGAATCAGGTTGAACTCTTCATTCTCATAAACGACCTTTTTTGTCAAGCCATAACTGTTTAAAGGTTTTCCTTTCAACGAAAATACCGCTTGGGTATTTACATCTCTTGACTTTGTAATTGAACCACTCGCTGAGTCTCCCTCGGTAATAAAAAGGGTAGTTTCCTCTCGACGGTCATTTTTAGCATCCGTAAGATGAACACGGCAATCTCTCAACTTCTTATTATGAAGATTCGCTTTTTTAGCCCTATCTCTAGCTATTTTCCGGATCCCAGAGAGCTCCTTACGCTCTTTCTCACTTTGCTTTATTTTCTTTTCAAGCGTCTCTACAACATCGGGGTTTCTGTGAAGAAAATTATCAAGTTTTTCCTTCAAGAAGTCATTGACAAAGGCACGCATCGACTTTCCACCCGGCTCAATCTCTAGAGATCCCAATTTTGTTTTTGTTTGTGACTCAAAAACAGGCTCCATGACCTTCACGGCAACGGCAGCAACAATCGACTGACGTATATCTGAAGCTTCATAGTTCTTTCCGTAAAAATCTTTGATGACTTTTGCAACAGATTCACGAAACGCGCTTTGATGAGTCCCTCCCTGTGTCGTATGCTGACCATTAACAAATGAATAGTAGTCTTCACCATAAGTTTTCCCATGTGTGAAAGCCACCTCGATATCATCACCTTCGAGATGGATAATTGGATACAACGGGTCACCATCCATATTGTTGTCCAGAAGATCTTTAAGTCCATTCTTTGAAATAAATGACTGCCCGTTGAACTTAATAGTCAAACCTCTATTCAAATAACAATAATTCCAAACCATCTTCTCAACATATGCAGTCTTAAAAGCATACTTTTTGAATACTGAATTGTCTGGAACAAATTCTACGTAGGTTCCATTGCTCTCCTCTGTTTTTTGAACAGGCAGCTCTTGAACCACATTGCCTTGATTAAATGAAACCTCAACTTTCTCTCCATCCCGAACAGAATACACCATGAAATGGCTCGACAAGGCATTGACGGCTTTCGTACCTACACCATTCAACCCCACCGACTTCTTGAACGCTTTTGAATCGTACTTCCCTCCTGTGTTCATCTTCGAGACAACATCCTTCACTTTTCCAAGAGGAATTCCACGACCAAAGTCACGAACTGTTACCTTTCCATCTTTAATCTTGACGTCAATGCGCTTCCCATTGCCCATGACGAATTCATCAATACAATTGTCTATGACCTCTTTGACGAGAATATAAATCCCATCGTCCGCAGCCGAACCATCACCCAACTTACCGATATACATTCCCGGCCTAAGACGAATGTGCTCCTTCCAATCTAACGATCGAATATTGTCCTCAGTGTATTGATTTTCTGCCATTTAACTCTATTTTTAGGAGAGTTACCAAAGATAGCGAAGAAACACAGTGTTTTAGAAGGATGCAAGAGGAACTTATCCACTATTTATAGTTGATATTAACAGTTTTATATCTCCGTGAATAAAAGTATACAGGCAAACCGCAAAAAGAAGATTTGTATTGATCTAAAAAAGGAAATTGATCAAACACTTGAAACATATCAAGACACACAAATTAATCAATGACATAGCGCTCGCCATCTTTAACTACTTGACAATTTGAAAATACTGTTTTCGCCTCTTTTAAATGCAAATCTCCAGTTTCATACCTGGCACTCAAATGCCCCATAAGAAGCTTTCCTGCTCCAGATTTCTTCGCAATATTAGCAGCATCCAAAGCGGTAGAATGATATGTAGCAATTGCTCTGTCCTTCAATACCTCAACAAACGTTGCCTCATGATACAACACATCCACGCCTTCAACATTTTCAATAGTTAACTCTTGATACCCCGAATCAGAGCAATAGGCATATTGCTTCGGCTTAGACTTTGTCTCCGTATATTCCTCTGCAAGAATCAATCTCCCGTCATGCATTATGTCCTCCCCTTTCTTTAGCCGATGATAGTATTCAATAAGAATACCATCTTTTTTTGCTTTTTCATACATTAACTTTGGTTCTTTCGACTTTTCTTCGATCACAAAACCACTTGTCGGAATACTATGAGACAAAGGAAAGCACCTAACACTGCATTTCTCATCTTCAAAAAGCACCGTCGATGTATTTGGTTTTATTTCTTCTACATGAATCTGAAACGACAACTTACTCCCTCCTCGGTCCAACTGACCAATTATTATTGATTTGAGTCCAACAGGTCCATAAATACTAATTTTCCGCTCTCGCCCCATTAAGTGCATTGTACTCAACAATCCAACCAAACCGAAATAATGATCTCCGTGAAGATGAGAAATAAAAATCTGATCTATTTTTTGGAATTTAACCCCGAATTTTCGCAACTGCATTTGCGTACCCTCACCGCAATCGATCAAGAAATATCTATTGCTACATTCGATAAGTTGACCAGATGGATTTCTTCTGGATGTCGGAACAGCCGATCCACTACCCAGTATAGTAACGGAAAAACTCACTAAGAAATTAACTCAAGTGCTGCATCCCTGTCTTTCGCCAAAGCGAGGACCTTGTCCAATTGGGCGATTTCAATTAGTTTTTGGACGTTCACTTGTAAACCACAAAGAACAAACTGTCCATTGGTATCCTTACACAAACGATTTGCGACTAAAATGGCACTTAAACCAGAAGAATCACAATATTTCGCCTTGGACATATCAATCACAATGTTATTGACACTACCCTTATTCAATAAAACCAATTCAGCTTTTAAACCAGCAGCATTGGAAGCATTCAGACGCTCTATGTTGACACTCACTATTGCCGTTCCATTCTCTTGTTCTACTGTGAAATCCATTAATTGATTTGTTTATTTCAAATGTAATGATTTTTTATTCTCGCTTGATTCCTGCTGCTAACAAATAGACAACAGCCATTCGAACAGCAACTCCATTCTCTACTTGATCTAAAATAATCGCTTGATCGGAATCAGCGACTTCACTCGTGATCTCTACTCCCCGGTTAATTGGTCCCGGATGCATTACAACGAGCTCTTTTGAAAGCTCATCTAAAATGTCCTTTGTTAATCCATACTGCATCGAATACTCCCTCAAAGAAGGAAAGTACTTCATGTCTTGACGCTCCAATTGAATTCGAAGCATGTTCGCTACATCACACCATTCTAAAGCTTTTCTCAAATCATGCTCAACCTTTACACCAAGTGCATCAATGTATTTTGGAATTAGGGTCGTCGGACCGCACACCATGACTTCAGCTCCTAATTTCTGAAGGCAATAGATATTTGAAAGTGCTACTCTGGAATGAAGAATATCCCCAACAATAACGACTTTTTTACCATCTACATAACCCAGACGCTCACGAATTGAATAGGAATCAAGAAGCGCTTGTGTTGGATGTTCATGTGTTCCATCTCCGGCATTAATAACTTTTGCATCTACACGTTCAGACAAAAACTTTGCAGCACCAGGATTTGGGTGTCGCATGACAACCATGTCTACTTTCATCGATAAAATATTATTGACTGTATCAATAAGCGTTTCACCTTTTTTGACAGAGCTACTGGCCGCTGAAAAGTTTACGACATCCGCTGACAATCTTTTCTCTGCCAATTCAAAAGACAATCGCGTTCGTGTTGAATTTTCAAAAAACAAATTCGCGATGGTAATGTCTCGCAATGAAGGCACTTTTTTAATTGGACGATTAATAACTTCTTTAAACGCATCAGCAGTTTTGAAGATAATCTCAATATCCTTTTTGGTTAAATCTTTTATCCCTGTTAAATGTTCAACACTCAAGCTATCCATTGGCATCTGGTGTAAATAGTACGACTTTATCTTCTCCTTCTAATTCTTCCCATTCAACAGACACGCGCTCAGAAACCAATGTATCAACGGTCTTACCAACGTAATTTGCTTGAATGGGTAAATTTCTTTTGAATCGACGATCAATCATGGTCAGTAACTCAACATTGGCAGGCCGTCCATAGGCCAAAAGTGCGTCCAGTCCGGAACGAATCGTTCTCCCAGTGTAAAGTACATCGTCAATAAGGACAACATTTTTGTTTTCAATTACGAAGTCAATATTAGTTGCACTCGGAATCAACGGCGCTTCTCTTCTCCTGAAGTCATCTCTGTAAAATGTAATGTCCAAATTCCCACATACAACTTCACTTTCTAATATACTTTCTAACTTCGACTTGAGACGCGTCAATACATTGACACCACGAGGCTGCAATCCTATCAATACCGTATCACTGAAGTCATTGTGTGTTTCGATGAGCTGATAACAAAGACGATTAAGGGTTAGTCCAAAATGCTGAGAATTAAGAATCACTTGCCTTTCCATCGCTACAAAGATAAAATGATTTTTTTAGAAGCCCTCTGAAACATTTCGAAAAATTTATAGAAAGCCCTTTTTCATCAGTACCGTTCAAATCTGAGGCACGATGTGACAAGAAACAGCTTCAATTCCCTCCCTTCTTTTTTACTTTGTATCCTTGGGATATAAGAAGATCGAATACTTTCTCTTTGTGCTTGCCTTGAATTAATATGTTTCCATCTTTAACCGATCCGCCAACGCCACACTTACCCTTTAGAAACTTAGCCAAGTCCTTTAGGTCATCCGGATTCCCAGCAAAACCCTCAACAAGAGTTACCTCCTTACCTCCCCGCTGCTTGCGGTCAATAGAAACATAAAGGTTTTGATCATTTGGCTGTAACGTTTCTTGAGCCTCTTCTTCATCAACAAAATTAAAGTCTGGGTTTGTTGAATACACAATATATTTTTTCTTCTTTGCCATATTATAATCGCTTGAAATAATTGTTCAATTGAGGAATTCTTAATGCTATGTATTTTTTTAAAATTTCAATTTCATCAACATAATTATTTACATCTTGGTACCATTTACTATCAATTGGCCAACGCCCAAAGTTAGCATGTATATTAGGGCGAAGCAAACGATCATTTTCGGCGATCATTTGATTGATGTGATCGACCGTAAAAACGTTTAGTTCACAAAGTTCATCCCAGCGAGATTTCAATCGTTCTCGATACCGTATATGCTCTACATTCATTAAACGACGAATAAGGCAGATTTTTTCGGGATTCACAAGCCGATCAAGCATATTGAATTCACCATCACCATCCCTCCCAAAAGAATGATCATAATCCCAAATAGCAAAATTGAAAGTAGACTGATTGCCTTTTTTGAATAAATAGAAGTTCTTAAATAGACCGTCATCATTGTTCGTAAGAAGAAGAATTAAATGCCAATCAATAATATTATCAATGCAAAAATGACTCGTGATTTCTTGCGCAAAAACACGATCACTCGAATGATGAAGTAATTCAACAAGACGATCAAGGTAACCAGAATGATCTATTGCATCTGGTTTCGGAAATTTTTGTTGATAATAATTATTTGAATCCTGAACCCATTCAAGACGTGCACTATAAAAAATTGGAGGATCCTTGAAAAGCATTGCCTCATCTTCATCTTTTGCGAGACCAATCATTGATCCATTAATCTCTTCCATTACAACATAAAGCCCTTGAAATTCGCCATTCAAATACACCTGGGCATATGCACTTCTCGCTGCAACATTGGAAGTATCCATTTCTCGAAACAAATCATAACTCAATTTGTGTCTCTGAAATGTTTTGTCAATATAACTTGCATTCAAAATCCAATCATCGTCAACTGCAACACCACACAAATTGATACTCTTATCAATTTCTAGGCTATACGAATGCTTTTCATACTTACTTGAGGCTCCTCCTCGACACTTCAAACGAGCAGAATAAAGAACTGAGTTCCCATTTTCAATGTACTCCAATGTACACGATTGCTTTGACACCCAAGAAATATCCTCTGAGGTTTCAATTTTCAATATATAACCCTTGGAGGGATTCACATCTGAAATATCCTCTGTTTTAAACTCCACATCTTCTGCGCATGAAAAAAGTAAAGAAACAAGCAATAAGCAATAAACGAACACACCTTGCATACAAGTCGGATTGATCAGTTCAAATTGAACTTTAAAGGTACAACAATTCGATTTTTTTTTCGCCTTATAATTTGTACTTAATGCAAACAAGCACCAAAATCCAACCCAAACAACATGAAATAAAATTAAAAGAATAGAAATGGTATGTCCATCATATTTTTGGACACTTCTTACAATGTATTGACTTTTTCTTGTATTTCTTACAGCATTTCTTCTTTTTGCAGTTAAAATTGCAGTCCAAATCAATGGCAATAAAAGAGTCAAACGAACTGTCTATTTCTGTGCTTCGCTTCATTATTTAGAATAATTCTAAACAAAGGTAGTTAAATTTTTATCAATGAAAATGAATCTATTAAAAAATCTCTTTTGCTAAGCGAAAAGTATTTGCGTGTGCCTCTACAATATCCTTAATCTTCTCGCTATAGCCCCCTCCCATTGTGCATACAATTGGAAGATTTAGTTCTTTTGCTCTACCCAAAACAATGCGATCCCGTTCTTTGCATCCGTTTCGAGATAGTGACAAACGTCCTAGTTTATCAGTAGCCAAAACATCTACTCCACATTGAAAAAAAATGAACTCTGGAGTGAACTCAGAAACTATTTGGTCCAGAGAATTTTCTAAAACTTGCAAATACTGTTTGTCATCTGTTCCATCCTCCAATGAAATATCTAAATCTGAAAGTTCTTTTTTTAAAGGGTAATTTCCTTTTCCGTGCATACTAAAAGTATATACCCTATCATTGTTTGCGAAAATTTCAGCAGTCCCATTGCCTTGATGAACATCTAAATCTACAATTAAAACAGAATCTATATGTGTTTCGTCCAATAGCCACTGGGCTGCAATAGCCTGATCATTCAACAAACAAAACCCCTCTGCTCGATTTGTATATGCATGGTGTGTGCCTCCAGCAATATTGAGAGCTATGCCACCATTTAATACACTACTTGCACACTCTTTTGTACCTCCCATAATACGTCTTTCCCTCTCGATTAACTCCAATGTATGCTGAAAGCCTGAGACACGCTGTTCTCGGGGTGTTAATTTTAAATCAAATAATTTCTCAATGTATTCCTTGGTATGAATCTTATACACATCCTTTGTTTCAATGAGAGAAGGCTGAAAAAAGTCACCTTTATCAGCAATTCCCTCATACAAAAGTTGCATGTGAAGTAGTTCATATTTATCCATTGGAAACTTGTGGTTTTCCGGCAATGGATGAACATAAGTATCATGAAAAGCGATTGACATTGACATTTATTGCAAGCGAGAAAGTGTGATTTTAAGTGAGAAAAGAACTATTTCTTCGTTGAGATCATTGAATTGATACCCTAACTTATTTGATTTGATCCTAGTATTAATGAACGCCAAACTAGCACCACCATTTTGACTAAAAAATTCATTTGACAAAGCAGCAGTATACATCTCCTCAAGAGTTTCGTCTGAATAATTATTGATTTCATTCAAATAGGTGCGTGCTTTCTTTGCATCAGAGGCATCCATTATATTTGCCAAAATTATTTTATGGTCTTCATCAGCACTTCCAATAAGTAAATATCCCAATTGATTGCCATGGTTGTCTCTCCCTCCATGAATTCGAATATTCTGCAAGCCCTCAAGAAGAATTGAGAACATACGATCAACGACAACTTTATGATCTCCAATGGAAGTTAAGTGCTCCTCAATGCTCTTAGATAGCGAACCAACCAACTCTTGTGAAAATGTACCATAATGTGATGCCAAGATGGTTCGAGACGTATCACTCACCAAAGCATCGTGTTGATCTTGGAATAAATCTCGAATAGTTGTTGCTACAGTAACACCCTTTACTTTTTTCATCACTTATAAATTTCAGGAGTTGTTTCAGCTCGGTTCTCAGCAAGATTCATTTAAGTGTACCTCTCTATTGTCAATAGATCGAGTGAACTTCTTCTTTAGATAACCGAAATCTACCAACACTATAAACACCAACGAATTTAACTAAAAAAAAATGGATTTTATTGGTATTCCTTTTGAACATCTTTGAATATTCGACTCACCGCAGGACAGACCTCCATATTGGCTCGTGTTAATTCTAAAATTTGAGTCATCCTTTTTCGATTCGTATGCGGATATTCTCTACACGCTTGTGGTCGGATATCATATATAAAGCAAGTATTGTCTTCTTGTAGAAAAGCACAAGGTGCCGTTTTTAAAACCCAATCACCATCACTATCTACCATTAAGTATTGATTTTCAAATTCTCGAGCAGAAACTTTAAATTTTTTCGAAATCCGCTGAATATCTACATTTCTGAAAATTGGACTCGTCGTTTTACAACAATTTGCGCATTTGAGACAATCAATGGTTTCAAATGTTGAATCATGCGCCTCATGAAAAATAGAATCTAAATTTTTTGGACGTTTTTTCTTAAGTCGCTTCACCAGTTTATCGAACGACTCCAGCTCTCCATCACGGTAATTGAGATCATCTCTATAATCCATTATACTTTATTAATGCAACATTTTTTTATTTCGAATTCCTTATTTGACATAACTAAGTTGAATTAAACCATACCTAATAGTCGGAGCAGAAAATAAATGATAAGAACAAGCACAACCACGCCAAGAAGCCAACTCAATAAACCACCAAGCAGTGTATTTAACAGGGTCAACAGCAATGCCAATAAAATAACCAATACAAGAATAACTACAAGGTCGAAAACATAAAATTCATCATTATTCAAAACAGTTGTATTTTCCTTTTTTTGTCTGCTAAAAGTGGTTCCATCGATTGGCAATGGAATGTCAACACCAATTTCTTCCACGGCCAAAGTTCTATCAATTACAGATGACCTATCAATCTCATCATCAATTTCATTCTCAGAACCTACAGCGTCGTATTCAGCATTTCGATGCATCCCATTGGATTTTACAACAGGCAAAACGACCTCTTTAACTCTACCACTGCTACTCACTGCAACACGATTGTGAACCGCTACAGTAGTTTTTTCCTCATCCGAAATGATTCTTTCCTTATTTCTGAAGACTCCTGTTGAATTAAGGTGAAATCCTCTGGTATACTTCCGTTTTGAAATAAAACGATTACTTGCAACATCCTTAGAGGTGGAGCAGGCTCCAAAAAGCATCATGGCAAGTACACTTAGAATAAGAAACGATGTGTTTTTCATAAATAAAATAGTAAAAAAATGCTGTTTTAATTCCCTTTTAAGTCCATTGCAAGTAGTGTATTTATCATCAAAGATGCAATTGTCATTGGCCCAACTCCTCCTGGGACAGGCGAAATAAAAGAACATTTCGGGGCAACCTCGTCGAATTTAACATCTCCAAGAAGTTTAAATCCTGACCGTCTTGATGCATCTTCCACCCGATGGATACCAACATCAACGACAACAGCCCCATCTTTGACCATATCCTTTGTTACAAACTCAGGTTTTCCTAATGCAACAATCAAAATATCAGCCGATTTCGATATTTCATCTAAATGTTTGGTTCGTGAGTGCGTTATCGTAACCGTACAATTTCCAATTTTTGCATTTCGCCACATCAAAATACTCATTGGAGATCCCACTATGTTACTTCGACCGATTACAACACAATGCTTTCCAGAAGTTTCTATCGCATACCTGTCGAGCAGCTCAACAATTCCAGCAGGTGTAGCAGGAAGAAAGCACGGCAAATTGAGCATCATCCTTCCTATATTTTCTGGGTGAAAACCATCGACATCCTTCGAGGGTCGAATGGCCAAAGTAATTTTATGCTCATCAATATGTTTTGGTAGTGGCAACTGAACTATAAATCCATCGATCTCGTCGTCTAAATTCAGATCATTCACTTTGGCGAGCAACTCTTCCTCCGAAATATCTGTTGCCAATTCAATGAGCGTAGATTTGAACCCTACTTTCTCGCAAGTCTTTACTTTTGAGTTTACATAGGTTCGACTTGCTCCATCACTACCAACAATTACCGCTGCTAAGTGAGGTATCTTTTGCCCTCTCGACTTACGTGTTTCAACTGCAAGCTTGAGTTCTTCACGAATTTTTTCCGCTGTCGCCTTACCATCTAATAACTGCATACAATGCCAAATTTATTTTTTCAAAGATAAAATAACCCTACTCTTTTGAGAAAAGAAGTCTCCTTTTTCTTTTTACAACATCATTCGAGGTCCTGAATCGCTTTTTTGCTTGTATACGCTTCGAGGCTGATTGAGTCATAAAAATGAATCCCGGAGACATTTTGTTGACATTAAAAAATGATGTTTTACATTTTTTCTTGGAGCGCTTCAAAACCTTCGCACTCTTCCAATTCAGCTCTTGTATACTTCTTTTTTGCTGCTTTTTTTATGTCTCTTAATTTGCCTTTGAGCATGCAAGCATGCTCCTTTTCTTCATCTGAAAGATCAGAGTAACTCTCGTAAGTCTCTTCCATTTCAATCATCTCATCAGCAACAATATTAAAGGCTTCGACGTAATCACATGCTGCGTCTAAATCAGACAGTTTAATATCGCTTGCGCTTTGACCACATCCAACGAACATAAATGAAAAGGCGACTGCAACAAGCATGTAAAATAAATTTTTCTTAGTAATTAATTTAAAGTTTCTATAAACTTAGAAAAAAACTGAGAATATATAAAAGTTA
>Ga0228619_1000668_pt1 | contig 15278 bp, 25 predicted proteins | sample 22DmetaG_FD_190065 | JGI IMG/M metagenome (GOLD analysis project Ga0228619, IMG submission 190065) | Seawater microbial communities from Monterey Bay, California, United States - 22D | ecosystem: Environmental > Aquatic > Marine > Coastal | place: USA: California | collected 2016-10-12 | reverse complement strand
TCAAAGGTAGCTAGATTTTCGTTTTCTTGTAGACTATCTTCGTTAAATTCCTCTGGTGTATCTAGTATTGTTGCCATTATATTATAAACTCCGTACTCTTAAATAAGTATTGTGGAAAATTAAAAGATTATTTCTTAGCGGCTTTCGAATGTTCTCTTGCCCACTTCATAGTTGCTCCCGGATAGTCTCCAGATACAGCATCTAATACAAAAGAACATTTAGAAATTACCCGCTTTGCATCTTGGTCACATTCAGTACACTCTATAGTCTGTGTTTCAGAGTCTATAAAGCGTTCAGTAATATGTCCGTTTGAGCATTTAAAGTCATAGATTCTATTCGCCATTAACGGCTTCCCTCTCGCTAATTAGAATAGAGTCGTACGCTGCCCTGACCATATCTTCCATGTTGATTAAAGTATTTAAGACGTAAAGTTGTCCTTGTGTTTGATACAAAGTCTTTTCATCTGCAATAGCTTCAATCTGGAAGTTATCTCTGTCTACTTGTACTTGCTCCATAAGCTGTGACCAGCCATCCGTGTTAAATAAGTCAAAGTAGTTTTCGTAATGTTTTACATTTTCTGGTGTCATACATTCTCCCCAATAGGTGTATGTGTGGTTAAATTTATTTTTTAGTTGTAGTCTTTCTAGTTGTTGCTGGCTTAGGTGTGTAAGCCTTTTCTAAATCTGAAATACGCTTATCTATAGCTTGTAGGATGTTGTTGATTTCTATCAGCACCCCATCAAGTTCTTGCTTAGTTACCATTAGGTCTCCTCATTTGCATTTCTACAATATCTTCTTTTACTTTTAACTCTTGCTGTTTTAAGCTAAGCTCTGCCATCTTGACAGCTTGTGCAAACTCATCAGGTGGTAATGTCTTAGCAATAGCTTCGATACGGTCAGTCTCTTCTGCCACAGGTAGTAACTGAGTCTCTACACTGTTTTGTTGTATTCGACTTTGTATTTCTGCATTTTGTAATTGGATTTGTTGCAAGTTAGCTTTAGCAAGCTCAAGCTCAAACTGCTTACGAATAGCCTCTTCTTGTTGTGCTTGTGGGTTTGGCTGATTAGCTTGCTCAATACCTGCAAGGATTTGTTCCCGTTTAGTAAGGTTCATAGACTCAACAATAGATTGAACTAGGAAGCTGTACATAGGGCTCTCTGCTGGCATAGTTTGTAAAAGCTGTACTAACTGTGTGACTTCATACTCACGAGCAATGATGCCAAGAGAACTAGAGGCTACAAACTTAAGGTCTTGCGCTCTGTAAAGTTGTGGGTCAAACTGCATATAACGATGTGCAGCTTTAGTAACGAAAGGAATAAGGAAGTTATCTTGGAAGTTAAGCAACGTACGCTTATGCCTCTTGATAATCGCACCTAACGACATAGAAATACCAGCAGCAGTTGCTTCACCATTCATAGCGTTCTGCATACCAACAGTATCTACTGCACCTGTAGCTTGCTGTACCATGTTTTGTAATGCAGCCCCTTGTGTAAAGGTAATGTTATCTACAGCACCAAATTTAAATGGCTGTAATATCTCTGCTGGATTACCGTTAGTAAGGAGAGTTTTGCCAGGTCGTATCTCAAACTGAGAGCCTCTAGGCATACGACTAGCATCTACTGCCATCATAGGGTGTACAGTAAGTGCAAGAGCGTCTATACGCGCACGTAGCTCTGTATCTAGGGCTTTTTGGCTGTTGTAGCCCTTTTCGCAAACCCCACGACCCCAGAATTTACTAGGTACTGCATCCCACTTAAATGCAATAAGTGGTCTGTCTTGCATCATAAATGGGTTAGCTACTACTTTAAGTAGGGTATCCCCGTTAGCAATAACCACCATAGCTTCAATATAGCTAGAATCTTTTTCTTCTTCTTCACCTAAAGCTACAGCAATCTCATCTTCCTCTAGTTCTTCACCTTCTGCCTCATCGAACAGGGCTTTAGGAACTAATCCGTAGTAACGAGTAAGGCGAACCCTATCATCTACGTTTACTGTAATATCTTGGTCAGGTTCGAGGTCATCATCTGCTGCAACAGTCTCTACTTCTACATCTCGATAGATACCTTTTTCAATATCCAACTCTACTTGATGTAGTGGTACGTACATATCTACTGCACAACCTAGAGCTTCTTCGATAGATGTAGCTAGTGGGTCGATAAGGAAGTTCTGAGGCATAATAGGGCGTAGCTTAACTAAGAACCTATCACGCTCTATAACACCCACAGCTTGCATCTGACCATCTGGTGTAGGTTGCATAGCTGGTATGTTTTCTTTGGTTTCTTCTATGTAGATTTCACCAATACCAGTACCATACACAGCAGCGTTAAGAAGACATTCTGAAACACAAGTTCTAGCTTTAGCAAAGGTCATATCCTCAGCTAGTTGGTTTTTTAAAAACTCTATGTCCTGAGAGCCTGTAGGGTCTTGCATATCGTCTTTAATATCAAACCAGCTACCTCTACCAAAGGTTGCCTCTTCTACCTCAGCTACAGACGATTCTACTGCTTGCTGTAGTGCAGGTGTAATAATACGAGAGCGTTCAGTTTGTCTTAGGCTATCCTCCTTAGACCAAATACCACGCCATAATCTGTAATACTCTTCATGTGAAGAACGATAGTTATCGTCATAGTGGTCACGCCACCCTTCACATTTATCCATAACCCATTGCTCTAGGTTAATGTTGTTCAATAGATTATCTTCATTTTCCATATATTAGTAGCCTGCTATAGGGTCTATAAATTCAAAGTCATCTTCATACTCTATATCGTACGCGTAACTAACTTTAGCTAATTGGTCTATGTACGCTAGGGAGTCGATAAGGTCATCATGAACTAGAGGGTTAGGGAACTGGAATAATTCATCTAGGAACTCGCTGTTCCAATCTCCAGTGTTAAGAGTAATAGCACCATTTTCAAACCTACCTTGTAAGCCCCAAATGACCCTATCTATTTTTCTTTTGTTACCATGTGTTAGTTCTTCTACACGAAAGAACTTCTGCCTAGACTTTTGTAAGTCCATAAGATAAGGTAGTACAGCGTTCTTTAACGCCCCCTTCTCAATACCAACAGAGATAGGTTCATACTTTAGTACAGTCCTAAATATCTTCTCTGCTGTCTTTTTAATATCCCACCTGCCGTAGATAATATCTTCTACGTACCACCCTTCTTCATTTACTTTAACAACGCTAATAGCCGTTTGGTCAAGTTTCTTAGCTTTCGATGTAGCAGCTTTAGATACGTCTGCAAAACCAGCCAAGTCAATAGCAATGTAATAGTCACCAATTTCTGGAGCTTCTTCACTAAACTTAACCCAATCTTCTTTAAATATTTCACTACCCATTGCCTCAAACGATGCCATGAACTCTTGCCTAAACGCAAAAGAACTCATAGTCTTTTTAGCAGCTTCTATCTCTTCTTCTGCTAGTAGGGGGTTGTCATACGAAGTAAAGTGCCAAGACTCTAGTGTAGGGTCATCTCCTAACTCAGCTTGCTTAAACAACTCATAGAAGTGGTTACGACCCATAGGAGTACCGATAAACAAAGCACTACCACGTTGGTCAGCTAGGGCAGGACGAAGGATTTGGTCAAACACTGCTGGTTTCATATCAGCGTATTCATCCAGTACTAAGAACTTAAGAGACACACCACGCATAGTCTCTGGTCTATCTGCACCCTTCAAGCTAATAGTAGCACCATTAACTAAGGTAATCTGTAGGTTGTTAATATGACTAGACTTGATTACTGGATGACCTAACTCTAATAGAGTAGTCCACATAATATCTCTTGCTTGCCCTTGTGTGGGGGCTACGTAGAAAACATGACCCTTCTCTAGCTGTAGAGCATTTACGATAAGTAACCAAGCAGCTAGTCTGGATTTACCAGTACGTCTACCAGCAGCTACTATCTTAAATCTAGTTTCACTATTCCAAACCGACCTTTGCCAAGGAAGTAGTTTAATACTGAGGTCATTACTCAAATTATTAATAAGTCCAAATTACGGGAGTTGTAGTACGAGTGTCTACGTGTATAAAAGTATTAGCTATACCGATACCAGTAAAGCCCATAGCCATTGCTTCTTTGACGATGGTATGCTTTTGGTTGCCATTAGCTACTCTGATGTCAGCAGCTATGCCTTGGGTATGTGTACCACCCTTACTCTTCTTAGCTTCTACTGGGTGGGTTATATCTCTGTAACCCGAAGTAATGGTAAAGGGGAAACCACATCTAGTTCTTAATTCATCTAGTTTAGCTAGGAATAATGCATCCATTCCATTCTCACCAGTGTGGGAACAATCAAACTCAGATAGTTTAAAGTTAATCATTATCTATAACCTCTCCATCTATTATATTCTCTACCTCAGTAACACCCGAAATAGTAATGTTAATGCTAGGCTTATCTCCACCACCAGAACTAGCATCAAACGAAGAAAGTGGCATAAGTCTATCTACTAGAAGTTTCCAAGCAGCAGCTTGATGTTTATGCTCATCATCTAGTGCAGCATCTAGTATAGTATCTAAAACCTTACGAGACTTGGGAGACGCTAGAAGCCTAGCCTTGTACTCATCCATTATAGCCTTATCACCCGGAGGTCTACCGGGAGGTCTAGCTCCTTTCTTTTTAGACTGTACTAATGCTTTAGGTGGTCTACCTCTTTTCTTAGGGACTTTAACTTCTTTCTTTCTTTGTTCCGAGTAATCAGACAATACTACCCCCTTAAAGGATATTGTACTTAGTAAATTTCCCCAGTAGAATAACTACTATTACTAATAATTAAACCTAACTGGGTAATATACCTTAGAAAGGTGGTATTATATCATATATCATTTAGTTTGTCAAGCATTATTTTTTAACGTATTGATTTACTTATACATTTAGTTTAGCACCTTAGTAAATTTCCTAGAAACTGCGCAAGAGGTATTATCTTTTCCTTTTCTTATAATATTTAATTATACGTAAATAGATTTATATATCAATATCTTACGGTATTATTCCCCTCGGCTATTTACGTTTCTTTTTTATAGATAGATATGCAAAAATCCCCCCTTTTCAATTTCACCTTTTTTTGTATCTGGGGTGGTACTACCAGTAGCCGTAATGCCAGCCAGCCCCCCCGGGGGTACTTATCCACAGAGTTATCCACAGAGTTATCCACAGAGTTATACATATCCACATGTTATCCACAGACTTATCCACAGGATGGTGGCTGGGTGTTGTAGGGTTGACAGTGTGAGTCGGGTGTGGTACCCCAATGGGAAATCTGAATAGGTGAACTCAATAGGTAAACACCACTAAGTATAACTACGTAGGGTGTGCAAAGTAAATAAAGTGTTGACATAGTCAGAACGACCCTGTAAACTGTACCCATAACTTAAAGAAAGCAAATAACTGGAGAAATAAAATGGTTAAAGTTTTAAAAAAAGGCAATGGTAAATTTGGTAACGAGTTAGAATTTTACACAACCTCCCTTGAAGATAGCATACACGAGGCGGGTCATGTGGTTGTCCGAGACTGCGATTGTCAAATGGAGAGGACTTACTATGTAGGTTTGACGCAAGAGCTAGATGACTTTGAACCAGTTAAAATTGAATCTATAGAGCAAGTAATTAAGGCGTGGCTTACTGGTTCAGTTTGGTTTTAATAAAAGGGTTATAAAGTTTAAATAAATCAACTGGAGAAATAAAATGACAACTGGCAGACAAATAACAAAAGCTATTAAAGATAGATTCGGTCTAGAGAATGTAAAAATTTCTAAAGCACAAGGGATGTGCAGGTTCTACAGCGATGATGATTGGACAGTAGACTTCTCACTACTAGACGCTGTTTACGTACCATACATCAGCATGATGACAGCTGATAGATGGGTAGATGAGCTGGAATATGGTTTGAAAGCCTCAGGACAATTAAAAGAAACGTATAAAAATATCTAACTTAAATAAAGGGCGTTTGCTTAGTTGAGCGCCCTTTGTTAAGATAGTTAAACCAACCAACCAAAAGGATAAAATAAAATGACTACAGCAGAAAAATTTTATAAAAACTTTGTAGACAATTACGCGGGCAGTTATGGAGATGACTTTGATGCGTATGTGTATGATTTACGCGAGGGTGGTTCTATTGAGTGGAGTGGTGATTACTACTCGAACAATGCGCTGTTGTTTGATGACGACTCCGAGATTGTTTGGAATTATAAAAACGAGATTGAGGTATATTAAGGTGAGATATTTATATTTAACAGCAATCACAGGCGTTATGATATACGCTTTATATTCGAGCCTATCAGGATATCTTGACTTACCTATAGTAGGTGTTAACCAAGCAGGTGAGTGCGCTTATATCGAAACCTCTGGCGTAAGAGATTATACTTGTGGTACAATGCCTACCAAATACATAATGGAGAGAGTACAATGAAAACATTAGAACAGATTAGAAAAGAAAAGAAAGAGATTGAACGTAGACTGCTAATCTTAGAACACAAAGACAGGCACACACACGACGACGACCAAGCCTGTTATAACATGAATCAGGCTATATTGAAATTAGCCAGAGAAATCAGAAACTATGAAGGAGCAAAAAAATGACAAATAAAGTAATAACAGCTAAGAAGCTGCGTATCATTGAACAGATAGACCAAGCATTGGTTGTATTGGACAGAGAAGCGTCGGGATATAATCATATCGTAAACACCATGTCAGTCATGCAACTACAAACTATTAAAGGTGAACTGTTTGATGAGATATGGTATACTGAAAACAGACCGCAAAAGATAACAGTTAATAAGGTGAAATAGACATGAGTTTACAAAAAGATTTAGAATTATTAGAAGTGCAGGTACGTGATATAGACCATCCGTTAAACCAGTTCTACTGGGAAGAGGTAGAGTATGAAGCAGAAGACTTCCTATGTAACTTTAACTGGGATGGATTAGAATCCGAACAAATAGATTTGACAGAAGTGTTAAAATAGTATATAATAATAAGCATTATTTAATTATATTTATTATTTAATATTAACTAATATTAGGAGTTATTAATAATATGAATAACTTAGAGCAGAGAGAGAGGGGACAACTGAGCCACAAGATACCTTGTCCTGATTGCGGAAGTGGAGATGGCAACCAAGTATACACCTACGACAACCAGCCTGATGATAGCTATTGTTTTGCGTGTCAGACTTACTTCCCTCCTAATGACAACGTAACAAGTATTAGACCAAAGCAGAAGGCTAAAGAGATGACTATTGATTATAGTAAACTACCATTTCGTGCTCTATCGGACAGGGGTATACGTAAAGACGTCGCTGAATTATACAGCGTTAGGGTTGCACTAAGTGAGGTTGATGGTAATACTATCACCCACCACTACTATCCAGATACTAAGAATGGAGAGGTTACGGGCTACGAGGTTAGAGAGGTAGCAACCAAAGACTTTAAAGCAGTAGGTGATAGGAAAGGTGCTGTTGATTTGTGGGGCAAGAGCCTTGCTAGTAAGAACGGCAGTAACAAGCTGTTCATTACGGAAGGCAGGTGCGATGCTATGGCGTTATACCAGACCATTATTGATAATACGCCCAGCAAGTACAAACAATACCTTCCTTCGGTCGTATCACTAACACGTGGTGCGTCATCTGCACTTAAAGATATGGTTAATAATAGGGACTTTGTAGAGAAGTACAACGAGGTAATCTTAGTATTAGATAACGATGAGGCTGGGAACAAAGCAACAAAGGATATTATTAAATCCTTTCCACTGTTTAAGGTCGCAAATCTACCACTAAAAGATGCTAATGACATGCTGTTAGCCGACAGGGGCAAAGAACTTTATCAAGCAGCAGTATGGGATAGTAAGCCTATTAGACAAGGTGAGGTGTTAGATATTGAGGACTTCATCGACAAGGCACTGGAGAAGCCTAAGATGGGTATCAGCTTCCCTTGGGACACGGTAACAAGAGCAACGTTTGGTATCAGACCCAACACTATCCATATAGTAGGGGCAGCACCTAAGATTGGCAAGACTGACCACCAGCATCAGTTAGTAGAACATCTGGTTTATAGTGAGAGTCAGAACGTAGGTATGTTTGACCTTGAGAACGCACCAGCTAAGACAGCTAAGAAGTTAGCAGGTAAGCATGACAGGGTAGACTATTCAAGACCTGATGTTAGCTATGACCCTGAGATGCTAAAGCACACCCTATTATCAATGCAGGGTAGGGTTAGATTCTATGATAGAAGCGCAAGTCGTGATTGGCAAGATATAAGAATAGCTATGGAGGAGATGCACTTACTTGACGGCATTAACATATTTATCCTTGACCCACTAACGGCATTGGTTAGTATGTTCACATCTAGTGAAGCGAACGACAAACTAAACGAGATAATGACAGACATGGCAGACTTGGTGATGAAATATCCAATTACTATCTTTTGTTATAGTCATGTCAACCCTAAGCCTAAAGGTTCACGCTCGCATGAGCAAGGTGCTAGGGTGTTGAGTCATGAGTTCACAGGTTCACGAGCAATGGAGAAGTGGGCACACTATGGGCATGGTATTAGCAGGGATAGAAGCCCTGATTGCCCTGAAGAGAAGCACAACATCAGTGAATTCTATATGTTGTTTGATAGAGACTTTGGGCAGAACTACCAGTGTGATGTGTACTTCGATGAGAAGACTATCACGTACTTAGAAGTATGATGTTTGGGTATAGGGGGACGTTAAGAAAATGATGTCAGAAGAGTTTAATAACTTTTGTAATTATGTATATTACAGAGAAAATTTAGATGGAGGTGGCAGGATGTTAGCCCCAGACTTTGAAAGGATTATTAGTGAGGAAAGCAAAGTTTATGATAACTTAGTAGAAGCTGGTTGCGGTCCAAGTTGGATAGGTTTATGGTTAAAGGAGAAGGGACATTGTAAAAACCTACACCTAGTAGACATAAACCCAGAGGCGATAGATGTAGTAAACAAGACAGTTAAGGGACTTGAAAATGTTAATACTTACGTATCAGATATGTTCAAGTCTGTACCAGAAGGTATAAAGTTTGACTGTATAGTCTCTAACCCCCCGAATTACTTTGATATACAATCAAGCCATTCAAAGTATGGGTTTTTAAGTAAAGATTTAAGACCTTCAGATAGAGGTTGGAAGTTCCACAAAGAATTTTACAAACAGGCAGAGGATAGGCTTACCCCTGATGGTGTCATATTTATATCAGAGGTAAACATGTTTTCAGATACAGTAGTTTTAGATGGGGAGGTTTATGATAAAAGAAATAGACCAGCCTTTGAAGATTTTAAGGATATGATAGGAGATAATAACCTAGAAATAAAAGATGTAAGGTATTTAGAACAAGTTTCAAAAAATATAGGTTGTGCACCAATACATATATTAAAGGTGGGCAGGAAAAAATGAGTTTTCAACAAGACCTAAAAAGAGGGGAAGCAATAGAGATTGAGATACTTGATATTATAAAAAACAAGTATCCAGACGCTTACAAGGTGGAAGGCTACTGCAAAGACTGGGATTTATATATACCCAGCATAAAGCAGGGTGTTGAGGTTAAGTATGACATTAAGTCTCAAGAGACTGGCAATATAGTGGTAGAAGTGGAGTTTAACGGCAATCCTTCTGCACTATCCACAACCAAAGCATACAGGTGGGTATTCCATACAGGTGATAAGATAATAGTGACTACACCAGAAAGGTTGCACAAAGTTATCAAAGATAATAAACTTAAATTAGTTTCATTCGTAGGTAAGGGTGATAGGCATAGCAAAAAAGCCTATCTTATAAAAATAGATTTGATAATTAGTAATTGTATAAAGGTTTTGTAATGAATTACGTATTTGACATCGAAGCAAATGGTTTAAATCCAGACAAGATACATTGTATGGTAGCCGATGGTAAGCAGGTACACAAAGACTTCTTTGTCAACTTGACAGAAGATGATGTGCTTATCGGGCATAACATTATACGTTATGACATACCAGTATTAGAGAAGTTACTAGGCATTAAGATTAAAGCCAAGCTAATCGACACACTAACATTAAGTTGGTATCTGTTTGCTGAACGTAACAAGCATGGGTTAGCAGACTGGGGCGAGGACTTTGGAATACCTAAACCAGTTATAGATGATTGGGATAACTTGACAGAAGAGGAGTACGTACACAGATGTAGTGAAGATGTGAAGATTAACACTAGACTATGGCAGCTACAAGAGCAGCACCTAGTTGCACTTTACGGAGAGGATTACAGCAGTCTAATAGACTACCTTAGTTTTAAGATGCACTGTGCTATGTTACAAGAGCAGAACAAGTGGAAGTTAGATGTGGATAAAGCTAACAGCTTATTAGTAGAACTTACTGAGAAGCAATCTAAGGCTGTTAAATCCCTTGAAGCTACTATGCCACCAGTACAGGTATTTAAGACCGTTACACGCCCACAGAAGCCCTTTAAACAGGATGGTACACTATCAGAAGCGGGTAAGAGGTGGTCTAAGGTGTGTGCAGAGCATGATATTAACTTTAATAGCTATGCTAAACACAAAATACCTAATGGTTTTAAAGAACCAAAGGCTACTTCACCAGTGCAGATTAAAGATTGGTTATTTAGTCTAGGTTGGAAGCCACAGACATACAAGTATGTGGAAGATGGTTATGATTTACAGGGTAAACAGAAGCAACGTAAGATACCACAGATAAAGAAGGGAGATATGTTATGTCCTAGCGTTATTAGAATGGTAGACAAGAACCCAGAGCTAAAGAACCTAGAAGAGCTTGGGGTGTTAGGACATCGGGTAGCATTAGTATCTGGGTTAATTAAGAACTGTGATGAGGAAGGCTATGTTATAGCTGCTATACAAGGTTTGACTAACACGCTTAGGTTCAAGCACGCAGTATGTGTAAACATTCCTAGCCCACGTATGCCGTATGGTAGTGAGATACGTAGCTTACTAACTATAAGAGAAGGCAGGGAGTTATGTGGTAGTGATATGAGTAGTTTAGAGGACAGGACAAAGCAACATTACATGATGCCTATAGACCCTGACTATGTAGAGGAGATGAACAAAGAGGGGTTTGACCCGCATTTGGACATTGCAGTAGAGGCTAAGTTCTTAACACAAGAACAGGCTGATGCTTACAAAGCTAAAGACTTTAGTAAGTTTGATGAAGCTATGCTGACAGCACAAAGACACAAGGGTAAGACTACTAACTATGCTAGTACGTATGGTGCAGGAGCACAGACTATTGCTAGGGGGGCAGAGGCTACGCTTAAAGAGGGAGAAGCATTACACAAAGCATATTGGGATAGGAATTGGAGTCTAAAGGCTATAGCAGATGAACAGACTACTAAAAATGTAAATGGTAAGCTATGGTTGCATAACCCAGTCAGTAGTTTATACTATGAACTACGAAGCAAGAAGGATATATTTAGTACACTTAACCAAGGTACTGGCACTTACTGTTTTGATATGTGGGTAAAGGAGATATTGAAAAAGGATGTGAAGTTGTTAGCACAGTTTCACGATGAGGTTATTATTGATTCACCTTTAGGGTATAGAAAAGAAGTCATTAAGTACCTAAAAACCTGTGTAGGGAAAGTAAACGATACATTAAAACTTAAGAGGAGGTTAGATGTAGATGTAGATTTTGGTAAAACTTATGCAGAAATACATTGACAAATACAAAAAAGTATGAGACAATTACAACTGTTATTCCAACAATAGAGGACAAAATAACAAATGGCTATTAAAAGACGTGGCGAACAACAAACAACTGAGCGTAGTGATTTAGAATATGTAAACCTAGAAGCAGGTGAGCATGAGGGTAGACTACGATATGTAGCAGACTTAGGTATGCAGAAGCGTGATTACAACAAAGAGGAGGAGAGACCACCAGCACAGCAACTGGCTTTAGGTATTGAGATTATAGGACAGACTGTGGAGATTGATGGTAAAGAAAAACCTAGATTGTTATGGACAGAGGCTTTTAACGTGTTCCATCAGTTGACTGAGCGCGGTAACGAGTTGAAATACTTCAAGGTGTTTGACCAAGCAGCAGTAGAGGGAGTAGTGGCAGACTGGGATAGTGTGCTTAATGAGCCTTGTAACGTAGTGATTGTTCATAACAAAGGAAAGGGTGCTAATTCTCATCGCACATACGACAATATCGACTACCTAACACCTATACCTGCCAAGTATAAGGACGGTGTAGAAGCTGGACTTATTACTGATGGCTGTACTGGCGATGCAGATGATATGGAAAACCCAGCACAAGCTAATATGTTTGGATTACCACTATGGACTCATGGAAGACGAATTGACGCGCCAGAGTCGTTAGAAGAACTTGCTGGTGTAGAAGACGATATTCCATTCTAATGGAACTGCTAATTGATGGTGATGTTATTGTGTATCGTATAGGGTTTGCAACACAGAGGAAGGATGATGATGGAAACATTGTACCAGAGCCTTTGCCCTATGCTTTACACAGTACCAAGAGGTTTATCAATGGCATGATTAAAGATACGGGTGCTGATAGTTATAGGTTATTCCTAACAGGAAAAAATAACTTTAGACTAAAAGTTGATAGTGAGTACAAAGCTAATCGTAAAGGTACAGCTAAACCTATTCACTACCAAGCCATAAGGGATTATATGGTCAAGCACTTTAAGGCAGAGGTTATCGAAGGCATGGAAGCTGACGATGCCCTTGCACTTAATCAAACAGACGAAACTGTTATAGCAAGTATAGATAAAGACCTACTGATGGTAGCTGGAAAACACTATAACTTTGTTAAGAAAGAGTGGACTACAGTAACACCAGAAGAAGGAATAAAATGGTTCTATATGCAAATGCTAATGGGAGATAAAGTTGATAACATTATTGGGATACGTGGAATCGGGGTTAAGAAAGCTGAGAAGATATTGGCTGAGAGTAAGGATAGAGATGCTACTATTGAAAGCTACTATGAATCTGAGTTCGGAGAAGGGTGGTATCAACGTATGGTACAGAATACGCAACTTCTTTGGATGCTTCAAAAAGATGTGAAGATGCCTATGGATATAAGGGGGGTGATAAGTGAGCGATAGCACAATTAAAAATCTAAAACTTATAGCACAACCATGTGATTTTAAGAACTTACGTGATGGTAAGAAGATGCCTACAGATATAGATGGTTTTTACGACCACAATGGAACGCATTTTATCTACATCGAAGTTAAGTCTAAAGGCAAGGACATGACTATGGGACAGAGGATAGCTTTAGAAAGGTTGTGTGATGCAACACAGAGGGCAGGTGTACATAGTATTGTCTTGGTGGCAGAGCATGATACTGATAAGGTTATTGATGTAGGTAATTGTACTGTTGTTAAGTATCGTTTTAAGGGCAACTGGCGTGAGTCAAAACCTTGTACTGTAAAGAAAGCTCTTTTTAGTTTTATAAAGAGTAATTAGGGAGAGTATATAAATGTCTTATGAAAAGCGTGGCAAGTCTGTAGGCGATTACAGAAGCAAGTTTGAAGAACGTGTAGCTAAAGACCTTAAAGACTTTACCTATGAATGTACTACGTTACTATATAACAAACGAACTACTAGAAAGATGGAGTGTTTAGATTGTGGCAGTCAACACGTATTACAAAAGGCTAAGTACCTTACAGACTTTAGATTACCTAATGGTATATACATTGAAGTCAAGGGATGGTTTAAGCCCAGTGACCGTACCAAGATGGAGTCTGTTATTAAGTGTAACCCAGACCTAGATATACGAATGTTGTTTCAAAAAGATGGGTGGACTACCAAAAAGAAAACACAGAAGTATAGCGAGTGGTGTGATAAGCGTAAGATTAAGTATGCTATTGGGAAAGTTCCTATTGAATGGGTGAAAGAGGATGAGAAATGTGAATAAGATATGTTACAAATGTGGTGCGGAAGACCCAGAGTATGAAGTAGTTGGGTATAGTAGAAACTGTTCTGAGTGTGGAGGTAAAGCTAGTGTGTTAGAAATAACTGAAATGACCGACTTATTAAACGAACTTTATCTAAGAGGGTTACTACCTGAAGGTTTTATTGAAGACGTAACAGACGAAGAGTATAATGAACTTGAGTTAGACTTTAATAAGGAAGACTTATTCAAAGCTAATGAGGATGCTTTTTTGGATTACTTAGAGGACTACGACTATGACTAAGATTGTAGTGATACCAGACACCCAAATGAAGAAAGGTGTACCTATGGAACATCTACTGTATGCAGGTAGGTATATTGCAGAGAAGAAACCAGATGTTATCGTACACCTTGGAGACCATTGGGATATGCCTAGCTTATCCTCTTATGATAAAGGCAAAAAGTCTTTTGAAGGTAGACGATATAAGGATGATGTTGACTCTGGTAACTTAGCTATGGACTTATTCCTAGAGCCTATCAAGAAAGAGATGAAAAGGTTGAAGCGCAATAAGAAGAAGTTGTGGCAACCACGTATGGTATTTACAATGGGTAACCATGAAGAAAGAATAGAACGTGCAGTAGAAAGCGATGCTGTACTAGAAGATGTGATTGGTTATAAAGACCTTAACTTAGATGACTGGGAAGTTATAGATTATAAAGAACCAGTAATCATTGAGGGTGTTGGCTTCTGCCACTTCTTTACCAGTGGTGTTATGGGTAGACCAGTATCAAGTGCTAGGGCTATGCTTACTAAGAAGCACATGAGTTGTGTGATGGGTCATGTACAAGACAGGGACATAGCCTTTAGTAAGCGTGGTGATGGTACTGCATTGACTGGTATCTTTGCTGGTATCTTTTATCAACATGACGAGGCTTACTTAGGTAGTCAGGGTAATGGTAGTTGGAAAGGTATTTGGATGTTAAACGAAGTTAATAATGGTAGCTTTGATGAAATGCCAGTTAGCTTAGAATATTTGAGAGAGCGTTATGGAAATTGATATAATGACACCAGAAGAAGAACAACGTATGAAAGATTTAGGTAGATATGACCTAATCAATAAGGGTGTTTGTGGTAAATCTACAAGTAGAATAGATATTATTGGGCAGAACGGCAATGATGGGTTACACTATGAAGAGAGAGCATCAGACAAACAGGTAGGTGGGGACCATTATAAGAAACACCTAATACAACCTTGGGATATTATTGATGCTTATCATTTAGATTTCTACGAGGGTAATGCCCTTAAGTATTTGCTCAGAACCAAAGGTAGTAGAGAAGAAGATATTAAGAAAGCTATTCACTACCTTGAGAAGATATTAGAAAACTGGAGTAGATAGTATGGATACTA
>Ga0228619_1000667_pt1 | contig 15279 bp, 7 predicted proteins | sample 22DmetaG_FD_190065 | JGI IMG/M metagenome (GOLD analysis project Ga0228619, IMG submission 190065) | Seawater microbial communities from Monterey Bay, California, United States - 22D | ecosystem: Environmental > Aquatic > Marine > Coastal | place: USA: California | collected 2016-10-12 | reverse complement strand
AAACGATTGAGTTAGATGTCACAGATTTGACGACGGTGCGTCTGTCCATGGAAATTGACACTGCAGAATTAGATGAAGTTGTTGTTGTAGGCTATGGTACGGTTTTGAAAAAAGATGTAACGGGTTCAATTAGTTCTGTCAAAGTTGATGAAAATATTGCTAATCAAACTACTGGAATCGATCAGCTCCTACAGGGTAGAGCTGCTGGTGTTCAAGTATCTCAAAACTCTAGTGCCCTGGGCTCAGGTGTGAGCGTTAGAATTAGAGGGACCAATAGTTTGAGAGGAAATAATGAACCTCTTTATGTCATAGACGGTATTATTATTGCATCTGCAGGAGAGGATGTAGTACATACAGGAGGTCTTGGAAATGACGGTCAAGAAGTACAAAACGGTCTCACAGGCATCAACCCTAGAGATATTGAAAGTATTGAAATTTTAAAAGATGCTTCAGCCACAGCAATTTACGGCTCAAGAGGAGCTAACGGTGTAGTATTAATTACGACTAAAAAAGGGGAAAAAGGCAATGTGAAAATTAATGCATTCCACACAACAACATTTAGAAGTATTCGAAAAAAATATGATATGTTGGATGGCGTTGGGTATGCAAGATATCAGAACGAGGCATGGGAAATTAATAATGGAAATCAAGATTTTCCTTATGAAATAGATAATAGTGGTAATGTTTATGCGACAGGTCCTAATGCTAGTGATAATCCGTTAGAATATTTTGATTGGCAACAGATTGTTTATGATCAAACGATGAGTCAAAGACTCGGCTTTTCAGCTTCTGGTGGCGGTGATAATGGCAATTATTATATTTCTGGTGGTATAGGAGATGAAAGCGGGATTGTTGCAAACTCAGGAGTTAAGTCAGGAGATTTAAGAATAAACTTAAACCAAGACCTCAACAAAAACTTAAAACTACAAGCGCGTGCTACGGCCTTTTTTACTGAAACGGATTTTGCCAATTCAGGTGATCTTCTTGGTACAGCGAATCAGAGCTTTGTTCGAAGTACGCTTGTTTTTAGACCAATTGTTAATTCAGCTGATGAAGGTTTTGTTGAAGATTTGGATGCTTCAAATCCTTATTCTTGGATCAATGATTTTACAGATATTTCAAAAGAAAAACGTTTTATTGGATCTGTTGCACTCACCTATAAATTACCAATCAAAGGCTTGAGCTATCAATTCAGAACCGGAGGAAATGTTAGGATTAAAGACCGAAGACGATTTTTTGGATTGACAACTTTTGCAGGAAGAAATGCAAATGGTGCTTTGCAGATTTCAGAACTGGACTCCAAAACATATCAGGTTAATAATCTTTTGAGATACAACCGTAGCTTCAATAGGAAACACAGAATTAATGCGACATTAGGACTTACTTACGATGTTAGAGATAATCAAAACAGTGTCTATGCAGTCCAAGATTTTGTAGCATTAGACCTTACAACAGATCAACCTTATTTAGGTTCTGTTATTGATACGCCGCTTACATATTTATATTCTAAGCAACAGGTTTTTTCATTTTTAGGGCGTCTAAACTATTCTTATAAAAACAGGTATGTATTCACTGCATCTTTTAGACGTGATGGGGTTTCTAAATTTTCATCGGCAAATCGATATAGTTTCTTTCCATCATTTGCACTGGCTTGGAATGTAACCAATGAACCTTTTCTTCAAAATTCTGATTTTATCAGCAATTTAAAGCTGAGAGCTGGATGGGGACAAATTGGAAACCATGGTATACGTCCTTATGGTACCATACCTAATTATGGCATAAGTTCTGGCGTGCAATATGGCGACCCAGTCAATGGTCTCAGTATTCCAATTATCTTGAATAACATAGCCAATCCTAATTTAACATGGGAGACCACTGAGCAAATTAATTTTGGTGTAGACTTTTCATTATTTAATGAAAAGATTTCAGGAACACTTGATCTTTATGACAAGACCACAAAAGATTTACTTCAAAATATCCCTATACCATCATCAAGTGGTTACACGAATTTACTTATAAATAAAGGAGAAATTTCTAACAAAGGAGTAGAACTTGGCTTGGATTTTGATTTAATTTCAACTGATGATCTTGAGCTATCTTTGGGAGGTAATATTGCATTTAATAGAACTAAGATTTTATCTCTTGGAGTCCCTGTTGATGATTTTTATATTGACGGAGAAGCTCAACAGCGTTCATTCTTTTTTGGGAATAGAATCTCTAATGGGCAAATTTTCCGAACACCTGCAAATGTATTTGTGCAGGGTGAAGAAACCAGCCTTTTTTATGGGTTTGAAACCAATGGAATTTATCAAACTGAAGACACGGATATCTTAGGCAATGCTGAGCCCGGCGATCCAAGAATTATAGATCAAAATGGAGATGGTGTAATCAATGATGATGATAGAACCTTTATTGGTAATCCAAACCCAGACTTTGTATACGGATTAAATTTAAATTTTAGATACAAAAGATTTAATATTTCAATGCTTTTTAATGGAGTTTATGGAAATGATATAGCCAACGGTAATCTTTTAACTATTGGTAATGCTGCGGGGCAATTTCAAAACATTAGTTCAGATGCATATTACAATGCGTGGCGACCTGATGCACAGTCCAATACAAATCCAAGAATTGGTTATAACACCATTGGCGACACTGCCATTACCGATCGGATTATTGAAGATGGAAGTTTCTTGAGACTAAACAATCTTACGGTTGGTTATGATTTACCTGTTGAAACTACCAGTCTATTCAGCCGTTTTAATGTCTATGTAACAGCTCAAAATTTATTTACCTGGACCAACTACAGTGGCTACAATCCAGAAATCTCAAGTTTTTCTTACGACGGTCTTAGAAATGGTGTTGATTGGAACGGTTCACCTGATGCAAAAACAATATCTATTGGAGTAAATCTTAACTTTTAAAATTAATTAAAATGAAAAATTTAAAAATATTCTTATTATTTGCCCTTACCATATTTACGTCTTGTGACTTAGATGAAGATCCTCCTTATTTGGGTGATAATGCTTACAATGACCCAATGTCTATTTTAGCTACCTTGGATGGTGTTTATGCGGGGTTAGCAAATTACCAAGCTCAAGAAAGACGGCTTTTTGTACAAAATGGCTTTTCAGGTTTTTTTGTTACAAGAAAACAGGGTCCAAATATAAATAATGTAAATAACAGAAATCTATTCTCATTAAAGCCACAGGCCAATGATGGTGATGCTGATGCACTGTGGTTTGGTTTTTACAGAGCCATAGCAAGGGCAAATACTTTAATCGCCAATGTTCAAGATTATGACCCTGATGGCAATTCAGCTAATGACAAACTTTTTAAAGAAGTGGTTGGTCAAGCCCATTTTGTAAGATCCTGGTCTTATTTTTCGTTGGTGCGTTTATTTGGTGATATTCCATTAATTTTAGATTTGCCATCTCATGATGCTGTAATGAACGCATTGACTCCTGCAAAAGAGGTTTATGCGCAAGTTATTGCAGATGCCAATGCTGCTGCTGATATGATGTATGATGGTTATAATGGTGATGGAGAAATTGATTACCAGTATTACTATCCTAAGAAATATGCTGCTAATATGCTTTTGGCCAAAGTTTATATGACCATGGCTAGTAATGAATATGCAACTACTTATGACATCATCCCAGATAATTTATTGGGTTCTGATTTTTGGCAAATGTCCTATGATCAAGCCATTCAAGTTTTAGATCAATATCAGTTGGTATCTGATTACGCTTCCCTGTTTACTTTAGAAGGTGAAAATTCTACAGAATCTATTTTTGAACTGCAGATTAGTCAAGTTGCTACAAATTCGCAGATGGGAAGAAATTACACCCCTAACAATTACAAACCAGGACAATGCTTTGGTTGGTTTAGTGTTGGTGCAGATTTTTATGACGATCATTTTACAACTTATCCAGGAGATCCAAGGCTCGAAGGTGCTACTTATATGAGTGAATATAGAAACAATGGTAATAACCCTAATAACGTCGGTAACTGGGTTCGCACTTATCCTTCAAGAAATAGAGGTTGGTTTGGAAATTCTCATCCTTACCTTTTTAAATTCGCTAATAAAGACATTACACATAGCAATCAATATGACAGTAAAAATATTATTGTTTACAGGTATGCGGATCTTTTACTAATGCTAGCTGAAATTTCCAATGAACTGGGAAATTCAACCGGTGCATTAAATTATGTTACACAGGTTTTGGACCGTTCTGGATTAAGTAATGCAGAATATGCCAGTGCGGATCAAACGACTTTTCGAAATAAAATAATGAAGGAATACCGCTATGAGCTGCTCGGTGAGGGAGAAGATGCACATAATAATAGGCGTAGAGGTTTTGATTATTTTTTAGAACATATTATTATTCCTCATAACCCTAGCAGTTGGCATCCAATTACTCCAAATAGAAGATTGTCAGACGGCCAATCTATGAATTTTAACAACAAAGATTTGACGCTAAGTGAAGACCCCTCTCAGATCATGTTTTTACCCCTGCCGACAAGAGAAATTAACACTAATGACTTAATAAATTAATTTTTGTAAAATAATTTAATGAAGTATAAATTTTTAGTAGTTTTAAATTTGTTTTGGGCATTCATATTGAATGCCCAAAATGAATTACCTATTGCTAATGGTGCTTTGGAAAGCATTGACGCGCAAACAAATACTTTTAGTTTTTGGTCCAATTTACAAATCAATGGCGGTCAGGTAAACTACTCCATAGAAACCGAAAATTTAATCACTGGAAGTACGAAGGCACAGAAAAGTCAAATTATTTCATTAGGGTCTAGCGGTTGGCATGTTAAAACACAAAGTGATTATTTATTTCAAGTGGAAGCGGAACAAAGCTATACCGTCCGATTTTGGGCAAAAGTTAGTGGGTCAAGCTCTGCGACCATGAAGGTTGTATTTCAAGCCTCCGATGCACCTGGAAGCTATCAAGGAAACGACACAACAATTTCTCAAGACTGGCAACAGTACAGCCACATTTTTACAGTGGAAGACAACGCAGATTTAAATAAATTGAGTTTTTGGTATATGGATGCAGGAGTTACTTATTACTTGGATGAAGTTGAGGTAGTCGCAGGAAACACGATCTCATTTAACCCCGCTTTCACCTATCAATCTGTGGATGGATTTGGTGCAGGCATAAAGCGAAGAACGGAGCATCTATATGCTTTGGAAGACAGCATGCGTGAACAGATTGAAATACATGCATTTCAAGGCTTGGAGCCTAATATGATTCGCTTTTTTGTATACCATGACTTGGAAGATCCTAACGATAACAATAACCCATTTTATCTAAATACTGCTGGATTGGACTGGACTCGCTATGACAGTGATCCTACCCTATTGAAATCTCGTTATGTAGCAGAAGCACTCAATAATGCGTTTAATTTGAGCACCTATGGATTTGACCACATTATAGGCAATTGTAATAGTGCGCCAGCGTGGCTAAAAACCAATGGAGCGCACAATGATGGTGGTACTCTAATTGCGGATGGAGAGGATGAATATAGCGAGTTCTTAATCGCTTTTATCAATGGAATGCAATCGCGTTATGGAATTAATATTACTGCAATTTCACCAACCAATGAACCTGATTATGATGTGACCTATGAGTCTATGAATACAACCCCCTCAGAATTATCCTCAATAATTTCAAATCTTGATTCGCGTTTAGATGCTGAAAATTTAAGTGCTATTAAAATCATATCCCCAGAAACGTTTAGAGTCACTTCAAACGATGCAACAAAGTCTACAACTAATTACATCAACACTATGTTTGAAAATTCAAGTGTAGTTGATGCAACGGATATAGTTGCTACACACACCTATCAAAACCCTATAACACCATCAAATTGGTCCTCTCTATCTACAGCGGCTATTGGTAAGCCTATTTGGGTAACAGAAGCTGGTAATTTACACAGTCCAAATTGGGATATGGAAGATGCTAGTTATCATATTGATCGTATTATGGATGGCTTTAACTTTGGAGGCCTTACTGCTTACATGTTTCATTTATTTTATGAACAGCATAAGTATCAATCAGAAGTCAATACTGGCCAAAATTACGGCTCATCTGCTTTAGTTTTATGGGATTCTAATATGGATATTATTTTGCCTAAACGCTATTTTGTTTTAAAACATTTTGCAAATTTAGTTAAAACTGGTTTTCAAAGAATTCATCTCAATAATTTTGACTCAGGACTAAAAGCAGTTGCTTTTAAATCCCCTGACGAAACTAAAATTATTCTGCAATTGTATTCAGATAATGATATTGGTAGTTTTGAAATCGAAATCCCCCAAGGAACAACTTCAATAGAACATTATATAACCTCAGACGCTGAGAACGATAACTTTAGATTGATAACAAATGAAAACTACGACTTGAGTGCTAACTACATCGGCTCGAATCTTTCAGCCATGTCGATGCATAGTTATGTGTTTACAATCGACAGTTCATTAAGCTCTCAAATCGGATATAACAGTCTAAATGAACCTAAAATTTTGGTATTTCCAAATCCCACAAATGCTCTGTTGGAATTGAATTTTCCATTGAGTCAAAATCGTGAAATTATAATCTATCAATTAAACGGTACTCAGGTTTTTAATGAAAAATATCAAACCGTAAAAAGTGTTTCAATAGACGTAAAATCATTTGCTGATGGGATGTATATAATTAAATCAATTACTGAGGCTGGACAACAAACCACTAAATTTTTAATCGAAAACTAATGAAAATTAATCAATATTATTACTGTTTTTATCTTATTACATTATTTTCTTTTTTTAGCCTACAAGCCCAAGACAGCTCAACAACGCCTAACTTCATTTTTTATTTAGCAGATGATCAGGATCTATTAGATTATGGTGTCTATGGTAATCCAAAAGTACATACCCCAGCAGTAGATGCTCTAGCTCAAGAGGGTATGCGTTTTACAAACTTTTATACAGCGCAAGCCATTTGTGCACCAAGCCGTTCTCAGATTTTTTCTGGAATGTATCCGATCAAAAATGGATGTATGGCCAATCATCTTCCAGTTAAACCAAAGCTCAAAACAGTTATAGATTATTTAGAAGCCGAAGGCTATGATGTTGTTTTAGCGGGGAAAGGGCATGTAAAACCAAATTCAGTTTTTCAGTGGTCAAAATATTTTAAATCGGTAGATCATCGTTATTTACCACTTGATAAACTTGAAAATTATTTAGAGAATATCAAAAAACCATTCTGTGTTTTTGTAGCCTCAGACTTTCCTCATGGACCTTACCCAAAAACATCTCAATACACCAAAGAGGATATTTTTCGACTTCCATATGATAAAGGCAATTTTAGAAAATTCAAAACAGGATATTATCAAAATATATACGATGACAATACGCAGTTAGAACGTGTTTTGAAAATGGTCGAAGCCAATGATTTTGTCGAAAATTCAATTTTTATTTATGCATCCGATCACGGAATTTCTGGAAAATGGGGTGTAGCTGAACAAGGATTAAAAGTGCCATTTATTGTAAGATGGCCTGGCCATGTTGAGCCTAATTCTGTTTCGCATAACTTACTTAGTTTTGTCGACGTATTACCAACTTTTCTTGATATTCTTGGTGCTGAGGTTCCAAGTGAAATTGACGGAAAGAGCTTTCAGTCTGTACTAAAAGGAAATCAAAAACCTATACATAAATATATTTTTTCTCTTGCGACTAAACAAAATATCCAACAATGTAAAGTATTTCCAACACGAGCTGTAAGGGATGAGCGTTATAAATTCATTAGAAACTATAATTCTATTGAAGTTGTGAACTCTAACTATGGTTCAAATCCTGTTGTTAATGAATTTATTCGAATAGGAGCAGCGTCTTTTCCAAATGTGCCTTTTGAAGAACTATATGATTTAAATGTTGATCCATATCAAAAACAAAATTTAATTGATAACCCTAAATTTTCAGACCAAAAAGAGCGTCTTTCATTAGCATTAGAAGATTGGATGGTAACACAAAATGATTTTTTAATTAACTCTAAAATGCCTTTAATTAAACCAACACTACACCCATTGGATCGCAACTCTAAATGGAATAGCGTTAGTGAAGACTTGGCAGGTAAATTAGATGAAAGTGATTACACTCCTTTACATTACTAAAGTTTTGATTATGAAATTTTCAAATAAAATTAATTATTTACTTTTTGCATTCTGTTTTGTTTTTAGTGTAGCTGGTCAAAACAGTTCAAAAAAAGCTCTGAATGTTATTTGGATAAGCGTTGAGGATATGGGGCCCGTGTTAAGTAGTTATGGAAATAAATCTATTCAAACCCCTAACATAGATCGCCTGGCCAATGAAGGCATCAAATACACCAATGCTTATGCTACAGTTGGAGTTTGTGCTCCAAGTCGCTTTTCAATTATTACCAGCATGTATCCTGCGCGATTAGGTGCGCACAACATGCGTACGGGAGACCATAACAATTTTAAGTGGCCAGAAGACGTGAAATTTAGACAAAACAAGGGTGTGGTTGATAAATCAGGTGAAAATATTCCAGATTACGAAGTGGTTACACCAAGTTATGTCAAACCGTTTACAGAGTATCTTCGAGAACAGGGGTATTATTGTGTTAATGATGATAAATGCGATTACCAATTCAATGCCCCATTCACAGCATGGGACGATGTGTACGGAGGAGGGTCTTACAAAAATGCACCAGATGGTGCCCCTTTTTTCTATGTTAAAAATTATTACACTTCTCATGAATCACGAATTTGGTTGCGAAAGGATAAGCCAATAACAGTTGACCCAGAAGAAGTTCCAGTTCCCGACTACTATCCAGACATTCCAATTGTTAGAAGTGATATTGCTCGTAAATATTCAAATATTGAAGCTCTAGACAAAGAGGTTGGTGAATTATTGGAGCAGTTAAAAGGCGATGGTGTTTTGAATAATTCTATAATCTTCTTTTGGAGTGATCATGGTGGAAATCTGTTACGTCAAAAAAGAGCAGTCGGAGATAGCGGTCTCCACGTACCTTTGATTGTTCGCTATCCCGATGGCTATCGTGCTGGTGAAACTGAAAACCGATTGGTTTCTTTGATGGACTTAGGACCAACAGTAATGTCTTTAATAGGAATTAACCCCCCTGATTATATGGACGGGAAAGCCTTTGCAGGAGATTTTGAACAATCGCCTAGACAATATATTTACGGCTCTGCAGATCGCTTTGATGAATGTACTGATATGCAACGTTCGGTTTTGGATGGTCGATTTGTGTACATCAAAAATTTTATGCCTGAACTTCCATTGATTTACAGAAACAAATATCGAGAGCAAATTCCTATGAATAAACACTTAATTGAACTTGATTCCTTGAACAGGCTTGAAGGAAATGCTGCGTATATTTTCATGAAATCCAAGCCAAATGAAGAGTTATATGACCTTGAGAATGATCCATATGAAGTGTATAATTTGGCTGATAACCCAAAATATGAGTTCAAACTAAAAGAATTAAGAACACAACTTGGTCAATGGCAAGAAGCCATTGATGATAAAGGCTTTGTTCCGGAAAGTGAATTAATTAAATCCTTTTGGCCCAATATGAAACAGCCTAGTACTGCCAAAGTTAATATTCAAATTAATTCAGAATATATTTCGCTTAGCTGTGAAACAAAAGGAGCATCAATAGGGTATCAGTTGGGAGAAGATGTTGGAACAAATTATTGGAAGTTGTATACAACACCTATTCAAACTGAACCCAATGAAAAAATAAGAGCTAGAGCTATCCGAATTGGTTATAAAGCTTCAAGCATAACAACTAATTAAATTTTAAAACAATGATTTCAATGAAACAACTTACGATTTTACTTTTTTGTGCCACTATAATGCCCCAGTGTTTGATCAGTCAAACGGGCACTAAGAAGCATAATATTCTATTTATCTCAATTGATGATTTTAGACCTAAAATTAACTCTTACGGGGAATCCAAGATGATTACCCCAAATATTGATAAACTAGCTTCTGAAGGACTTCAATTTAATAATGCTTTTACCAATATTGCTGTTTGTGGGGCTAGTCGCGCGAGTATTATGACAGGAATAAGGCCAAGTCAAGATCGTTTTAATGATTACACCTCTCGTGCCTCAGTTGATACACCAGAAGCAATAACTCTAAATCAACTCTTCATGGAGAATGGTTATGAAACTGTTTCCTATGGAAAAATTTATCATTTTCCAGATGATACCAAAGAATATTGGTCTGAAAATGATGGAGGAGCTCACCAGGCTGATTATCAAGACCCTGTGGCTCAAGAGCGCAAACGTAATGGTGAAAAGGGATCACACGGCCCTAAGGGGCCTGCATTTGAATCTCCTGAAGTTGATGATTATGCCTATAACGATGGCAAAGTCACAAAAAGAGCCATCAAAAAAATGGAGGAACTAAAAGCGGCAGAAAAACCTTTTTTTATGGCTGTTGGTTATGTTTCGCCTCATTTGCCGTTTATTCAGCCCAAAAAGTATTGGGATATGTATGATCATAGTTCAGTAGAGCTTGCGGATAATGCTTACCAACCCGAAAACTCCCCTTTTATAGCGATGCATGCCCAGCACGACTCTGCTGAGCTAAGAAATATGTATTTAGACATTCCTAGTGAGGGCTTATTGAGTGACGAAATGTCAAGAAATTTAGTTCATGGGTATTATGCAAGCGTAAGCTACATGGATGTTCTAATTGGGGATTTAATTCAAGGATTAGATGATTTAGGACTTAGAGAAAATACAACCATTATTTTATGGAGTGACCATGGATTTTTTCTAGGTGAACATGGATTCTGGTGCAAACACAGCACTTTTTATGAAGCCATAAAAATACCATTTATTATTTCTTCACCAGGTTATGCCAAGGGTCAAATTACAACCTCATTTACAGAACTTGTAGATGTCTATCCAACGCTTTGTGAATTGACAGGAATTGAACCTCCTAGTTATATTCATGGTGAAAGTTTAACCTCTGTTATGAAAAACCCATCTATTCAACTAAAAGATGAGATTTATACCCGATATAAAGAAGGGGAGGCTGTAGTTGATGCCAATTATTCCTATACAGAATTCTTCAGAGGCGAGACGTATTTAGGAAACATGTTGTATGACTTAAACAAAGATTTAAAACAAAATGTTGATATAGCAAAAAAAGCAGAAAATGCCGAATTGGTTAAGAAATACAGCGAAAAACTTAAAGTTATGAGGGATTTTGTCAATAGAGATCCAATAAATAATAAATAAGTCAGAACATTTTATTTCTATAAACCTTAGTCTATAACAGTATATGTTTATCCTCAAATATTACATTGTTATACTCAAATGTTTTAATTTATTTCAATCTGCCTAACTACATTTAAGCTATTAAAACGAATGAAAAAATATGGCATTAATAAGCAGTTGTAAAAAACAACGAAGCAATTTTTTTAATCATATCTATTTAATTGTGATTCTTTTATCCACGTTTTCACATGCTCAGGATTATTATGTTTCAAATGCATTAGGATCTGATGGAAATGATGGTTTAGAAACGTCTCCTTTCCAAACTATAAACAGAGCGATATCAGAAGTTGAAGCTGGTGGAACAGTATATGTTATGGAAGGCACTTACAGAAACCAGAATTATGGTACTGTTGATGTTTCTAACTATATCAATATGAACAATCCACATGTTGTAACAATCAATAAGTCTGGAACAGCTGGGGCTTATATCACTTTAAAAAATTATCCTGGTCATACCCCAATAATCCAATTTGATGGCAGGGGTGGAATTGTTATTTCAAATGATATGAACTATATCATTGTTGAAGGTTTTGAAGTGGTCGGACCTGCTGCCTCAATTACTTATGCCGAAGCATATGCAAACAGAGAATATAAGGTTTTAGCCGCTTCTGATCCTGATGACGACATCAATTATAACCATACTTATTTTTCTGGAAAGGGGATTTGGGGTGGTTATGGCGCGCACCATCACATTATTATTCGAAACAATATTGTTCATGACACAGCGGGCTCTGGAATTCGCTTCAATGACTCCGATCATATTACTATTGAATACAATGAGGTTTACAATACCACTTGGTGGACCTCTTCGGCTTCATCTGCGGTTGTTTTTGCTGAAACCATTGCTTCGTCCGAAGCTGACAATGGAACGGATGTAAAAATGGTAATGCGTGGTAATTTAGTTTATAACAACTGGAATCGCATTCCTTTTTATGTAACCCAATTGCCTGATAATTCAGGGAATACCAATCCAAATTATGGGACAGCAACTTATAATAATATTTTAGATGGCCAAGGATTGTACGTCACTCGCAGTGATGACAATTATTTTGGAACTTTTTTATTTGAAAACAATGTTTGTGTAAATAATGGTAAAAATGGAATCAATTTTGACAATTCTCTAGGAGCCTCTGCCATTATTCAGAACAATACCTTCTATTACAATGGGGTTCATGAGATCATTCAAGATATTTCTGTGGCTAACGGAAACCCAGGCCACAGAGGTCAAAAAGTAGGTGGTGTAAAAGCCAATAAAGTTCAAAATGTGACTGTTGCTAACAATATTGTAGTAACTCGAGATAATTTATTTTCAGCCATAGAACTTCCTAATATTTCAGGCTCCAAACTTGTTTTAAATAATATTTTTTTGAACGGAAAATTACCATCCGATGATAGTGGTGTTCCTTACAATTTTATTTCCTGTTGTAATTTGATTGATGTAGACCCCTTATTCATTGAAGTTCCTAGTTCTGTCAACGGTACTATCGATATAAGCCAAGCCAATTTTGAGCTCACAGAAAACTCTCCAGCCATCAATGCTGGAGATTCAGCTTACTCGCCTTTAGATGATTTTTTGGGGAACCCAAGACCAACACTTCCCAATGCAATTTCCTTCTCAAGTTTCGAAAATTCGACGGGCGGCTGGTCTCAATTTGGGTCTCCCACTTTGACTTCTACCACGGCAACCTCAAAATCTGGAGATTACAGCCTTTCAGTTAGCAATCGAACCGCCAACTGGCACAGTCCTAAATTGGCATTGGATAATCTTATGGAAGTTGGGCAAACCTATACGTTTTATGTTTGGGTGAAATTAGCCAGCGGCGGTGCTGGAAATGCACAAATAACCATTAAAAATACTACATTAAACACTTATACATCTGTAACAACGAGTACTGCTGTAAATGACCAGGATTGGACGCTTTTGACCGGGGATTTCACATATCCATCAAGTGATCTTATGTTTGCGTATGTCAAAGGACCGAATGTTGGAGATGGAGTTGTTAGCGATTTTTACATAGATGATTTTACTTTGGTTCCTCAAGGATCTGCCGAGGTAGATTTTTCTAATATTGACAACGATGATGTTGTTGATATTGGTGCCTATGAGTTTGTAAACACAACCGCCGGAGTTTGGGATAATGACACTCTGAATGGCCAGATCTTTGTTTACCCCAACCCCGCTAGAAACCAAATAACAATTTCAAAATACACTGCTAATGATCAGATTGAGGTTATGGACCTTTTAGGGAAATATTACCAACTCTCCAATCAAGAAAACACACTAGATAAAACCTTAACCTTGGACGTTTCAAGTCTGAGCAAAGGGATTTATTTGGTAAAAATTAGAAATTCATATACCAATAGTTTCCAAACCCTTAAGTTTTTGAAGCATTGACAACAACTATATTTAAAAATGAAAAAGATGAAAAAATTAAAAAAACCAATATTTCTAACATTTATTTGTGGTCTTATTTGTTTTATCAGTTGTGCCAGTAAAATTGTTTCTGAATCTTCCAGTAAGTTGTCATTAGGCACACATTTTAAAGATTTATTTTATTTAGGAGCGGCCATTAACGAAAACACTATTTTAGGTTTAGATCCAAAATCCGCTACAATTGTAAATAGTGAATACAATACAATTTCACCGGAGAACTCTTTAAAATGGATGTTTATTCAACCCAGTCCTAACAAGTTTAATTTTAAAGCAGCAGATAAATATGTTGAAATGGGTCTCAAAAACAACATGTACATTGTGGGACATGCTTTGGTTTGGCATAATCAGCTTGCAGATTTCATGCAAAATCTTGAAAACAGTGCTGAGACCAGAGCACATGTGGAGAACCACATCAATACGTTAGTGTCTCGCTACAAGGGTAAAATTGATGCTTGGGATGTAGTCAATGAAGCTTTTGAAGAGGATGGAAGTTTGAGAGCGTCTGTTTTTTATAAAAATATGGGCAAAAATTACATTGAGGAGGTTTTTAGAAAGACGGAGAAAGTAGATCCAGATGTAGACTTAATCTACAATGATTACAATCTTTACAAACCAAAAAAGAGAGCTGCCGTTCTTGAAATGGTTAAAAAATTTAAAGCTAATGGTACTAAGATTAATGGAGTTGGGGTACAAGCCCATTGGGATTTAAAATCTCCAAGTATTGAAGAAATAGAGCAAATTATTTTGGATGTACATGCTGCAGGTGTTTATGTCTCTTTTACAGAACTTGACATCTCTGTACTTCCCAATCCTTGGGAAATGGTTGGCGCCGAGGTGACTCAAAATTTCTCACAGTTTGAAGGCGATCCAAAAATGAATCCATACCCTAATGGATTGCCGGATAATATCCAAGAAAAATTAGCAAAGCGTTATCAGGAAATTTTTAATGTTTTTGTCAAACACAGTGATAAAATTAATAGAGTTACTTTTTGGGGGGTAATGGACAAACATTCTTGGCTCAACGATTGGCCGATTAAAGGGCGTACCAATTACCCATTGTTATTTGATAGAAATTATAATCCAAAACCAGCCTATAAAAGTGTCCTAGAGGTTAATACAGATCAACAAAACTAAAAATATTTATATGAAATCTATTTCAGAAAAATTGTCAATAACCGAAAAGATTGGTTACAGTTTAGGTGATTTGGCGGCTAATTTGGTCTTTCAAACCCTAATGACTTATTTAGCATACTTTTACACCGATATTTATGGACTTGAAGCAAACGATGCGACTGCATTAATGTTTGTTGTGGGAACTGTAGCCGCTTTTGGATTTAATCCCATTGTGGGTGCTATTGCAGATCGTACCAAATCCAAATGGGGCAAATTTCGACCTTGGATATTATGGACTGCCGTTCCGCTTGGAATTATCTCAGTTTTAGCATTTAGCACACCAGACTTCAGCTATCAAGGGAAGTTGATTTATGCAGTAATTACATACACCTTATTATTGTTAT
>Ga0228619_1000657_pt1 | contig 15397 bp, 17 predicted proteins | sample 22DmetaG_FD_190065 | JGI IMG/M metagenome (GOLD analysis project Ga0228619, IMG submission 190065) | Seawater microbial communities from Monterey Bay, California, United States - 22D | ecosystem: Environmental > Aquatic > Marine > Coastal | place: USA: California | collected 2016-10-12 | reverse complement strand
GCTGCTAGCCCGCTACGAGGACGAACTTGAGCTTCATAGCCTTTAGGAAGAGCTATTTTTAAGCCAGTCCCTATGATTTTTCGTTCTAAAGATTTTAAAGTTACGGGTGCGGTTATCACTGCTTTTAAATCAACCCCTGCAGCTTCTTTTGTTGCATAAAATGGGAGCTCATAAGAGCTTTCGTTTTGGACTAAAACTTCAATCATAGTTGTTTTTTGTAAGGTTTAAATTTACAAAAACCGCTTCCCTTTCTTTTAGAAATCCCGATTACTTTCCCGCTATTTGTTAACCGAAAATCATTCTTTCGGGGAGAGGTTGGATCATCATTAAATTGACCTCCTAAAGCACCTGCGCCGGAGCATCTATGGGAAAAGCTTCTCCCCTACCGAAAGAGTAGGGCTTACAATTGATGATAGTTCTTCGTCTTCTTCCATGCTCTCTGTTGTGTCGGATGTTTGTGATGTATTTCCTGAGTTCTAATCACTTACAATGTTGCCTGAGCTTTCTGTCATTGAGGAAGTTTGGCTTTCTACTATTTCATCTGCGGGCATTTCACTCATTTCCTTTATACATTGAAAAAAAAACATCAGTAGTAAAGTGGTGAGGTAGAGCTTATATCTCTTAATATATAAACGTAGGGGAGACATAATTCAGGACGTTAAATAGGTTAAGGATTTAGGGATGTTATTTGAATTAAATGTATAAAAAAGCCCCTAAAAGGGGCTTTGAATGTTTTAAAAAAACCTTAATTATTTAGGGCTTCCGCTCCTCCTACGATTTCGAGTATTTCGTTGGTAATCGCTGCCTGACGTGCTTTGTTATAGGTTAGTTTTAATTGGTCTCTTAACTCGGTCGCATTGTCCGTTGCTTTGTGCATAGCGGTCATTCGCGCTCCATGCTCACTAGCAAAGGAATCTCGTAAAGCTTTAAAGAAATGCATCTTTAAAGATTTCGGTAAAAGATCATTGACAATTTCTGCCTGACTGGGTTCAAAAATATAATCCCCACTTGCCGTTGATTCTGTCTCTGTTTCAGCGATAATTGGCAAAAAAGGTTCGACTTCTACAATTTGTGTCGCTGCATTCTTAAAGCTATTGTATACCAATACCACCTCGTCATAAACTCTTTCTTCAAATTGATCCATTATTTGTTGTGCGACTTCTCCTACATTGTTATAGGTGAGCTCATCAAAAAGAGCATCATGACTAGCAACAACTCTACCTGTTTTTTCTAGGAGTTCTGATCCTTTTTTTCCTATGGTTAAAAGAGATACGTTTTGATCAGTATAAGCCTCTATGAGTTGCCTTGTTTTTTTGATGATGTTGGCATTAAAGGCGCCACACAATCCTCGGTTTGAAGTAATCGCAACGACTAAAACCGTTTGTTTTTCGCGAACATGCGTATAGGGATTTTGAGCATCTCCTTCTAAAGATCCACTCAAATTTTGAATCAGCTCTGTCAAGGTTGAGGCATACGGGCGCATTGCGGTAATAGCGTCTTGAGCTTTTTTAAGCTTTGCCGCTGATACCATTTTCATTGCACTGGTAATTTGCATGGTCGAAGAGACCGATGCAATTCTATTGCGTATTTCCTTGAGGTTTGCCATTATTTATTCGAATTGAGCTGAAGTTTCTTTGGCTACAGCATTTAATGTGTCTAATAATGTGTCAGTAAGTTTTCCTGCTTTGAGTTCTGCCAAGGTTTTTTTATGCTTCTTGCGAAGTGTTTCTAGGAATGCTTGTTCAAAGGCTTTAACACTTTCTACAGGAACGGAACGCAAGAGGTTCTTTGATCCTGCATAAATGATGGCTACTTGTTCCTCAACTGTAAAAGGATCATTTTGCGCTTGTTTTAGAATTTCAACATTCCTTTTCCCTTTTTCAATTACATTTAATGTCGCCGCGTCAAGGTCTGAACCAAACTTAGCAAAGGCTTCTAACTCGCGGTACTGAGCTTGATCAAGTTTAAGAGTTCCCGATACTTTTTTCATGGACTTGATCTGAGCCGATCCTCCCACACGAGAAACAGAAATCCCTACATTAATAGCGGGTCTTACACCAGAATTAAACAGGTCAGACTCTAAAAAGATCTGTCCATCGGTAATCGAAATAACGTTAGTTGGAATGTATGCTGAAACGTCTCCCGCTTGAGTTTCAATGATGGGCAGTGCTGTAAGTGAGCCTCCTCCTTTTACCTTGTTTTTTAGGGCGTCTGGAAGGTCATTCATTTCTTTAGCAATGTTGTCGTCCGCAATTACTTTTGCTGCACGTTCTAATAAACGAGAGTGCAAATAAAATACATCTCCTGGGTAGGCTTCACGTCCTGGAGGGCGACGAAGTAATAAAGATACCTCACGGTAAGCAACTGCTTGCTTAGAAAGATCATCGTAAATAATCAGCGCGGGACGTCCTGTGTCTCTAAAATATTCTCCAATTGCTGCTCCTGCAAAAGGGGCATATACCTGCATAGGTGCGGGATCAGAAGCGTTTGCCGCTATAATCGTGGTATAGACCATTGCTCCCTTATCCTCAAGAGTTTTAGCAATCGCTGCCACCGTAGATGCTTTTTGACCAATGGCTACATAAACACAATAAACCGGTTCCCCTGCATCATAAAATTCTTTTTGATTTAAGATTGTATCAATACAAACCGTTGTTTTTCCTGTTTGTCGATCCCCTATCACTAATTCTCTTTGTCCACGTCCTACGGGGATCATCGCGTCAATTGACTTAATTCCTGTTTGCAAGGGTTCGTTTACTGGTTGACGAAATACTACTCCTGGTGCTTTTCGCTCTAGAGGCATTTCGTAAAGTTCGCCTTCTATGCCTCCCTTACCATCTATGGGGGCCCCCAGAGTATTGAGTACACGACCTACAACTCCTTCTCCTACTTTTATTGAGGCAATGCGTTGCGTACGTTTTACCGTATCTCCTTCTTTTACCCCTTTAGATGTGCCTAGAAGTACTACTCCCACGTGGTCTTCTTCTAGGTTCAGTACCATCCCTTCAAGGCCTTCCTCGAAAGAAACTAATTCTCCGTATTGGGCATTTGAAAGGCCAAAGACACGGGCGATTCCGTCTCCTACTTCAAGTACCGTTCCTACCTCATCCATTGCGGAGGAAGAACTGTAACCGGCCAATTGATTTTTTAGTATTGCTGAAACTTCAGCGGGGTTTACATCTGCCATGATCGTTTATCTTTAGATCGTATTCGTTTTTGTTAATGTTGTTTTTAATGCTTTAAGCTGATGCACAACACTAGCATCGTATTGCATATCGCCAATCTTTAAAATAAATCCACCCATAATAGTAGGATCAACTTTATTTTCAAGGTGAACCTTTTGGTTTGAAAAGGCTTTTGCTTTTTCGAGGACTGTTTTTTCAAGTTCAGCGCTTAGGGGAACTGCAGAAGTCACAACTGCTTTTAACTCTCCTTGTTCTAAGGAATATAAATCTAGATACTGTTTCCCCGTTTGGTTGAGAAGTCCCAAGCGATTATTTTCTGCTAATAATGAAAATAATTTTTGGGTAGCTTCACATGCTTTTGGAAAAAGAGCCTTGACTACAGCTTGTTTCTGATCTACAGCCAATAAAGGATTGTCCAAAGCTATTTGCAGTGCTTCGTTTTCTTGAAACAAGGAGTGCAAGTGACTCATATCTTTTGCTACTGCATCCGTGACTTGAGTCTCTTTGGCAAAGGCTAAAATTGCCTTGGCATAGCGAAGTGCTGCGCGGATTCCTTTCATTTACTTTAACTCCGTATCCTGCAAAAGTTGATTGACTAATTGCATTTGTTTGTCTTTACTTTCCAACTCATTGTGAAGTACTTTCTCAGCAATCTCAAGTGCTATAGAACCTACCTGCTCCTTGAGTTCGTTTACCGCTGCGCGTTTTTCGTTTTGAATTGCTTCTTGCGCTTGGCTAAGAATTTTCTGCGCTTCCTGTTGAGCTTCTTCCTTTGCGGAATTGATTATCTCAGATCGCGTTGTTCGAGCTTCCTTAAGCAATGTTTCTTTTTCCGCACGTGCTTCTTTTAAGATACGTTGGTTGTCTGACTGCAAACTTTCCATTTCAGCACGAGCCTCTTTGGCCGCAGCAAGAGCATCTTTTATTGAAGTTTCCCTCTCATTTACAGCAGATAATATTGGCTTCCATGCAAACTTTTTCAGCAAGAAAAACAAGCCGATAAAAATTGCAAATTGCCAAAAGAACAAGCCTATTGAAAATTCACTAATTAATTTTTCCATCGTTTAAAACTTTGGGTTAAAAGCCATAAGGGCCAGTCGAGATTATACTGCAAATAAAGCAGCAAATCCAATTCCCTCTACAAGGGCTGCAGCAATTAACATTGCTGTTTGAATTTTACCATAAGCATCTGGCTGACGACCTATCGCCTCCATTGCAGAACCACCGATTCTACCGATACCCATACCTACACCGATTACAACTAAACCGGCACCTACCATTACTGGAATTTCCATATTCTAAATTTTAAAATTAAACACTCTTTTTTTGACACATTTTTGTGTTTTACGTTAATGATGTTCGTGTTCTTCAGCGGCAAAACCGAAATAAAGAGCAGAAAGCATCGTAAAAATGTAAGCCTGTAACAGGGCTACCAATAATTCTATGATTGAAATTGCAAAAGCCAATCCAAAGGATAAAGGGCTCCCCAACCAACTTTTGAAAATAAACATTAAACCTATCAGACTCATTAATACAATATGCCCCGCTTGCATATTGGCATACAATCGTATTAATAGTGAAAAAGGTTTGATGAAGATTCCCAAGACTTCAATAGGAATCAAAATAATATACAATGGGATTTTAGCATACCATTTCATAGAAACCCCAAGGGGATCAAAAATGTGTAGCCAATAATCTTTAGTTCCAGTAAAATTCGTAATGGCAAAAGTCAATAATGCCAATCCAAAAGTAACCGCAATATTTCCAGTAACATTAACACCTAGTGGTGTAAGTCCTAATAGGTTTAAGAACCAAATGAAAAAGAAAACGGTCAACAGAAAATTCATGTACTTCCCGTATTTTTTTTCTCCAATATTCGGTCTGGCAATATCATCACGAATATATAGTATTATGGGTTCAAAAAAACGGCCCACACCACTAGGTATCCCTCCTGATTGGGCATAAGATTTTGCTAAACTATTAAAGAGGTAAAACATTAAGACTGCAATTAAGAGCATGCTCACCACACCTTTAGTGATAGAAATATCAAGCGGAGCTAGATTAGTTGCATGTTGACTTTCATCGTATTCTATGGTCCCTGCTGCATCCGTTTTGTATATCTTTCCGTGATCGAGTTTGTAGTAGTTTTGTCCAACTTTAGCAACACTTTCCCCATGGTTTAATTTTGAGGATGAGAAAACCTGCAGCCCATTGTCCCAAAGAATTACTGGAAGAGGGATGCTCACATATTTGTGTTTTCCTGCGTCATTGGTATATGAGAATAGACTGAAATCATAAGCGTCCTCTAAATGATGCGAGATGTATTCTTTGATTTCTTTTTTTAAATCTCCTGAAGATTCGCTGTCTTTAGCCTGAAGTAAAAAAGGCGTAAAAAATAACGCTGCTGTTAGAGCAATTAAGGCGTTAAGTTTGTTAAACGTTGACGGCATAAAACGAGAGTATAAATAGTCTTTTTCAGCGCTGCAAATGTAAGGCTTTAGGTTAAATAAAGAAACATTTAAAAGGTTTTTTAAACTTCTTTTTTTGTGTGTTTAAATTCCCTTTAAAAAGGACTAATAGAAAAATAAATCACGGCTGTAAAAGGAATCATTTAAATCGACGGGCTAGGACTACTATTTCTGCAAACAATCCCAAAGCATAGGGGATGAAAAACATAAAAAACTCTAAGCGCGTAATCCTTCCGTCTAATTGGAAGCGAGGGTGGAAAAAAAGGAAATAAACAACCAGCTTAAGTGCAACCGTTGAGAGATATAAATTAGCTAAATTGCCTTTTTTCTGTTCCATCCCATAGTTTAGAAGCACTAAGGCAATAACAGCAAGAAACGCGTTGATTGTATAGCTTTGAATTAAAAATGCTTTTGCTTGAGGAATTGCTTGAATATGAATACTAAAAGAAAGGCCCAACACAAGTAGGAAAGAAATGAGATAAATACTGTTTTTTTTCATGTTTGATCCCAAAAACGTTTACTCTGTTTGTATATAATCCAGAGAATTGCGACCAATCCCAAACTGCTCAAGAGCAAAACAAATCCTTTTCCTGTAGATTGGACCTTTTGATCCAAAAATTGCCCCAAACGAATACTGCACCACATGATTAAGGCAATCTGAAATGCTAAGCTAGAGAACGTTAGCCACCGATTTGGCTTCTTGCTCTTCATTCGTTCTTTTTAGCTTTTTTACTCCATCTTCTGCAGAATGCATAGAACAATTGGCATTAAATACGGCGCCAGACTCTACAATTAGTTTTTGAATACGCACCTCCCCTTCTACATCAGATCCTGACTTTAAGCTTAAGATTCCTGAGACCGTAAGTTCTCCGTTGAATGTCCCTTCTATATCAGCGATTCCGCAGAAAACTTTTCCTTTTACTTTAGCTTCTTTGCCGAGAATAACTTTTCCTGTAGTGATTACTTCTCCATCTACATTACCGTCTATACGAATGTCGGTTTTTGCATTTATTGACCCTTTGAGTGTGGTGTTTTTATCGATCTTGCTATACTGACCGTTGTTATCTGTTCCTTTCATTTTGATTTATTTATCCAGTTTTTATTTTTCAAATAATTTCTATACTGGGACGCCAAAGTTACAAAATTCTCTTTGCTTTTTAACTCCCCGAGCCTTTGATGCTCATTGTTCTTCAATGTTTCCACCTCTTGTGGATCTCGAATCCCGTGTACCACAACAAAAACAATTTCTTCATCGTAAGTGTCTAGACTAACACTCCAGCGCTTGTTGTATAAGATAATCGCTTCTTTCAAGTTGGCATAAAATTGACCTGCCTTCATTTTTTCCAGCTGGTTAAATGGAAAAATCCACTTGTAGTTCTTGTAAATCGGTCCTGTGTCTTCGAGATTGTTTAGCGCGTCTATTTGGATTACTAAAGCTTTAGCTTGTTTTCCTTCATCTACAGCGCTGTAATTGGTCGCTACTTCATTCAAAGCTTCCTTCCAAACCGAAATTCCATTTAATCGCCCTAAAGTATGCGCCTTTAACAAATTGATTTTTGGTTCTATCTGACTACCACTGGCCAATACGGTTAAAAGCTCTATTTCTTTTAGGGTTTCAATAAATTTTTGTTGTTCGAATAAGGAAAACGCCTTTGCGTAAAGTGTTTCTGGTGTAACAATCCCAGACAAATCATAATTTTCAGGATCTGAAAGTAATTGTGCGAAGGGGGTTTCTGGATGATTGGAGAACAATTGGTTTTTATATTTTTGAGCTTGACTGGGGTTTTCCTTCTCATCCATGCGATAAAGATGGTATAGGGCTTGAACAACTATTTCTTCTGGAGCATCAAGGTTAAGCACTTTTTCTAGGCGCTCATGAGCGAGTGAAAAATCATTAAATTTTTCTTTGTAAATCATCCCCAACTGCAAATACGCCTTTTGATTCAGTAAGGCTAAACTATCGCGCTGTTCATTTGTTTTAGGCAATGAAGCCACAAAACTTTCCGGGGTTTCTTGAATGATAATCGCTACCGTAGTCGCTGATTCTTCTCCTGTTTTTGATTCAGTTTCTAAATTTAAAATCGCTGTTGCTCTTCTCCAATTGTCTACATTCGGACGATTTCCCCAATTAGCTAAATAGTTTTGTCTTCCTTGCAAGGTTTGATTGGGATTATAAAAGTAAAACGATGTTTTACTTCGGCTTAAAAGTTGAAAGCGCTTTTCTTCTTTCTCTTCTTGCATTTTTTGTGCCTCTTGTTCTTGTTTTTCGTTGAGGTAGTTTTCGAAATAAGCCAGTTGTTCGGTATTAGTCATTGAAATCAAGTTCAAAATACTATCTGTTAGCTGAACCGTTTCCTCATAAGAAATTACCTCTCCAAGATTGTCTCTTTTCCTTTTCATCTTTTTATATGCGACGCTGCCCTCGTCAAAAAGACGTAACAGATTATCCAAATAGCCTCCAGAAGTTAAATAGGCTCCTTTTTCGAAATGAAAATCTGCAAGGTCTTCATAGTTTGCGATACGGGTATAAGAATCCAGAGAAGGAGATTCCAAAGAGCGATCATAATACAAAAGTGCTAGGCTATCTTCTTGTTTTTCGAGATAGAGTTTGGCAAGAGCCCTGTTTATGACATGCTCAAAAGCTTGATTTTCGTAATTGTTTAACATCTTTTGCAAATCACTTATTCGATCTTCAAAAGCTACACTTCGATCCGTCATGCTTTGTTTAATTTTAGCTTGCACAATAAACTTTCTTGGAGCTCTTCGTTTTAGGTCTAAAATTTCTTTGTACGCCCAATCGGCAGAATCCTTTTTTTCTAGGGATTCAAAAAGTTGCCCAGTAATAAACAGATAGCGGGCTTTATTTTTTCTTTTAGGCTCTTCCGTTGCAGCTCTTTTAATATAAAAAGTCGCAGAATCCATTTGTTTTAGATTAATAAATGCTTCCGCAAGGGTAGCATTAGCAATCGGGTAAAATTTATTTTTGGGTAATAATGCTCGTGCCAGAGGCCTTAAGTTTTCTATGGCTAATTCTTCATTTCTCAAGCGAATGTTTGTTTTTTCACGCCAAACCTTTCCTTCAACATAATTGGATTGGTTCGCTCCCGTTTCTAGTAAGAAATTAAACGCTTCTAGTGCTGGAAAAAAACGCCGATCAAAATACCTCGCTTTTCCTAAAAGCAAATAAGCTTCGTCTATCTGACGGTTGTATTGAACCTCATTGATCTTGATGGAGTGTTTTTGAATGGCCTTAACCGCTTTTTCCTCTGCTCGGTTAAAACCAGGTACTATGGTAGTCTCATCAATGCTTTCTCCTCGAAGATTTATCGGCTCGATGGGAAGTAGTTCGTAAAAATTATCTTCAAAAGCTTCAGATAGTATTTCTTCTCCTATGGAAAATGCTTCTTTCCCATTAAACAAAACATTGTATTTTGTTGTAAGGGTGTGAAATTCCCGGTTTATGAGTCCTTTCTTTGTTGTACTACACGATAAAATCAAAAAAATTATCGAAAAACAAATCCAAAAAGTAGGTTGACGAAAGGACATCTTATCTGCTTGTCAAATAATAACACAAAATCCAGCGTTTTAGTATGTTTTACAGAGATTAATTTGAAAAATACACCTCTAATTCTTTCAGGGTTGAAGATGAGGTTTTGATGTCTTTTAAAATTTTCCCTTTTTCAAGCAAGACAATCCGAATGCACACTTCAGTAACATGCGTCAAATCATGACTGAAAATAAGAAAGGTGATTTCTGTGTTTTTTGCTATATCCCTGATCAGTCTTTTTAACCCTATTTGAGAGCTCGGATCCAAATTTGCAAAGGGTTCGTCTAAAATTACTAAAGCTGGTTTTCCTATGAAAGTCCCTACGATTCCCGCCTTCTTTTGATTCCCTTTAGACAAGTCCCTTAAATACTTTTTTTGTCCTAATATTTCTCCGTTAAAAAAGGTTTCAAATCCTTGAACCCAATCATCAATTGCTTCTTTAGACTCTCCCCGTAAATTTCCTAAAAAATAATAATATTCTTCTACCGTGAGATATCCTATCAAATAGCTTTCATCTATAAAGGCTGCAGTAAAAGGCTTCCACGCTTCGCTCTTTTGTACGTTTACAGAATTTATTTTTACTGTCCCACTTGACGATTCAATGAGATCTAACAACAAGCTGAAAAAAGTAGTCTTCCCCGCGCCATTATTTCCTACCAGTCCAAAACATTGTCCCTTGGGTATGAATAATTCAGGTAGGTCTAAAACGATTTCCCTAGCATACTTTTTTGATAATTCATTTATTTCTATCATATCATTTCTTATTAAATGAAGCAATGGTTTGGTGCTTTCTTTTTTGGTACACCTTTTCAATCAAATTTAAAATCGGACTGTTACAAATTAATCCCAGCAAGCCAGAGAATCCTAGGCAGGCTATTCCCTCATTGAATCCAAAAAATTTATTGGGAATAATAAAAATCACAACGGGTAGAACAATTTTTGGGAGTGTAAAAAGAAATTGGGTAAGGTTATAGTTTTGTGTATTTTCAAAGGCTTTAGCTTTTACATTAAGCTTCAGTGGCGTTCCATTATATGCCCCTGAAAATAGGGTAATATAACTCCCTAGACCAAAATTAAAGAGCCCACTCGCCAGGAGAATAATCATTACCTTTTTCCCAAAATATAAATACGGAAGTGATAGAATAAGAGAGACAACCACGGAACACATCATCAGATAGACTTTGGACTTTAAATAGGTTTTGTAGGGAATGTTTTGACACATCAAGAAACTATAGTATTCGCTATCCCAAGCTGGAACAAGTTGACCAAAAGTTAGCATAAATCCACACTAAAATAATAGGCCAAAAAGCTATTGATAAAAAAAACGGGAGCTTCATTGGGTGCTATTTTTTGGGCAATAGAATAAGCTCTTATTCCCAATAATAAGAAGGATGCTATAAAATATAAGGCGATAAACCCCAATAAAATTTTGACTGCTAATTTTAATTCCCATTGGGGAGATCTAAAAAATTTCTTTTTGGAAAGACGAAAAGTTTCAAAAATTGAAAATGGAGCCATTTAAATCCTTTTGGGTACTTCACTTAATATTAATCATTTTTCTACATTTGCCAAAAAAAGCTATGTCTCAATTTTATTCTTTAAATGTCTCAGCAATTGACCTCAACACCGCTGATGCTGTAGTTCTTACCTTAGATGTACCTGTTGATCTCTCTTCAACTTTTGAATATCTAGCTGGACAATACATCAGTTTGGAGTTAACCATAGATGGAGTTCCAGTACGAAGATCGTATTCCATCTGCTCTTCTCCTTCAAGCAATCTTTTAAAGGTAGGGGTAAAAGAAGTTCGATCAGGTGTTTTTTCAACATATGCGAACCAAAAGCTAAAAGTTGGCGATCAAATTCTAGTAAGTGCGCCTGAGGGTCGCTTTGTCTATCCAAATAAAACTGAACAGTCTTCAGTTATGGCTATTGCTGCTGGAAGTGGTATAACGCCTATCATGTCCATATTAAAATCGGTTTTACAAGAAAGAGAGGGGGAGCCTTTTACCTTAGTCTATGGAAACAAGACTCCAGAAAAAACGATGTTCTACAAAGAACTTCGTGCTCTAGAACAAGCCCATCCCGAGCGATTAACAATCCATTGGGTTTTTAGTCAATCTAACGAAGCCGAGGCACATTTTGGGCGAATAGATCAAAGCATCCTGAATTATGCTCTTAATAAAAGTAGTGCTATTCCAAACCTTTTTTATCTCTGTGGGCCTGAGGTATTAATTCGTGAATCTGAAAAACTTCTCAAAGAGAAAGGGGTAGAGGAAGCCACGATTCTTTATGAACTTTTTACTTCAAGCCCTGAGAAGAATACGATTAAAAACCGTGCTGAAAAAGGATTTTTATACCTTACCTGTGATGAGGTGACACATGCCCTAGAATTAGTCCCTGGCAAAACCATCCTAGATATTGCTTTGCAAGCAAAACTGGACGTTCCCTATTCCTGTCAAGGAGGGGTCTGCAGTAGTTGTATTGGGAAAATAACTGAGGGAAAGGCAGAAATGGAAACGAATCAAATTTTGACAGAGGATGAAATACAACAAGGTCTCGTTCTTACTTGCCAAGCTGTTGCACAATCTGAAAGCATTCGGATTGATTACGATAATGTGTAATTATCCCTAATACATAAAATACAAAATGCTTCCTTTTAAAATTATAAGAAAAAATATAAGGGCTTCTGTTTTTCTATGAGAAACCTCCCCTAAAAAAATCCCTAACAAATGTAACAAAGGGAAAAAGGTCAATTCCCAGGGGTTTAAAACGTTATTTGATCTAAAAAAAGAAGTATAAAGTCCTACAAAAAACCATATAAATAAGAAAATATGAACCTCTACATTTGCGACTATACCTCTTCTAACGTTGCTCATAATTGGAAAAAGAACAACAATGCTCATCAACAAAATAAATAGGTATTCGTTGTAGGTTAACTCTTTGATTCCAATAAAAATCGAAGATCTTGATTCCATAAAGGAATAATCGAGATCAAAAAAGTGAATTGTTGTTAGCGTCCAAACAAGTATTAACAGCGGGGGGATTAAATACGCAATAACATATTTTAGGTTGCGGGTTCTTTGGTCTAAAAAAAAAGTTGCTGGTATGATTAAAAACCATACAAAAATAGATTCAAAAAGAATCAGACACGAAAAGATTAAACTTAGATTAAAGCAAGCTCTAGCCACATTTTTTGCAGTGTAAATCAAGCTTACATTATGCAATGCAATGATTAGAAAAAACTGTAATAGAAGCCCTTTAAAACTAAGGCTTCCTTGGGGTAGATAAAGGACCACGATTAACATACTTAAGCAATGCAAAGCACTAATTTTTAGATTTCGGTGCTTTTTTTCGACCAAAAAGAGAAGACTCAAGCCTACACTAATGATTAGCGTTTTTAGTGCGGAGTTGGTTAGAATTTGAAGCGGATCTTGAAATAAATCTTCGGTCGTGTTGTGATAAAAAACCAAGCAAATAAAACACAAAACACCCCCTAAGAGTAAAGAAATAATTTTTGTTTTGCGAAAAAGGTTGGCTAACATAGACGTTTCCCTTAAATTTGCAAGGTAAGTAAACTCTTAGATGATGAAAAAAATTTTTGAAGGCATTGCCTGGTTGTTTGAAGAAATACTTTTCCTTCCCTTTTCTCTTTTACGTGAATTGGAGCTAACCCATTGGACACTTGCTAACACAATAAACTGGATGTTTCTGATTGTCGGTTTTGCCGCTATGATTTATTGGATTCTTCAGCTTAATTTGTTCGACAAAAATGGGGAAGAGGATAAAGACCCCTCTGCCCATTCTTTTTTATAGATCAAAACCTATATCTTTCCGATAATTAATTCCCTCAAAACGAATATTGGCCAGGGTACTGTAAGAGTTTTTTACGGCCGATAGAAAATCTTGGCCAAAAGAAGTTACCGCCAGTACACGCCCTCCCGAAGTGTAAACACCGTCTTCCCTTAAGCTAGTTCCTGCATGAAATACCATTTTATTCTCGGGTAGTCCTTCGATACGTTTTCCTTTTTTATAAGCTTCTGGATATCCTTTAGAAACGGCCATAATCGTTGCTGCTGTTTCAGGGTTAATTTTCAACTCAATCTCATCCAAGTGTCCCTCAGCTACCGCCTGAAAAACAGAGACCAAATCATTCTGAATTCTAGGGAGTACCACCTCTGTTTCTGGATCACCTAAGCGAACATTATATTCAATAACCTTAGGTTGATCACCAACTTTAATCAAACCAATAAATACAAAGCCTTGATAAGGGATCCCTTCTTTTTTTAATCCTTGGATGGTCGGTTTTACAATTTGGTCTGCTATTTTATCTTCAAATTCTTGGTCAACAAATGGAACAGGAGAGATCGCTCCCATTCCCCCGGTATTTAATCCGGTATCTCCTTCACCTATGCGTTTGTAGTCTTTTGCCATGGGCAATGTTACATAATTTATCCCGTCCGTCAATACAAAACAAGATAGCTCAATCCCTCTTAAAAATTCTTCGATAACTACTTTGTTAGAAGCCTTACCAAATTTGTTTTCCAAAAGCATCTCTCGTAATTCTTTTTTTGCCATTGCAAGATCTTCAAGAATCAAAACACCCTTCCCAGCAGCTAAACCATCCGCTTTTAATACATAAGGTGGCTGACTTTGTTCCAAAAAAGCTTCTCCCTCAGCGATTGTGTCTGATGTAAATTCAGCATATGCAGCTGTTGGAATATCATGCCTTTTCATAAACGCTTTGGCAAAAGCTTTACTTCCTTCTAGAGTTGCTGCTGCTGCTTGAGGTCCGATGACACCTACTGTCTTTAAATGTGGATCGTTTAGGAAGAAGTCGTGAATTCCCAAAACCAAGGGCTCTTCAGGACCTACGATTACCAATTGAATTTCATTTTCCAACACCGCTTTTTTAATTGCTTCAAAATCTGAAACTCCTAAAGGTAAATTGGTTGCACAATTTGCTGTTCCTGCATTTCCAGGTGCCGCAAAAAGCGCACTACAGTTTTTACTTTTACTCAATTTCCAGCATAAAGTGTGTTCTCTACCGCCGCCGCCTATAACCAATATATTCATCAAAATATTTTTTTGCTAAGATAATACCTAATGTGGCATCCTTTCTCCTTCGCCGTTTTATTCTTTTAAAAATTGCATGATTTCTTCTTGAAATTTACTTACAAAAGGAAGGTGAGCTTTTGTAGGTTTGGGCCTTAGTGTTTTCCAAAGGGTCAGTTCTTTAGAATTTATGATGGGGAAAAATTGTTCCATTCCTTTTAAACGACTCATTTGGTTGGGATGCTCAAGGCCATCTGAAAGGAATAAAACAGGGGTGTTAAAAGCCACAGCTGGAAGCGCTGTATGTATTCTTGATGTTATTACCAATCTAGCCTCTGCTATGTTTTTTAAATGTTTTTCTGCTTCATTGATTCGCTCAACTTCGCTAAATTCACTTATGTCTCTCAATTGGGTACTGTAATATTTCTTTTCCTCTTGCACTTTTAAAAAGGCATTCAGTCTGCTCATTGCCTTTGCATATTGCTTCTTTTTAAACGGCTTTTTTAGCTTTTGAATTCCTCTTTTGTAAAGTTCTTTCGAGGGACTTTCAGTTTCAGGGTTTAACCGCTCAATTGGGCTTATGACGTGAATTCCTTCTCGCTTTTCCTTTTGTGTATAAAGGGAACGGTTAAGGCAAAGCGTTAGACATGCTGAAAAATAAGTCTTTATGCCAAAACTTGACAACAGGTCTTGAGTATGGTAATCTCTACATCCAATCGGTTCCTGTTTTTTTAAATAGCGAATTCCTTTCTCGTCAAGAATTCCTTTTTTAGCAATTGGATTTAAATGAAAAGAGAGGAATAAGGGGTCAATATTGTTTGATGGAGGCCAATGAGTCGGATGTTCCATGAACCACCCGTTCATTATCAGCTTGATTGCTTCTCCCTCGTATTGATGAAGCTGATCTCGGTCCAATTGAATTAACTCTTTTTGTTTTAACTCTTGTTTTGCAGCAAGGCTTTGAACAAAATCCCCTAAGTTATTTGAATTGGGATATGCCAATACAGCAGCTTTTTTACTCATTCTTCAGTGACTGATTTAATGTTTCATCGAAAAATGCTTTCCTTCTTTCTAATGGATAGCGTTTCTTTATACGCTGTCTGGCTTTTGCTCCCAATCCTTTGAGCTCTTTTTTTAAAAAGGCG
>Ga0228619_1000645_pt1 | contig 15547 bp, 8 predicted proteins | sample 22DmetaG_FD_190065 | JGI IMG/M metagenome (GOLD analysis project Ga0228619, IMG submission 190065) | Seawater microbial communities from Monterey Bay, California, United States - 22D | ecosystem: Environmental > Aquatic > Marine > Coastal | place: USA: California | collected 2016-10-12 | reverse complement strand
GTAAGCCTTGAACAATGCGAAACAGGATTCTACCTGATTCGTATATTCAACGCCAATGCTGAAAAGACATTCAGAATCGTAAAACAATAATAGAAAGCACTCCTTTCTAGGGAAATCGAAAGATAACCCAATAAAAACTAAAGCCTTTCCATTAATTTGGAAAGGCTTTTTTTATTTTTTTAACATTTTCAGCGACGTACGTGAAAAAAAAATAAAACCTATTAATTAACAGAATCAAAGTTGCGCTAAAGGATCGTATACGCTATATTTGGTTGACTATTTATTAAAATTAACTACAAACTCAGGTTATGAAAAAACTATTACTCTTTTTAGGGTTCCTTGTCGGAATTCTAAATATTGCCAGTGCCCAGTATTGTGCGGGTGGACCAGGTTCTACCTTCGACTCAAATCTCGCAGCGGCATCTATTACCGGTGATGCTGGTACTTCTATCTCTTACACTGGATGTCCTGGTGTTACAGGTGTTCAAGATTTAACTGCTTCAGCAAGTGTGACACTTTCTGCAGGAGGTTCTTACACCTTGAATCTTACACCAGGTACATGTGGAAATAACTACGGTAATGCACTTGAAGCATGGATTGATTGGGATCAGAATGGTGTCTTTGACGCTTCAGAATCCGTAGGAACTTGGACTGGAGCGCCGCCAGCAGTACAACAGAATTTTTCAGTTAATGTTCCGGCATCAGTTGCTGCAGGTACAACGCGTATGAGAATCCAGCAACAAGAAGGCGGTTCACTTCCTTTGGATCCATGTGCTAACTTTACTTGGGGGTCAGTTGTTGATTTCGAAGTTGTAATAAGCCCGTCATTTTTGACATATTGTGCTGGTGGACCAAGTTCTGCCTTTGACTCGAATCTCGCAGCAGCATCTATTACTGGTGATGCTGGTACCTCTATATCTTACACTGGATGTCCTGGTGTTACAGGTCTTGAAGACTTAACTGGTTCAACAAGTGTGACTCTTTCTGCAGGAGGTGTGTATACCTTAAATGTTACACCTGGTTCTTGTGGTGGAAACTACGGTAATGCACTTGAAGCATGGATTGATTGGGATCAGAATGGTGTCTTTGACGCTTCAGAATCCGTGGGAACTTGGTCTGGAACTCCAGCTGGAGTTGGAGCCCTCCCTTTTTCAGTTACTGTCCCAGCATCTGCAAATAGCGGGGTTACGACTTTAAGAATCCAGCAACAAGAAGGCGGTTCACTTCCTTTGGATCCGTGTGCTAGCTTTACTTGGGGGTCAAAAGCTGACTTTGGTATTGCATTAGCTCCTGCTTCAATTACTTGTTTTGCTCCTAATCAATTAAGTGTGACTGCTTTAACAAGCTCAAGTGCTGATCTTAACTGGGTAGATAACTCAGCTTCTGGTTTGGCTAATATTGAATATGGACCAGCTGGATTTACTCCAGGAACAGGAACTTTAATTACTGGAACAACTAACAATCCTGAATCTATCTCTGGATTAAATGCTGCATCGACATATGAATTTTATGTTCAGTCTGATTGTGGTGGTGGTGACTTAAGTACATGGTCAGGACCAGTCTCGTTTACTACATTATTCAATGCTCCTGATGGAGTAATTTGTGGTGGTGGAATTTCAACCTTTGTGTTCTCTGATGATATGGAGACTGCGGCAGGTTGGACTGGAAATATCGGAACGGCTGCTGGTACTTGGGATTTCCCAACTGCAGCTCCAGGTGGTAACTCTTTCAATACAGGTCCATCTGGCCCTGCGTCCGGAGTAACGTACGCTGAATATGAAGCTTCTGGTAGTTCAGCACTTGCTTCAATGGTGACGCCAATGATCGATCTATCTTCTGGATCGGCAGAAGCAGAATTATCTTTTTACATGCACGCTTTTGGCTCTGAAATTGGAACACTAAACGTTGGTGTTGGAACAACTGCCACCGGACCATTTACTACTGAATTCAGTTGGACTGGACAATACCAAACTTCTGCAACTCAAGCTTGGGAACATATTGGTGTTGATTTAACCGCCTATTTAGGACAACAAATTTACATTGAGTTCTCATACGCTGCCGCTGGACCAAGCTTCTATGGAGATATGGCTATAGACCTTGTACAAGTAGAAACGTGTGTTTCTTGTCCTGCGCCAACAAACTTCAATCTTTTGGGAGCTGATTTAACGTCAGGTGACTTTGATTGGGTTGAAGTAGGACCAGCTACTGAGTGGCTGTTAGAATACGATGCTCCAGGTTTCGCTTTAGGAACAGGAACGAATTTAACATCAATTGCGCATCCGCAAAATGTTGGAGGATTGACATCAAACTCATTCTACGATATTTATGTAAGATCTGTATGTGGTCCTGGAGATACTTCAAGTTATGCCGGACCAATTACTTTTAATACTTACAACCAAGGATTGTTCATGGAATCGAATACAGATTGTCCTACAGTTGGATATATTGATATTTCAACGACTGGTACTGCTACGAACATTACTGATGACGGAGAAATAGGTGTTATATTGCCTTTCCCTTTCTTGTATCAAGGAACCCTAATTAATGACATCACGATTGGAAACAATGGTGGTATTGAATTAGGAACATTGACTGGAAATATTGGATACGGTGGTAACATGAATTTCCTCAATGATGGACTTCACCCATGGGGAGATGATTTAGATTCAGATAATGGAAATGTATACTATGAAACAATAGGTACTGCACCAAATAGAGTATTCGTTGTTGAATGGTTCGAAAGACCAAACTTCCCTGGTACTCTTGGAGGTCCAAATGTAACATTTGAGGTTCAAATAGAAGAAGCGACAAATGAAATTTATTTTGTGTACGATGACGTTGTTTTTGGTGGAGGTAATGCATTCGACGACTATGGAGCAAACGCAGATATTGGTGTTGCAGGTCCAAATACAGATATCAACTTATCTAATAATAATGCGCAGTACTTAACTGATAATTCATGTGCACATTTCTACTACACAAATTGTCCTGCACCATCAAACTTCTCTGTAACTTATACAACTACAAGTGAAGGAGCAATTACATGGTCGGCTGGTTTAGCAAATGAAACAGATTGGACTGTTATTTATGGTGTGGCTGGTTTTGATCCAACGCAATCAGGAACAACTGTTCAAACATCTACGCCTGCATTAATTATGCCAGGTCTGAATGACATCACATGCTACGATGTATACATCTACGCGGATTGTAGTGGTTCTCTTCAGTCAGGAAGTTTAGCAGGTACATTCTGTACACTTCCAAACTGTGCAAACCCTTCTGCAATTACTGCCTCATCTGCTGTTGATACAGTAATGTCGAACTGGACATGGGTTGAAAACCCTGGATATCCTTCAACAGGATTCGGTGTTCAATACGGTTTCGCTGGATTTGCTACAGGTACGGGTACGGTTTCGTATATCGATAACAACTTCACAGATACGACAGCTGATGCTGCGCTCATAGGTGGTGGTGTTTACGACATCTATGTACAAGCGGTTTGTGGTACTGATTCATCTGCATGGACGGGACCAATTGCATTCACTATGCCATTGACAAATGACAGTACTTGTTTTGCTGAAGACTTGGCAGTAGACGGAACGTTTATGACATTCAGTAATGTTGGTGCTACAACAGATGCAAACGAAGGAACAATTGCTCCTCCTGCAACTGGATACCAAACACAAAACGGATGGGGTAACTCAAACGTAACGTCTACAGTATGGTTTACATTCACTGCGCCTCCTTCTGGAAACGTAAGAGCGAGTTGTGAAGGTATCAACTTTGATGGGCAGCTTGCTGCATACGAAGTGACACAATGTGATTCATTCCCAACGTATACGTTAATCGGTGCGAATGACGATCTTGGTGTTTCATTTACAGAAAATGCTCCATTACTTAACTTGTGTGGATTAACTCCTGGTGCACAATATTACTTGATGTACGATTCATGGAGTACATTCTCACAAGGAACATACAACCTTACACTTTCAGAAGTTGTTGTTGAAGCAGGTACTGATAATGGATTAACTAATGTATGTATAGGTGATACTGTTGACTTGTTCAACAACCTTACAGGAAACGATTTGGGTGGTACATGGTACGAGCAAATCCCAACGGCTAACTTCAGTGAATCAAACTTCGTTTCTGCAGGATTGGCATCACAAGTATTCTATTTCGACTACGTCGTAGTGGATGGATGTGCTACTGACTCTATTGAAACTTCAGTTGAGGTATATGCACCATCATCTGCAGGTATCGACGGAACAATTACAGCATGTCAAAACCAACCAATCAACTTACTAGCTGGTTTGAGTGGTAATGTTGATGTAGGTGGACAATGGTATGATCCATCTAACTCACCGACAAGTCCTGCAATTACTGCAAGTTCTATACCTGGACAGTTCAACTACGATTACATTACAGGTAACGGAGTTTGTCCTGATGATACTGCAAACGTAATTGTTGATGTTGATATCGATTGTGATTACTTGAACCTACAGGAGTTGTACTTCGAAGGAATGGATGTATATCCAAACCCTACGACTGGAATGATTTACATTTCTAACAGCGGATCGGATGAAGTATTCAACATTGAGTTGACTGATCTTAACGGTAAAGTGATTCGTGCCTTGAGTGGTGCAATCAACGGAACTGAAACGACTGAAGTAAGTCTTGAACAATTCGAAACAGGATTCTACCTGATTCGCGTATTCAACGACAATGCTGAAAAGACGTTCAGAATCGTAAAACAATAATAGAAAGCACTCCTTTCTAGGGAAATCGTAAGATAACCCAATACCAACTAAAGCCTTTCCATTCATTTGGAAAGGCTTTTTTTTACGCCTATATTTCCTAACTTTACTTGTATAAATTAAAATTATGTTAGCACCATTCAATCTTCAACGCTGGATAGATGATAATCGCGACTTACTGAAGCCACCAGTTAGTAATAAGAATTTGTATGTAGAAGCGGGAGACTTTATTGTTATGATTGTCGGTGGGCCCAATGCACGCAAAGATTACCACTTCAATGAAAGTGAGGAATTGTTCTATCAAATTGAAGGTGATATCACAGTAACAGTGCAATTGGATGGGCAGCCCAAACAAATTGAGATAAAAGAGGGAGATATCTTTTTACTCCCTCCCAACATACCTCACAATCCTGTGAGAGGTGCGAATACCGTCGGCCTCGTTGTGGAGCGTGTGCGAAAAGGGACTGATCTATCAGATGGACTCATGTGGTTTTGCGGTTCATGCAATCACAAGCTCCATGAATACCGCTTCCCACTTCATGACATTGAACGTGATTTTCTAACCAGATTCAGGGAGTTTTATAGCTCCGAATCTCATCGGACTTGCGAGAAATGTGGTACGATAATGGAAATTGACGAGCGTTACATTTAATTCAAAAGAACATTTCAATTCTAAATTGCCCCACTTTAACGAAGCAGATTAATGTGCCCCGTCATAATCTTCTCATCATTATTAAGATCAACGTATTTTAATTTCCAAATATAAGTTCCATCCTGGCATGGTTTTCCTTTAAATGTCCCATCCCATGATTCATTGATGTCATTCAATGTACAAATCAATTCTCCCCAGCGGTCAAAGATAAGCATCTCAAATGACCTAATATTTGCTCCAATCGCGTTAAAGAAATTGTTGAAATCGTCACTGTCTGGCGTAAAAGTATTCGGGATCCAAATTACTGGATCGTAAAAAATAGTGACCGAATCAGATGCAGTGCATCCATTATTATCAGTATACGAAACGATATAAGTGAAATTTTGATCAGGATTTGCAATTGGATTGGTACAATTTGTGCACGTCAGATAAGAAGCAGGAGACCAAACAAATGGCCCTGGAGTGGCACTGGTTGCAGAAAGCTGAACCTCATCACCTTCAAAAGCATATGCATCAGGGACAGTTTGTATAAAAGGTTGGGGATAAACATCGACATATACTGAATCAGCATCAGTACAATCGTTTGCATCTGTTCCAATTACATAATAAAGCGTTGGTGAAATTGGCGTGGCATATACCTGTGGTGATGTGCTATTGTTTAATGAAGCTGATGGAGACCAGACATAACTTACACCACCCTGAGCCCATAGTGTTGCTGTTTCACCTGGACAAATAATTGTATCGTTACCTGCCACAACATCTACAGAAACAACCTCAATAAAAACACTATCAGTGGATATTCCGCATAAATTGGTAAAATCACAGTAATACGTAGTACTACTTGCGGGAGATACTGTTACCACATTGGTATCAGTAGCACTAATCGATAAATCTGGATACCATAGATAACTTTCTCCTCCCGAGACAATAATTTCGATTGACTCGCCCGAGCACAACTGCAATGTATCTGGCATTACAGGTAATGGAGCAGAAGTTAATACCTCTACATTAACACTATCAGTTAATACGCACCCATCCGTCGTAGTTATTTCGACAGTGTACAGTGTAGTATTGGTTGGGCTTGAGATCGGTGTAGAGGAAAAGGGATCATTTAAAAAAGTGGGTGGAGTCCAGACATAATTAACTCCACCGGTAGCAAATAGTTGTACATCGCTCCCTATACATATTGTAGTATCGTTCGAAATCGTCGCAATATCTGACAATACAAACACTGTCACCGATACCGTGTCAACACCACATGTATCAGAAATTATAACCGTAAAAGTAGTGGTCTGTGAAAGCGTTGCTGTCGGATTGAAAATCGTAGAATCATCTAAAAACTGGGCTGGACTCCATGCGTAGAATGCCCCACCATACGCCTCCAATTGCAGCGTTTCGCCGGGACAGATTGGACCAGAAGGAGGAACGATTCCTCCTGACAAATCACCGATAACGATATCCAACTGAGTTGAATCTGGTGTGTAGCAGTTGTTGGAGTCAGAGACTACTAGACTAACAGTATAATTGCCGGGGCCTGGATATACATGGATTGGATTGAAATCTGTTGATGTTGTGTTATCACCAAAATCCCACAAAAAAGTATTTCCATTCTGACTATTGTTGGTGAAAAATACTGAATCTGGAAGACAGATTACCGTTTGTGGCGCAGATGCTACAGCCGATATCGTATTTAACTCAAACTTAAATACTCCCAAGTTACAATTCTGAGAACCATTAACCTGAGACCACGCCCCTGGAGTTGTAGTGAAACCTGCAGAATTTCCCTGACAACCGGCACAGACTGCATGATAAATTGTTCCTGATTTATCGAACCTACTCGTTCCCCCATCAACATGCTGAGGACTGGTTGCACTTGTTCCTCCAAAAAAAGTTCCGTACTTGAGGTTAAAGGCATTTTGGTCTAAGGTCGCAATATAAAAATTCTCACCATTGGTTGTAGTTTGCCATGCCCCCAAAGTTGTATCGAACCCATTCGTTGTGGAGAAAGTCGCTAAGCTATTTTGATTCAAGCTCCCACCCCACCCAGAGAAATAGATATCATAACAATCAGAAACAAGAAACGCAGTTGGTGAAATTTCTACGTGTCCCGATCCCGCCCCAATCATCGTTTTCCACAGAAGTGTATTTAAATTCTGATCGTACTTACGAATAAACTGACCTGAATTTGACGTTCCGTAGTGACCAGGAGTTATTCCTAAATCAGATTCTGTTTGACCAAAAACATACACATTATCGTCAATATCTAACTGCACAAAATAGGACTGATCATATTCTCCGAGTCCAATGTATGTACCCGAGAGAATACTTCCATTATTACCATTAAATCGAGCCAAATAACCATCTTTATTTCCACCATAGTTGAGATCATTTCCAATAACGAAAGGCAAACTTGAGGAGGTCGTCCCACCCGCTATAAAAACCTCACCATTCGAGGCCAACTGAACTGAATTTCCTGTTTCAATACCCGTGCCTCCAAAGAATGTTGACCATACCATAGAGTTCAAAGATTCGGGCATTTTAAAAATTACTGCGTCTTGAGTTCCGCTCAAAGCTCCCTGGGTACCCTGAAGAGTTGGGAAATCTGCCGACTGAGTTGTTGAAGAAACATAGACAAAACCGTTATCATCAACAATTATCTCTCCTCTAAATTGATCTCCGTAATTGTAATTTAAACCAGAATCATTCAGACCATCAGTTCCTGAACCACCAACATATGTCGAAGCAATCAACGTTGTTCCATCAGAACTAAGCCGTGCAATGAATAAATCTGTACCTGCATTAAAACCCAATCCATTCGATGCAAACGATACATTCGGCCCACCTCCAAAAGTCACATCAAAAGATGCTCCTGCCATGGGAAAGTTTGCAGATGATGTCAAACCAAAGACAAATACTTCATTATTTGTGTTACACACCAGACTATTCGTTGTCTCTTCTCCGGAACCCCCGAGGTAAGTCGAAAATAACAATGCCGTGCCGTCCGCATTGAACTTTGTTACTACTGCATCAATATTTCCAGCGTTAAATGTAGAATCAAAAGCACCCAAGGTAATTGGATAACCCAAGCCGAAAATAACTCCGCCTGCAATCAAGTTTCCATTTTCATCTGGCGTTGCTGTCATGCCCCAGTTGTCGGCAGTGGCTCCAGTATAAGAAGAAAATGTCAATGTTGGGTCGATAATCAAGGTCTTGGACACATCATATCCGTCAGGGAAATCAAATCTCACATTGTTTCCTTCAAGTTTAAAATTAATTTGAATCTTCCGATGATTTTCTTCCAACCATGCAGTGGGGGCCTCTTCAATAATCTCCCCAAAACGATGACGAATGTGTAAGTTACCGATTTCATCGATAAACAAACTCTCGTGACCTGAGTAAGCCATTTTAATTTGATCTACATCGACATTTGGATGTACAAGAAATGAATACTTCAAGGCCTCTTCCCTACCATCCATGATTAAATCGATTCCTTGATAATAATTTGGACAGTGCAAAAAACTGTAGCTGTGAACGTTGCTCCTCCATTTGGTTCGATCGCTGCCTTGAAGATAATTCCTATAAAATGAAGAGGAATCAATGATTACCGTACCGCCATTCCATGACGACCCCGTAAATTTTGATTTGATTACATGAGATTTAATCAGGTCATCGTCGTGAGCGACAGCTGGTCCGTGATGTTCATGGTTGTGTCTTTGTTTTCCATCGGAAAAAAAATAAGTAAATCCATCTTGCTCCAAAAGCATCTCCCCCATATTAAGATCGACTTTATACTCTATCCGATCATCCCATTGCCCCCTATTTGGATGCATCCAAACAGATTGTCCATAGACTCCGAATACATTCGAAATCAATAAAACAGGAATTATTTTACGTAAGTACTTCAATTCAAAAAATTAAAAATTACCTAGTAGTAACCGTTGTGAACATGTGATGCGTATTCCGAAGACGAAATCAAATAGATAACGTTGCTTGTTCACGAGATTAAAACAATGACTTAATATAACACAATTGGTCGATTTATTATGTGTAAATTTGATGAATAATTTACACATTCCACCAATGAGTGACCCAATAAAACATGAATGCGGAATCGCATTACTTCGCTTAAAACAACCATTACAGTACTATGTAGACAAATATGGGACAGCTTTTTATGGGCTAAATAAACTGCATTTGTTGATGGAAAAGCAGCACAATCGAGGACAAGACGGTGCGGGTGTAGCAAACATCAAATTTGACATGTCACCGGGTGAAAGATACATATCCAGATACAGGTCAACGAATAGCAAGCCGATCCAAGATATTTTTGATTATATCAACGATAAATTTGAGAAAATTGGTGAAGAAAATCCAGAAAATTTAAAAGATGTAGACTATCTAAAGAAAAACTCAGGATTCACAGGAGAGTTATTTTTAGGACATCTGCGCTACGGAACATTTGGAAGAAACTCAATCGAAAGTTGCCATCCATTTTTACGTCAAAACAACTGGATTACGCGAAATCTGGTCGTCGCAGGAAATTTCAACCTGACAAATGTAGATGAATTATTTGATGTCTTGCTGCATGTCGGCCAACATCCTAAAGAAAAAAGTGATACAGTTACCGTACTCGAAAAAATTGGACATTTTCTTGATATGGAAAATGATGAGGTATATAAAGAATTAAAGCCACAAGGCTACTCAAATGCAGAAATTTACAGTAAAATAGCAGAACGCCTTGACATCGAAAAAATATTAAAACGCGCATCTGAAGATTGGGATGGAGGATATGCAATGGCGGGATTACTTGGACATGGAGATGCATTTGTTCTCAGAGATCCGTCGGGAATTCGTCCAGCATTCTGGTACGAAGATGATGAAGTTTGTGTAGTGGCATCGGAACGACCAGTAATTCAAACAGCATTCAATCTTAAAAGTGAGCAAATCAATGAATTACAGCCCGGGCATGCATTGATAATGAAGAAAAATGGCCTGATCAAGGAAACCCTTATCAATGAACCAAAAATTGAGGCCAAATGCTCGTTTGAACGTATTTACTTCTCCCGTGGAAGCGATGTAGATATTTACAACGAAAGAAAACAATTGGGAAAAAACCTTGTCACTCAAATCATGGAAAGCATCTCAAACGATCTTGACAATTCAGTCTTCTCATTTATCCCAAATACGGCCGAAGTATCATTTTACGGGATGATCAAAGGACTGGAAGATCATCTGAATGAAGAAAAAATAAAGGCAATCGTTGCGCTCGGAAATGATCCATCAGAGAAAGATATACGCAAAATCCTACTCCAAAGAGCCCGCATTGAAAAAATTGCAATTAAAGATGCCAAGCTGAGAACCTTCATTACACAGGACGACTCCAGAGATGATCTAGTAGCACATGTATACGACATCACCTATGGAAGTGTAAATCGTGGAAAAGACAATTTAGTCATCATCGATGATAGCATCGTGCGTGGGACAACTCTAAAGCAGTCGGTTTTAAGAATTTTAGACCGCCTCGAACCGAAAAAAATTCTTGTTGTTTCATCTGCACCGCAAATACGTTACCCGGACTGTTACGGTATTGATATGGCAAAACTAGGAGATTTTATTGCCTTTGAAGCTGCTATTTCGTTACTACACGAACGAAATATGATTTACGTCATTGAATCCGTTTACAAAAAATGTAAAGAGCAAGAAAGCTTACCAAAAGAACAGATTAAAAACTATGTCCAAGAGATATATGCTCCATTTTCAAATGAAGAAATCTCTGAAAAAATTAGTGAACTATTAACACCGCCATCTATTAAGGCACATGTCGAAATCATTTATCAAACGGTAAAAAATCTGCACAAAGCATGTCCTGGAAATACAGGTGATTGGTACTTTACTGGAAATTACCCAACCAATGGAGGAAACAAAGTTGTCAATAAAGCTTTCATTAACTGGAAAGAAGGGAAAAACGAACGAGCGTACTAAAAAATGAATAGACGAACAGCACTCATATTCTATGTCTTCAGTGTATACGTAGTGGTGCAGTTTGTATGGTGGGGGTACCATCTAATTGAATTAACTAGCCAAATCAATGACTCTTCTGATCTAGTATCGAAGCGGGTTGTAATGATCATTGGCGAGGGAGCGATATTCCTACTACTCCTTCTCATTGGTATTTGGCAAATACGAAGATCAATTAAAAAGGAATTGGCACTTTCAAAGCGGCAAAAAAACTTTCTGCTCTCCGTTACACATGAACTAAAAACACCTCTCGCAGCAAACAAATTGTACATCCAAACAGTAACGAAAAGAAAACTCAACCAGAAGCAAACAAATGAATTACTCACCAAAGCCATTGACGAAAATTCACGCCTAGAGCAAATGATTGATAACATCTTAAACGCCTCTAGACTAGAAAATAAAGTCCTTGACCCCACAAAAGAAGATGTAGATTTTAACCTTCTCTCAAATCAAATAAAAAAACGTTTTGGTGCACTCTCCAGTGGTGCCGAAATCAAATTAGAAATCGACAAAGATCTACGATTGTTTGCTGATCAACAAATGATTAGCTCGATTTTGAGCAATTTGGTTGAAAATGCTTTGAAATATGCTAGAAACGATCACCCCATTGTAATTTACGGCCACAGTGCCCCGAACAACGCAGCTACTTTTGGTGTCAAAGACCTTGGGCCAGGCATTCCGAAAGAGCTGAAACAAGATGTTTTTAAGAAATTTTATCGATTGGAGAACGAGGAAACACGTTCCCAAAAAGGAACCGGACTCGGACTTTATATTGTTTCCCAGCTTGTTGAAATTCAAGGAGGAACAATTCGGTGCATAGACAATGAACCCAATGGTGTCAATTTTGAAATACAAATGAATCATGCCGAATAACATAGGTCTCATTATACTCGATGGATGGGGAATTGGTAATAAAAGTGAATCCGATGCAATCTACCATGCAAATACGCCCTACATGGACATGTTGCTGTCACGTTACCCCAATTCGACCCTGTCAACAAGCGGTGAAGATGTCGGATTGCCCGATGGGCAGATGGGGAACTCAGAAGTAGGGCACCTGAACATCGGAGCTGGACGCATCGTATATCAAGAATTGACGCGCATCAACAAAGCAGTAAAAGATGGTGATTTCTTCAGAAATCCTGTACTCCAAAAAGCATTTGAAACAGCAAAAGAGACCAACAGCTCAATTCATTTTATGGGATTGGTTTCCAAAGGTGGAGTGCACAGCTCACAAAATCACTTGTATGCGCTTTGCCAAATGTCAGAACACTATGGTATTGATAACGCATTCGTACATGCTTTTACTGATGGACGAGACTGTGATCCAAAGAGTGGGCTTGGATTTGTTCAAGAATTAGAAGAGCACATTGCCAAGACAAATGTGAAAATCGCAACATTGATTGGCCGCTACTACGCAATGGACCGCGACAACCGATGGGAACGCATCAAAAAAGCATATCACTTGATGGTTCATGGGCACGGTACTTCATTCAATACAGCGATCGAAGCCATTTCAGCCTCCTATGAGAAAGAGATCACTGACGAATTCATAGATCCATGTATCATTGATAAAGACGGTACAATAAAAAAAGGAGACGTCGTTATTTGCTTCAACTTTAGAACAGATCGTCCCCGAGAAATTTCGATTGCTTTAACCCAAAAAGACCTTTACGAGTTCGACATGTCGAAACTGGACATTCGTTACTTTACGATGACCAATTATGACAAAACATTCAAAGGGGTCGAAACTATTTTCGAAAAAGACAATCTAAATATGACATTGGGAGAGGTCCTATCGAATGAGAAAAAAACACAAGTCCGTATAGCCGAAACCGAAAAATACCCTCATGTTACCTTCTTCTTTAGTGGAGGACGTGAACTTGAATTCAAAGGAGAGCGTCGCTTACTTGTAAACTCACCGAAAGTTGCCACATACGATTTACAACCTGAGATGAGCGCGCCAGAGGTTACAGATCAGATTGTCAACGATATAATTACAAAGGGCCCAAATTTCATTTGCTTAAACTTTGCCAATCCAGATATGGTTGGTCATACTGGAGATTATAAAGCAATTCAGAAGGCTGTAGAGACTGTTGATTTGTGCCTGAGAGAGGTTGTAGAAACTGGAACCTCAAAAGGATATGAATTCATCATAATTGCAGATCATGGAAATGCAGATTATGCGATAAATTCGGATGGCTCACCCAATACAGCACATTCATTAAATCCTGTTCCAGTAATTTACGTAACAGATAAAAAGGAGGCTCGAATAAACAGTGGAATCCTTGCCGATGTTGCACCTACCGTATTGTCAATTTTAAACATTGAACAACCTTCAGAAATGACAGGAAGCTCTTTGGTCTGAAACTCCGCGCGTAAAAACGAGATTCGTGCCTTACTTTTTTTGTAATTGATTTATGATCGAAGTAGTAGAATATCCTTCAACAATGGGAATTGCAGCCACCTCACCTCCATTTGCTCTCACAGATTCTGATCCAACAATAAATGATTTTGACTGCGGGTTTGTTTCTTTCGGATCATAATCTGCGCCTTTGACAAGAACATCAGGCTTCAACAAATCAATCAAGCTAAGCGGCGTATCAGAATCAAAAAAAACTACGGCATCTACAACACCGAGTGAAGCCATAACCAACGCCCGTGCATTTTCATCATTTACTGGCCGGTCATCTCCTTTCCCTTGACGCTTGACAGAACCATCCGTATTCAATGCTACAACCAAACGACTTCCCAATGAGGCCGCTTGAGCCAAGTAGGATACATGCCCCTTATGAAGGAGGTCAAAACACCCATTCGTAAAAACCACTTTGTCGTTTTTCAACTTCCAATTTGAGATGCACTTAACCGCTGTATCATGGTCCATGATCTTATTTTCTATGTATATCAGTCGTTCACCTTTCATTACTTCCTTTGTATGCGTTTTGGCTGTCGTTGAATTAAAAATAATGAAAGTAATCCTAAAATGATCAACAAGGATGTTTGAACAACCCAAATATAGATTCCAAACCCTTTAAAAGTGACACCATAAATAAGGAGTACTTGAGTTACCCACATTGGATAGGCTCCAATGCCACCCGGGAAAAGTGCGACCGCTGCTGCACCTACGACAAATGCTCCTAAAATTGCTTCTATTGGTAAGTCCGCTGTTTCAGGAAAAGCCATGCAGGATGCCCAAATCATTCCAATATAACTCGACCAAATGAACAGCGTATGGAAAATAAATGCCCATTTCTTCTTCATGGTCCAAACTGTTTTTAGGCCTTCCCAAAAACCTTTTAATTTTGCATTCGCAAATGCTTGCAGCTTTTCATTTGTTAGATAAAAGATAAAGCCTATGCATCCAGCAAGAATAACACCCGCCAAAATATACCATTTCAGATTCCCCGATCCTTCTTGATTGGATTCCATAATCGAATTAAAATCTGATGAATTCGATTGTAAGACCCCCGTAATGAAAACAATCGAGCCCAACATAATAACATCAATCATACGCTCAATGATTATTGTTGCAAACCCCTTCTCAAAAGGAATTTGCTCATAGCTAGTCATCAAGCCTGCTCTGGCAATTTCTCCAGATCTAGGAACAGTATAATTTATAACATATCCCGCCATTACCGCATGATAAGCATTCACTAATTTCGGGTTGTACCCCAATGGTTCAAGCAAAAACAACCAGCGGTAGGCACGACTCAAGTGACCTGCCCAAGCAATCAATAAGCTGATAACAATCCAAAAGTAGTTTGCATCAAAAAATGCATCCTTTGTATCTTGTAATTCAAGTGCTGTCATCCCACTAAAAAAGTACCACGTGAGATAAATTCCAATCGCAATTGGAACGATAATTTTCAACAATTTGAGTGCTTTGGATTTCACCTAGTCTTCAATTAAATTGGTTTCTTCGTCCGGAAACACGATCGTAGGCTTAAATAATTTAGCCTCCTCAAAGTCCATATAACCATACCCAATGATAATGATTTTATCTCCAACAGCTACTTTTCGAGCCGCAGGACCATTCAAACAAATCGTTCCTGACCCTCTATCCCCCTTGATTGTATAGGTTTCTAAACGCTCACCATTGTTAATATTAACAATTTGAACACGTTCT
>Ga0228619_1000596_pt1 | contig 16171 bp, 14 predicted proteins | sample 22DmetaG_FD_190065 | JGI IMG/M metagenome (GOLD analysis project Ga0228619, IMG submission 190065) | Seawater microbial communities from Monterey Bay, California, United States - 22D | ecosystem: Environmental > Aquatic > Marine > Coastal | place: USA: California | collected 2016-10-12 | reverse complement strand
ATTCTTAGATAAAGCCGGCGTTACGCTTCTTAAAGATGTAACGAAAAAGCCCTTTATGGGTTTTATAGAGGTCGTGGTACGCGCCCGCAGTATTTTCAAGTCTTTTGCTGCGGTTAAAAAGCAAATCTTATCAACTGGTGCAACAACGGTGGTACTTGTAGATTATCCTGGATTTAATTTGCGCATGGCAAAATGGGCGAAAGCGCAGGGTTTGCGTGTGGTCTATTACATTCCGCCAAAGGTTTGGGCATGGAAATCCGGACGAGCACAAATATTAAAGAAAGAATGCGATGCCATTCTAGGCATCCTTCCTTTTGAACAAAAGTGGTATGCTGATCGCCACATCGATTATACCTATGTTGGAAATCCGCTAGCGCAGAAGTATGCTGGAGTTAGTGCTTATGCACCTCAGGGATCCGTTGCCCTATTGCCCGGGTCTCGTTCACAAGAAATCGGACGATTACTTCCAGAATTTATTGCTGTTGCTAAAGCTATGCCTAAGCAAGCATTCGTGTTAATTCGCCCAGAAAGTGCAGTTCCAGTGTGGCCTAGTCTTCAGATCCCGGAGAATATCACGGTATTTACAGGTGAATTAAAGGATGGAATGGAGCAATGTTCGGCCGCCCTGGTTTGCAGCGGAACCGCGACGCTAGAGGTTGCACTTATGGGTGTACCGCAATTGGTCGTGTACCGTGCAAACCCCGTATCACTTGCCATTGCAAAGCGGTTTGTTAAAATTCGCTACATCTCTTTACCTAACCTCATTCTGGATACAGGGGCTTTACCTGAATTATTGCAGGAGGATGCTCGAGCCGAAGCACTTGTTGAACGCTTAGTGGAACTACTTGCAGACCCTTCAAGTCAATTGGATGCTTATACGAAGCTACTTCATGTATTGGAGCAAAAGGATCCAGCAGCTACTGCCGCCGAACATATTTTAACGATATCTTCGGACGCATGAAACGACAATTCCTTGCACTAATGGTAATGCTGATTTGCGCACTGCAATTGAGTGGGCAAACAGCTCCACGTGTGCTTATTTTCGCCGAACAAGAGTACAGTCGTTTACAAATCAAGGTCAAAGGAGGTTCCTATACGCTTACGGCTTTCACTCCCGATTCAGTTTTTACCATGGATTACGATTCCGACGATGTTCATCCGCTCTACACCTTTCGTGGAGATTTACGTTTGAATAGAGCCGGTTGTGATTCTATACGTATTACTACAAAGGATACTTTCGTTGTGCGCGTTTTACGAGGGAAGAATTGGACTTTAGAGCGTCCTTATTTAGGGGATTTTATCCTGCGTCCTAATCTCATCTACCTTGAAGGCATCGTTCGCATACCTATCGAACCGTACATTGCCGGAGTGGTGGAAGCAGAAGGCGGTTCGTCTTCAATAGCGGAGGCTTATTACAAAGCACAAGCCGTTATCGCTCGTACATGGCTCATCACTAATTTTAAAAAGCATATTTCAGAAGGCTACCACATAAAAGACGATCAAAGTTCCCAGGCGTTCAAGGGCTTACCTCATAGTAAGAATGCTGGCGTTATCGCAAACGCCTGTGCCGCTTTAGGCGATACGGTCGCTTTACATAACAATGCACCAATAATCGGCTTTTACCACAGTAATTCTGGTGGTTATACTGCCTTACCAGAACAGGTGTGGTCAAAATCCTTACCGTACTGCCGCGAGGTGCTCGATCCCTTCTCTAAAAAAGGTTCTAAAGCACATTGGGAGAAAACCTATTCTTGGGAAGATTGGCAGAAGTACTGGTCGCCTTCCATAAGCTGGACGGCATCCGATTGGACTGCGTTCTTTGACCAACTGCCGGATACCAGGAGTACGCTATGGACTTTAGATGCTGTTACTTTTAAAATGGAAACTGTACGTAGAGATTTTAAGTGGCGTAGTGCCTATGTGCTTCCGCAAGCAACTGCTGAAGGCGTTGTGGTCCATGGCTATGGCTTTGGCCACGGCGTTGGAATGGCACAACAAGGCGCCATGCTTATGGGGAAATCCGGCTTTGATTGGAAAGAAATCTTGGATTTCTATTTCAAAGACCTAGAATTTGAACCTGTTCAAAAACTTTAATTCTCCACAATTTTAGGAAAGTTGTGCTCCCTTTGCCCAATTTATTGGGATGGTTTTTCGTTCTACGGCAGTTTTATGCATCGCTTCAAGTTTGACCTCCATGTATCGCCTAGATCTGGTGTTGGTCTTTGTTGTGGCTTTTGGTATAGCGCCGTGGCGTTCCTTTTGGTCCGATGCCGGCGCAGTAATATGGACCATAACCGTACTAGCAGGTGTCCACGTTTTTCTCGAATGGCGCTATTGGTATCCTAGTCCGGCAATTGGCGCGTTCATCGAGCCCGGTGCAGCGCTCCTTCGCATGTTTTTGCAAAACCGCATCGATCAGGTCGCTACCGGTGTGCTTCACGGTTTTTTGTACGGCGTTTTACTAGGCGACCGAAGTGAATTAACCCCCATTTTTCAAGAAGGGTTTCGCAGCCTTGGAATTTCTCATATGCTGGCTGTAAGCGGTTTTCATGTGGGTTTTTGGGTGGTCTTAGGAAGGCCAATGAAATGGCTTTTTAGGTTTCGTAACTGGCGCTTACTCTATGTGCTTTTTATGGGGGTTTTTCTATGCGTTTATGCAGTAGTCGTAGGAGCGGGGCCTTCTGTGATTCGCGCTGTTGGGACCTTTTGTTTTGCTGCTTTTGCCTTGCAAATGGATTGGCGGATAAAGCCTTTGCATTGGCCTTTACTCGTGGCGTGGTTAATGTGGTGGTACGACCCTGAGATTGTTCAACGTGTTGGCTTTCAACTGAGTTTTAGTGCCGTATGTGGCATTTTAATTGGCTTAAACGGTCTTCCGGCGAGCGAATTTCTCCAATCCTGGCAAAGGGAATCACTGAAGGGTAAGAAGCTGAACTTTTTAGTACCTGTTCAAGTCTCGCTTTCGGCTTGGACGGCTACTTTACCCTTAGTCATGCACCATTTCGCAGGAGCAAGTCCGTATTTTTTGATAGGTAACCTTTTGATTGTTCCTTTTTTTGTCGCGTATATCTGGTCCGCTTTATTCGCAGTACTGTTTGCTCCATTGCTTCCTTATGAGGTTTTAGAAGTATGGAACAGCAGCTTCGAATGGTACGTAGATTGGGTGCTAAAATTAGCAGAAGGAATTAGCCAGCAAGGACTTCTTGAATTTTTTTCTCAAGCGTATTGGCAGTGAGCTTTTCAAATGTTCCGTTGTAAAAGATATGCATGTTTCCAGTCTCTTCACTAACCGTAATAGCAACTGCATCCGTGCGTTCTGAAATGCCCGCGGCAGCGCGGTGACGTAAGCCAAATTGGGAAGGAAGATCACTACTTTCGCTTAAGGGAAGTATCGCACCGGCTGCAGAAACTGTATTGCCGGTGATTATGGTTGCGCCGTCGTGAAGCGGGGCGTTTTTGAAGAAAATGGTCTCTAGAACGATACGACTCACTGCTGCGCCAAGGTTGTGTCCGGTTCCTGCAAAAGCACCTAGAGGATCTTTGCGTTCTAAGATGAGGAGCACACCGGTTTTCGTGCTTGATAAATTTTTCATGGCACTAACCACGGCTTCAGTCGAAAGTGCGTTGGCTTCTGAATTTCCGAGCGTGAACATACTCTTTAATCCCCGACGGCGACTAAAGGTTGCGGAACCCACGACAAGTAGGAACTTCCGAATTTCCTGTTGGAATACGATGATCAAAATAATCAATCCGGCACCCATAAATGAACCTAAAATCTCACTCAACAAATTCATCTGTAGAAGTTGTACGAGGTTGTATAAGAGATAGATGGCAACCATTCCTATAAGTATACGAATGGCCGCAGTACCTTTCAAAAGTCGATAGACTTGGTAGAGCAAGAAGGCTGCAATAATAATGTCTAATGCATCGAGGATGCCGAAGTTTAACGTTCCCATGGTTGTAATAAATGCTGCACGCCATCGGGCATGAGGCGGTTGAACAAGTTAATGGTTTCCGCTGCTTCTGCTACATCGTGTACTCTGAGAATTTGGGTGCCCCCTAATAAAGCGGCCATATGCAGGGCTGTGGTGCCATTAAGGCTCTCTTCTGGGTTGATCTCGAGCGCTTTATAAATCATACTTTTTCGGCTCACCCCGGTCAGAATAGGACGGCCTAAAAGTTGAAATGCGTTGAGCTCTCTGAGTAACTGGTAATTCTGTTCGAGCGTTTTTCCAAAACCAAATCCTACATCGACGATGGTATCGTGAAGGCCCATTTCATGAAGTAAGGGAAGTTTTTCACTGAAAAAGCCAATGATGTCTTGAGTGACATGGGTATAAGTAGGATTGAGTTGCATAGTGCTGGGGTTACCTTGCATGTGCATGATGATGTAGGGGCAACGGTGGGCAGCAGCGACATGATATATTTCTGGATCGAGGTTACCTCCACTGATGTCGTTAATCCAATGCGCACCAGCATTTAGTGCCTTATCGGCAATTTCAGCACGGAAGGTATCTACAGAAATAAAGTGGCCCGGATAGTCTTGAAGTACTTCAGAAACGGCGGGAATGACATCTTTTAATCGGTTCCATTCCTCCTCAGGAGTCACTGCATCTGCGCCCGGGCGCGAGGAATACCCGCCAATATCAATGATGCGTGCACCGCTGTTGAGCATCGCTCTTGCCCGCTCAGCCACCGCTTCAGGAGCATTTAAGCGGCTTCCCGCGTAAAAGGAATCTGGGGTACTATTCAATATTCCCATGATCCACGGTGTGGATAAGGTGTGAATTGTCCCTTGACATTGAAGCAGAAACTCAGGCATTGTTCTTTGTATCTTCGTTAGATATAGCAAAGCTAACAAATGAATACAGCTGACCAATTCGATGCCGTACTAAGTAAATGCCACGGCCTCTTCGAGAAAAAAGGAAAAGATTACGGCACCGCGTGGCGCATTTTGCGTTTACCGTCATTGACCGACCAGATATTTATAAAAGCCCAGCGCCTTCGTAGCATTGAGGATAAAGGTGCCCAATTGGTCGACGATCCTCTTGAAGGCGAGTTCATTGGCATATTGAACTACAGTATTATGGCGCTCATTCAGCTCGAACGAGGTGTAGCGGAACAGCCTGATCTGGATTGGAAACAGGCCAGTTCCGCGTATTTGGAGAAAGCGGAGGAAGCGAAAGCACTCATGCTTCGAAAAAATCACGACTACGGCGAAGCCTGGCGTGATATGCGTATTTCCAGTTTTACAGATCTCATCTTGCAGAAATTGTTGCGCGTAAAGCAGATTGAGAATAATCAGGGGAAGACGTTGGTAAGTGAAGGTTTAGAAGCGAATTACCTCGATATGATTAATTACAGTGTCTTCGCCTTGATTAAATTCATGGAGTCGCAAGCATTAAAAGCATAAACACAATGAAGAAGGTTCTGACCATTTTCTCGCAATTCGCCGTAGGTGCGTTGTTCGTTTTCTCGGGTTTAGTGAAGATGAATGACCCTGTAGGATTCAGCTTTAAGCTGGAAGAATATTTCTCAGAGGAAGTTTTGAATTTATCCATTTTCGAGCCTTTTGCGCTCTCCATTGCCGTTCTGTTAGTCATTGCAGAGGTGCTCTTAGGTGCCGCACTAATTTTCGGATTGTATAAACGTTGGACGTTAATCTTGCTCTCGGCAATGATTGGATTCTTTACGTTTCTCACCTTTTGGTCTGCTTATTTCAACCAGGTGACCGATTGTGGGTGTTTTGGTGATGCCATTCCGCTTACTCCGTGGGAAAGTTTCTACAAAGACGTTATTCTCACCGCATTAATTCTTGTTTTATGGTGGGGCAGAGACCAGCTATTTGATCGATGGCCGAAATGGTTAGTAGGGATAAAATTGGCCGCTATTCCTCTTTTTTGTTTAGGCTTAACCTACCACGTTTTACACCACCTACCTGTGGTAGATTTTAGAGCGTATGCTGAGGGAAATAGTATTGTTGAAGGGATGAAAAGTGCTGAGGAACTGGGCTTAGAGCCGCCTCAGTATGAAGTGATCTACACCATGGAAAACGGGGAAGGTACGCTTCAAGAGATTAGTTCTACCCAGTACGTCAACGAGAAATGGTGGGAGAAGAAAGACTGGAACATGCGCAGTGAGCTTTCGAAAACCATACAGGTAAAAGAAGGCTACGAACCCCCCGTTCACGATTTCAGCATAATGAATGACTATGGTGAAATGACCGACAGCATTCTTCAATTAGATGAAGTTTGGCTTTTGGTAGCCTATAACGTGAGGAAAACGAAGGAGCAAGGTTGGGCTCCAGTTCTTAAAACGGCAGAATATCTGAAGGATCAAGGAATCCCATATATCGTCCTTTCGGCCTCTATGCCAGAGGATTTTATTCCTTTTGGGTTTACGGATACAACGGCTTTCGCCTTTACGGATGAGACTACATTAAAAACAATGGTTCGTTCTAATCCAGGCTGGGTAGTACTAAAAAACGGTGTGGTAGACAAAAAGTACCACTTCAACGACAGCCCACATTGATTCGATTCGCACTACAAAAACTAGGACAAGCGCTATTCACGCTTTGGGGTGTAGCGACTTTGGTATTCTTTCTGTTTACCATTGTTCCCGGTGATAGTGCGCAGATGATGTTGGGTAAACGCGAAGATCCTGCAGCATTGGCTGCTGTTCGTGCGAAATACGGGTTAGATAAACCCATTACAGTACAATACGTAAACTACCTCAAGCGCATCAGTCCCATAGGTTGGCCAAACGATCAACACGGCATCTTTAAAGCTCCCGATCTAGGCGAAAGTTTTCAGCGTCAAGGACAACAGGTGAGTAGCTTGATCCGTCAAACCTTTCCGAACACGGCTTTGCTTGCTGTAACTGCTATTGGTTTTGCATTGCTTGTAGGCGGCGCGCTTGGCGCTTGGGTCTCCTACCGGCCGGATTCGTTTTGGGATAAAGCGTTGCTTACATTCAGCTCTTTAGGGATGAGCCTTCCGTCATTTTTTACAGCCGTACTCTTCGCTTGGGTTTTTGCTTATTTGCTTGGACCCTGGACGGGATTGAATTTAACGGGTTCATTGTACAGTGTTGATGATTATAGTGGTGAGCGGTATCTCAATCTGAAAAATCTCATTTTGCCGGCTTTGACCTTGGGTATTCGGCCGGTGGGTGTAATCCTGCAATTGACCCGTAATAGCCTTTTACAAGTGGGTTCAATGGACTTTATTAGAACGGCTCGGGCCAAAGGGTTACGGGAGCGAACGGTATTTTTTAAACATCTATTGCCTGTCGCTTCAAATCCAATTATTACTACGATAAGTGGTTGGTTCGCATCACTGTTAGCAGGCGCTGTTTTCGTTGAAATTATTTTTGGATGGAATGGCATGGGTAAATTATTGGTAGAAGCTTTAAATACCCGAGATTTGCCGATCACAATGGGTTGTGTACTCGTTATTGCTGCGCTTTTCGTGGTATTAACAACCCTGGTGGATGTATTGTACGCTGTATTGGACCCGCGTATACGCGCAGAATTTTTTTAGAAACACATCAATAGTAAAATAACATGAGAAGAAGAATCGTTGCTGGAAACTGGAAAATGAACACTACTTATACTGAAGCTATGGCTTTAGTTGATGCTCTTAAAGAAAGTCTTACAGAAGAAGTAGTGGGGGAGACAGGAGTGATTATTACTCCGCCGGCATTGTATTTATCCGACATCGTAGAATCCTTAGTTGAGAATCCTTACATCGCTGTAGCGGCTCAAAATTGCCACGAAAAGGAATCGGGCGCATATACGGGGGAGTGGAGTGCGCCGATGCTTGCGTCTTTAGATATTGATGCCGTTATTTTAGGACACAGTGAGCGTCGCGAATATTTTGGTGAAACGAACGAAGCGTGTAACACTAAGATCTCGCAAGCCTTGAATAACGAATTGGCGGCCATTTACTGTATTGGTGAAACATTGGAGGAGCGTAAAAGTGGTGCTTATATGGATGTCATTTTGAAACAATGTGAAGAAGGGCTTGCTGGATTCATAGGTGATGACATGGACAATATTATTCTAGCTTACGAGCCGGTTTGGGCTATTGGCACAGGTGAAACGGCCTCTCCAGAACAGGCACAAGAAGTGCACGCTGGAATCCGCGCTTGGTTAACGGAGCGTTTTGATGCAGAAACGGCACAGGATGTGAGCATTTTATATGGTGGATCGTGTAAGCCGGGTAATGCGGCAGAATTGTTCGCTAAAGTCGATATCGACGGTGGTTTGATCGGTGGTGCATCACTCAATGCCGAGGATTTCACGGCCATTATCGAAGCAAGAACGGAGGCTTAATGACATCTGACACTCCTGTTTATATTGAATTGGCCGTAACGGTTACCCCTTTAGAGCCATTTCGTGATTTATTTATTGCTCAGCTCGGTGAAGTTGGTTTTGAAAGCTTCTCTGAAACTGAAGCGGGTTTTGCTGCCTACATTTTAAAAGAAGCCTATACGGTTTCTGAAGCGATGGACCGGTTGAAATGGGATGGAGTGAACGTTTCTGTTAAGGAACAAGAGATCGAGCAGGTCAATTGGAATACGGAGTGGGAAACAAACTTTGACCCAATCGAAGTTGATGATCGCGTATACATACGAGCTCCTTTTCATGCAGAACGCAACGGTTTTGAATACCCTATGTTGATTGAGCCGAAAATGTCTTTCGGCACGGGGCATCACCAGACGACGCACATGATGATCCAATGGCTATTGGAGACATCGTCAGAGCATTGCGATGTATTAGACATGGGTTGTGGCACGGGTATTCTCGGCATTTTAGCTGGAATGCGTGGCGCAAAATCTGTACATGGGATCGATGTAGATACCTGGTGTATCGACAATACACTAGAGAATGCAGAACGTAACGGAGTTCCTATGTCAGCCGTTTTAGGTGGTTCAGAAGTTTTAGAGGACACGTACGATCTCATCCTTGCAAATATTAACTTGAATGTGCTATTGGCGGATCTTTCCCACTACGAAAAGGCTTTGCGTGCGGGTGGAAGCATTTTCTTTAGCGGATTTTATGAAGATGACGTGCCTACGCTGCGTGCTGCAGCGGAAGCATTAGGCCTTAGCTTTGAGGGAATGAAAGCCCGCGAGCAGTGGCGCAGTATTAAAATGGTGAAATAGCGCATGCGAAAATTTGGGTTACTTCTTGCATTGATTGTTTCTTTTGGTCTTCAGGCACAAAAAGTGACCCGTTTTACTTCCATAGACGCATTTTCTGAAGAGTTCGAGAAGCTCATTACGGTCTCAAAAGAGTTAGACGGCGTTTTTAAGGACTCTTTGGTTCCTAATTTTTTAGCAGCGGTAGATTACGAACAAGAAGATCTCTGGCTAGACTATGCGAATCAACTTTTGCGAAAACGATTAGACGATGCGCAAACGTGGGAGCCGCTTCTGCGCACCCTCATTTATGTTGCGGAAAACGAAGAATATGATCGTTTTGGAACACTTATCAAGCATTTCTACGGCTTCTCTAAAAAGAATCCCTCCAGTAGGATTCGTTCGTATCAAAATCAGTTTTACCGCAATCTTGTAAAACATGAATTCTCGGAACCTGGAGCCCTGGTTTGGAAGGCACCGGCAAGTCTATGGGCTTTACAGTTTATCGAAGGCGAACCGCAATTCGAACTGGAATTAGTAGATATCGTAGGTTTAAATGGTGGTGATAGCACCATGGTCATGGGGGTGAATGGTGTTTTTTACCCGCGTAAAGGGTTGCTGAAGGCCCAGGGCGGAACCATTATCTGGTCTCGAGCCGGACAACTCGAAAAGGAAGTGTATGCGGAATTAGGGTCATGGACCTTAGAGGTAAATAAGTCAAATTTTAAAGCCGATAGCGTCACACTTTTTGCCTCCGAATTTTATGACGAACCACTTCAAGGTATACTGGAAGATCGTGTTTCTTCTGTAAACTTAAAGGATGCGCGCTTTCCAAAATTCACGTCATATCGCAACGATTATATTCTAGAAAACCTATATCCTGAGGTTCATTTTAAAGGTGGAATAGGGGTTGCTGGGGCTCAGTTTTATGGAACAGCTTCAGACAGTGCACTGGCTGCATTAAAATTTACCTATAAATCGGACACAGTACTCACACTTAAAGGACGGAGTTTCCTCTTTAAAGACAGTTTACTTAGCTCGAAACGTGTGGAAGTTATTGCTCATTTAGGCGCGGATAGTATTTACCACCCGTATTGTGAAATGCGTTACGATTCACGTGTGGGTCAGGTGCGTGTTATTCGCTTTGAAACCGGCCTGGGATTGACATCTTTTACGGATTCTTACCACGCATTGGACATGAGCGTGGACCAATTAGTTTGGATTCAGGGTACGCCTATCTTGAATTTTAAGAACCTCAATCTAGGTTCCGGGCAAGCGGCTGTCTTTGAGAGCAAGCAGTATTTTCGGGTCCAGCGCATGGAAGAAATTGCAGGGCTTCAGAAAAACCATCCGTTACGCGAATTAAGAGACGCTGCTTATGCCTATGGGTATGAGAATATACCTTTAAAGGATCTAACTTACTCCCTTCGGATGGCTCCAGAAGAAGGGGAGCTCTTTCTTTACCACATGGCTATTCAGGGGTTTGTGACCTTTGATGTAGACGAGCAGACCATTAGCCTAACCGATCGTTTGTTTGAATATTTATTGAATTGGGAAGCAAAAAGAGACTACGATGTTATCCAATTCGTTTCTCGCACCTCTGCCGGAAACAACGCGCAAGTCAGTTTGTTGAATTATCAAATGGATATTGCTGGTATTTCGCGCATTACAGTGAGCGATTCTCAAGAAGTGGATCTCTACCCTCGCGGCGGTCGAATCACGGTTAACGAGGGTATGGATTTTGATTTCGATGGACGAATTAATGCAGGACTCTTTAGTTACTGGGGACAAGACTATTCGTTTGACTACGATTACTTTAAAATAGACATGCCACAGCTGGATTCCATGCGCTTCAAAGTAAAGGAATTTAATCACAAGCCTGGAGAGCGCGCGGCTTTAGTAAACGTTCAGACGGTCCTCCAAGATTTACAGGGACAGCTGCTTATCGATCAACCGGATAACAAAAGTTCTAAAGAATACCATCCCGAATACCCCATTTTCCAGGCGCTCAACAATTCGTTTGTTTACTACGATCATCCCCGCATTCATGGAGGTGTTTACGAGCGGTCAAACTTCTATATGGCACTGGAGCCCTTTACCATAGACTCCCTGGGGAACACGACCACAGACGGTATTTTATTTGATGCGACCTTTCATAGTGCAGATATCTTTCCCGTATTCGCTCAGCCCTTATCAGTTATGCGCGATTATAGTTTAGGTTTTAAGACTAAAATGCCACCAACGCCAGTATATAAGGCCTCAGGAACATATACAGGCACATTGGCTTTATCTAATCAGGGATTACATGCGGAAGGTGCATTGGATTATTTACAAAGCCATACGGTTTGTCCTGATATCTTATTCTTCCCGCTTCAAGCGAGCGGTCGCGCTGCCACCTTCGCTGTAGAAGAAAGTACAACAGGTATGGGTTATCCATATGCCTCTGGTACGAGCAATCCGTTCGTTTGGATGCCGTATGAGGATTACATAAGAGCAGAAACGCGCGAAACGCCTTTTGCCTTGTATGGGTCGCCTGATGTTGCGGGTGAGGGTTCGTTGACCTATGGTGGACAAGGAATGTTCGGTACTGGGGAATTACGCTACGGAACTGCGAAGCATACTAGTGAGGCGGAGGGTTATCAATTCTTCCGCCGATCCTTTGTTTCTGCGGATCAGGATTTCAGGGTGAAAACTAAAATTGATGATGAGCAATGGGCCTTCCAAATGTTAGCTTCATCTGCTGAGGTAGATTTCGATAAGCAGGAGGGAGTCTTCGATAAATTGGACCCGCACAGTACGTTAGAATTCCCAGCGAACCAATTCATGGCGTACATGGATCATGCGGAGTGGGATATGGCCAAAGCGACCGTTGATATCAAGCATACGCAAGACTACCAGGCTTACCTAGTGAGCACGCATCCAAGGCAAGACAGTTTAGATTTTACAGCCGCTTACGCCCGCTTCGCACTCGCTCCGAGCGTCTTGGAAGCTTTTGATGTACCACAGATTGATGTTGCTGATGCTTCTGTTTATCCCGATAGTGGTTATGTAGTTATTCGGATTAACGCTGAAATGGACCCGCTTGAGCATTCTAAAATTTTAGCAGACCGATTCACAAAGCTTCATAACTTCTACGAAACAACCGTACGTATTCGTGGCAAGTACCGCTACACTGCGCACGGTATGTACGACTACATTGATGAGGAGGAGAGTACTTGGCCCATCGCTTTTGAGAGTATTGCACCAGATACTGCGGGGGTCACATTAGGCCGTGCGATTATTGAGGAAACAGACGATTTTTACATTAGCCCTTACTTTGCTTATCGCGGTAAGGTGGAACTCCATGCGGACCAATTACCAATGTTCTTCATGGGCTCCATTCTCATCCAGCACGATTGTCGCAACCTTCAGACCACCTGGTTTGACATAGCTAGTTTCATTGATCCGAATGACATCGTTATTGAACTTCCGTTTAACGATCCTAATAAGCTTAGTGACAACACTTTTAATGGCGTCTATATTTCTCAAGACAGCTTAGGTGGTCATTCTAACTTCCTATCGAAATATGCAGATCGCGCAGATATTGAAGTGCTTTCTTCGGATGGGATTCTATACTACGATGGCCAGGAGCAGGGCTATGTTGTGACGACTTACGAAAAGCTTAAAGATTTTACGCTACCAGATCCTTATTTGATCTTCCATAACTACGATTGTGACTTATACGGTACAGGGCCGCTTAAAGTATTAGACAATACGGGTGCTGTGACCACGGCATTAGCAGGTGCTGTTCGCCATGATCTTGTCGAAGATGAGGTGAGTATTGATGCGGTAATGACCTTAGATGCACCCCTTGATGAAAAAGCCTGGGAGGCTGTGGCTCAGCTGTTCTATGATGGCTCAGGTGCCCTCCGAAGTGACGAGACGGCGTACATCGACGGTATTTATGCATTATTGGGTCAAAAAGACGGAGGCGAATTCCTGGAAAATATAGGACTGCACGAAAACGAAGGCAAATTCCCGCGATTCTTGCGTCAGAGTTTGGTCATGAGTGAGGTTAATCTGACTTATAATGGCAGATACAAGAGTTTTATCAGCGAGGGTAAGGCTACGATTCAGAACATCTATAATCAACCGGTCTTTGCAGAAGTGTCCTGTCTCATTGAAGTGAAAGAACGTCGACGTGGTGGTGAAATTATTCTCTATCTGGACAATGGAACGGACTACCTGTACCTTTCTTTTAAGGGCATTGTAATGAGTCTTCGCAGTAGTGACGAAGCCTTTAATCAGGCTATACTGGATAAAGATGCTAAAGAGCGCAGTATCAAAGCTAAAGGCGATGCTCCTGCCTTCACCTACAATCTCGCTGGAAAAGGTAAAATCATGTTATTAAAACGCAGATTTGGTATTGAAGAATAACCCGCCTTACCCTTATCTTTGTGGCATGAGTTATCAGGAAGAATACCAACAATCAACAGCTACTGTCGCCCAGCGAGAGTATAACCTGGTATTGTTTAATGATCAAGAAAACACCTTTGATTTTGTAATCGAGGTATTGTGTACTGTTTGTGATCACACCGAAGAGCAGGCCGAACAATGCGCTTGGATCACCCACTATAAAGGTAAATGTCAGGTCTTAACAGGCGACCTAGATGATCTCAAGGTCAAGGCAGAGCTGATGGGGGATGTAGGCTTAACCGTTGAGGTTCAGTAACTCGCGACCAGCTCCTCGTTTCATGGTTGATTTTATCTCAAAAAATCTGTACCACCCCTTTTTGAATTAACTTTTTGCTCTATATTTGCCACCCCGCGAGGGAATGATGGCCGTGTAGCTCAACTGGATAGAGTACTTGACTACGAATCAAGCGGTTGAAGGTTCGAATCCTTCCTCGGTCACATACTGAAAAGCACTTGTTAGCAATAGCAAGTGCTTTTTTTATGTCGTGTATTTACTGGGTTTAACAAAGGTCCTCAACATCCAACTGCTTCACTTCTCATCCTCGCACATAGGTAAGTGATACTTTCATATCCTGTTACTTGTTTTTGACCTTATTGTTTTTATCATTTCTTCCACCTATTTTACCTTGACTAAAGGCAGCGCCGAAAGCAATGCCAATACCAATACCAATACCTGCAGAATTAGTAGCAAAACCAATTCCTATCCCAATAGCAAGCCCAGCAAAAAACTTTAGTATTCCCTTATTTTTCATTTGAAAATGTATTATTTGGTTTAAATCTAATGAACCTGCAGTGACTTCCTGTTTCATTCTGACCTTACAACTCTGGCAAGTCCTCAACATCCAGCTCCTTCACTTCTAAATTCCTTAAATAGGTGAGGGATACTTTCATATCACTGTGTCCCATTACCTGCTGTAGCTTGAGCAGAGAACCTGTTTATTGGTTTGCAGTCTTGATAGCTTCATTCAACTTATCTGCAACTTTTTCATAGTTTTTATCCGCTGATTGTTTGAATCTGTCTTGAGATGAAACTTGTTTTAAAGATACTATGCCGCCATAGGTAAGAGCGGCACCACCAGAGATAAAAGTGAGGTCTAAAACCGTTCCGTAAGAGGAATGAATTGGAATACCAATTGCAGCTACGCCATAACCAACACCCGCTAAACCCAATGTGATATTTAGTGCATTTTGTTTTCTTGTTTTAATCTTTGATTGACTTCTCGTTAGCTGTCTATTGGCAATAAATAATTTAAATCTACCAGCCTTCACACTTCTTGTCAAGATATTCACTTCGTAAAGTGATAGAGGCTTATTGTTTTGGGAAAAGGTGAAATCCTGATACTGAACTTCCGCACCAAGTGCCGAACTTGAAAACCTTTCAGACAATTCCGTATTTTTATTCCAGTTGTATCTCGTAATTGCCCTATCAATTCTTTTATCCGCACTTTTTCTGTAGCTAGAGCGTGGCTTAACCTGAAACGCCAGTGGTACACTGCTTAACACGAGTGGTAAGCCTACTGCGCCAAATTCTGGATAACTACTCCCGTCCAAGATATGCCAATCTGAAAAAAAAACAGCCAAAGACGCTGTACCTGCAGCTATTGCTGCTATTGAAAGTGCTTTTGGTAGCGAGTTAAGTTCCTTCGTTTTTTCTTGAGAGCTACCAGCGGCCAAATACTTGGCGGTCCTATTAAAATATTTAAACTTAACTGACTTTGAATCGCACATTCCTTTAAACTCCTCTAATGAAAGAGTATCTAAACCTTGGGTGATGATTCCGTCACCTTGGTAAATTAATTTTTCTTGGCTGTAAGCAGAGATTGATATCAGTACTGCTGCGATTGTAGTAAGAAGTTTCATAGGTGTTTTACTGATTAGATGATTGAATAGCTTCGTTCAACTTATCCGCTACTTTATTGAATTGCCTATCTCTTTTTCTGAGACACCCTTCTGGTGATATAGCAATCCTTGAAAATGCTTTATACGAGACTGCACAAAGGCCTACTCCTGGGACGAAGAATAGAGCAGCAGGCCCTGTCCCCGAACCATAATCTAATGCTAATCCACCTATTAAGACCCCGAAACCTCCTGCAGCACCACTTGCAGCACCTCCAATAAAGTTAGCAATGTTATTGACAATACGTAGGTCTCCATCCTTATACATAAGGTCAAACCTATCCCCTCTGCGAAAATCTCCCCTTCCAGCTTTATGGAATACCGTTAAATCATCAATCTGTTCCATTGACAATTCTTCTCCATTCTGAGTGAAGGTTCCATTATCGTATTCTATGTAGTCTTGGCTGTAAGCAGATATTGATATCAGTACTGCTGCAATTGTAGTAAGTAGTTTCATAGGTGTATTGGTTTGGACATTACTTCATCAAGTTGAGGTTATCTAAAACTCTAACCAATGAGTTAAATGTCAATTATGGACCGATATATCACTTATACGTACTTGTTTTTATTGGCTCACTGGATTTCTGTCTCATTAACGAGAACAATCTACAACTCTGGCAAGTCCTCAACATCCAGCTTCGCTTCTAACCCCCTTAAATAGGTGAGAGATACTTTC
>Ga0228619_1000590_pt1 | contig 16268 bp, 29 predicted proteins | sample 22DmetaG_FD_190065 | JGI IMG/M metagenome (GOLD analysis project Ga0228619, IMG submission 190065) | Seawater microbial communities from Monterey Bay, California, United States - 22D | ecosystem: Environmental > Aquatic > Marine > Coastal | place: USA: California | collected 2016-10-12 | reverse complement strand
ATAAGAATTGGTTACCATAGTAATCTTCAACTACTACATAAGGTCTACCAACTGCAATAATTTGCAATTCGTTTTGTGTTTTCGCATCTAAATACGTTAATGTTAAATTTAATGTTTGAGTGTAAAAAGTTGTACCGTTTTCTCTCGAACTCGTTACTGTAGTTTCAAGTGATGAATTACCTTTAACATCATACTCATACCAATCAGGTTGAGTACCTGTTATTGTAGTAACTTCGCCATCTGCACCTAAAGTAACTCCTGTAATACCTCCAAAGTCACCGAAGTAAACTTTTTTAATACCACCGAATGCCGATTTACAAGGTAAACTTCTTCCAGTTGTTAATGCACAAGCCATAGTTTATATTTTTTTTATTAAAAAAGGGTAAGTAGGCACTAACCCACCTACCCTAATTTTTGGTTAATTTAATTTATTAAGAATAAAGTACTATCTCAGACCCAATTCCATATTGTACGCCTGCAGTAAATCTCATTATTACTCTTACGTTTTTACTTCCATCAATGTCAGCCATATCAATTAGCTTAACAAGGTTGTAATCAGACATTAAACCTGTACCAAAGTAAAGATTTGACCTTTGACCAGCAAACATATAGTTGTTTGGTAAACCATTAGCAACAAATATTTTTACACCATCAATAGAAAGGTTTTCGTTACCTCCGTACCATAATGTTCCTCTATTGTCAATACCATTAGCACCAACAGAACCTACATTTTCAGTTCCTGCTACGTTAGTTAATGCAGCATATCCACCTAATGCTCTTACGTATGCTTTTGCTACGTTTTGTGATACATAGATAAATAAATCATCTTTTCCATATAATGTACTTGGGATAGCATCTACTACTTTTCCTAATTCAGCAATTACGTTTGCAGAATCAACACCACCACCTACAGCAGCAACATCAATTACATCTCCATCAGCAGCAGCTAAAGTAACTAATCCGTTAAATTCTCCTGCTTGTGCTCCACCAAGATTTCCTTGCCAGATATTGTTTTCAGTTGAAGCAGCAACTTCTTTTGCAACGTGAGCAATTAAGAAACTTGCAAAGTCTGGTGGTAGGTTATCAAAAGCTGAATAGCCCATAGATACTGCACCCCAGTCTGATTCAAATGGTGTTTTACATAATTCAAGGTTAACTTGAAAATTCTCAGGTTGTATAATTCTTTCTGTAAGAGTTACACTTCCTGCGTTAGTAAAGTCACAAGATTCATCTCCAATTAAACCAGAAGTAGCTACCTTTTTGATAACTTCTTTAAATTTAATATTTGGTTTGATTTCAATTGCACCTTGACTTAAAGTGTTACCACTCAAAAGAGCAGCAGCGATGTACTTTCCTGCAAATTCTCCTGCATAAGTAGTCGTGATAGTTGGTTGTGGCATAATTATTTAATTTTTATTTATTTAATTGATTTAAGATTATATCCATTGTAGAAGGTCGTCTTTTAGGACTAATTCTAAAATTTTCTTTTTTAGCATTACCTGATTCAGGATTATGCTTAATTGGTTGAGCAGCAGGTTTTGATAACTCCTCTTTTAATTCTTCGTTAAATTCTTCTTTAACTGTTCTTGATTTAGGTTGTCTTGAAACTTCTTCTTCGTTCATTTCAACTTCATCTTCTTCCATATTTTTTTCTCCTACTTTAGATTTAAGGTCAGCAATAGCATCTTCAAGATTTTTAATTCTTTTTTCCATTCCTGCCCAATCTTCAACATCAGCTTCTTTTCCATCATCTTCCATTTCTTCATCTTTGTATTCTAAATCCTCAGTTTCATCTTTAGATTCTTCTTCTTTTTGTGGTACTTCATCAGATACTTCTCTAACATCATCAATAATACCTTCTTCTTTAACTACTACAAGTCTACCATCTTCAAGTAGGTATTCTCCTACAGGCATAGCAACTTTTTCATCATCTGTTAAAATAAAGATTTCTTTTCCCTTTTCAAATGATTCGCTTTCTACACGAGTACCATTTTCAAGTTTTTGTTCCTCAAGTTTAACTTCTATATTAAGAAGTGTCTTGATTTGGTTTAGCATTTCAGTTGATTTCATAATTATTTATATAACGTGGTTTAATTTATTTTTTGCATTTTCAAATTGTTCTTGATATAACTCCAATACCTTGAGCCCATAAAGAGCCATCACAGCATTTTCTTGAATAAGTATCTTTGTCTTTACATAAACAAGCTCTTCTTGAGTTTTTAGGACTTGCTAATCCTGGAAAAAAGTTTCTTAATTTCTTATTCATTATTTTTGTGGAATACAATTAGGCACTTCTTTTCCATCTTTAATTTTTGTACCATATTGTTCGTAACCATCCCAACAAGGTTTTTTTAATTCTTCTGTATCTCCTATTAAAATCTGTTTTATTTGATTTAATATTTCTTCTGATGATTTTTCTTCTGATAAACCTACAGCATCTTTAGGTCTTTCCATTTTATCTGCAAAGTAACCTTCGATACTAAAACCTTTTACCTTACCTGTTTTAACATAGTCATTCCATACTTCATCATTATTAACTTTTACAGCACCCATCCAAGTTCCTACAGGTACATTCATACCATACTTTCTTGACTTGTCGTGTACTTCATCTTCAACTAACCAAGATTCAACTAAACTTAATCCTGATAATTCGTGTTGATGTTCTAATGTTGAATTGTTTTGGTTGCCTTTTGTTAAATATAATTGAGAAGCTTTTACGACAGTATCTTTTGAGAAATATATGTAATATTCATCTCCTTCGTTATTGCGGTATATCGGCTTGTTAGGCACTAATAAAGCACCCATTAATATCTTTTTTTCTTTTGATACTTCTGCTAATTTAATTTCATCACTTTTTAAAGCTATAAAATCTTCTTCTATTGCAGGACTTTCGACTATGGATATTGCTTCGATTCCAGAAGCTTCTTGATTTTCGTCAAGTATTAATTCGACTATTTTCATATATTATATAACGTATTTAATTAATAATTTTGCATTTATATAGTAGCACCTTCTACAATATTTCTTTCTAAACCTTGAGCAGTTGTTACATCATTACTTACAACGTATGCTCTAACAGGTTCACTTGCTTGACCTCCTATTGCATCTGCTAATTGACTTGTTTCTCCTTGACCTACTACATTAAATGAAGGTGGTGCTGATGGCATAGCAGGTGTTTGTCCACCTCCTGCTACAGAAGCTCCTGCAGGTGGAGTTGGTTCTGGTGTAGATGTTATTGTTTTTACGTTTGCAATACCTCCTGCAATTACTGCTGCTGCACCTATAAATCCAAATATACCACCTTGAGCTAATGCTTTGTTTGCACCTGCATAAGTATCTCTAATAGCTTGTACTATTGCAATTGCTTTACCAAACTTTGAATTTTTACCTACAATAGTAGCCATATCTGTTAATGCCTGTGTAGTTAATTGTTTTTTAGATTTATTTAAATCTTTTTCTATTAATACTTGTTGATTTGCGTTAGCTTGTTGATATGCTAATAGTTCATTATTTGCATCTGTATATGCTTGAGTTCCTTGTTGATATAAATCTCTTTTTTCTGTTAACCTTTTAGTTTCAATTTCTTTTTCTTTTTTAGCAATATCTAATTGTGTTTGAAACCTTAATACATCATTTTCAATTTGGTCTGCATTAAATTGGTCTTGTTCTTTTTTCCTTTCTGCAAATGCTTGTTTGTCTGATTCTTGTAGTTCAAGTTTTTCTTTTAATAAAGCATTTCTATTAGCATCTTGCTCAGACATAAATCCTTCGATTTGTGCTTCTACTGCTTTTAATTCATTTTTAGCTTCTTGTACTGCAAGATTATCTTCATCTGCACCTGTTTTTTTGAATTGAGCTTCTGCTGATGCTAAAATTAACTTTGCATTTTCAAGCATTAATTTTTCTTGCTCCTCAAGTGTAGCTTTTAAATCATCATTAGCTTTAATTCTTTCTTCAATAGTTTTAAATTCATTATCTCTTATTTGTCTTTGTTGTTCTGCTTGTCTATCATATTCTTCTATTAATCCTTGATTTGCTACTCTTGCAAGGTCAGCAGATTTTTTTAATTCAACATTTGTTTTAGCAGTTTCTAATGCTGCTTCAACACTTATATCTTTAACACCTTCGACAACTTGTGTAGCTATATTTCCTGCTTCACTAATTGCTTCTGAAAAATTATTTGCAATATTTGAACCTGCATCAATAGCATCGTTTCCTATTTCAACAAAATCATTTTTAATAACATCTAATTCTCCTTCTAATTCTTTAATTCTTGCTTCATCTCCTCCACCAAGCCAAGATTTTTCCCAAGCTAATTGAGCACCAACAATACCAGCTTGTATTGCTTTAAAACCTAATTTTAATGGTGTAATTGCTATAGTAACTATTCCTTTTAAAACTTTACCAAGAGCATCAAAATTTTCTGTTGATGAAGCTACATTTTCATAAACTGAAACAATTACATCGGACACTTGTTTACCTACTATTGCTATTGCTTCAAATACAACATTAAATGCATCAACTACTTTTTGATTTTCTTTTAATGATTTAAATAAAAATCCAAATACTGCTACAATAGCACCAAAACCTGCAGCCATATATGCTTTTCCAATACCTTTTAATCCTGTTGCAACTGCTTTTAATCCACCTTTACCTATTTTTTTACCTGCTTTACCAACAGCAGTTAATCCTTTTTTTAATATAGAAGTGTTTTTAGATGTATCATCTGTAGTTTCATTTAATTTTATTAAATTATCATTTAAGGTTTTTATACCTTTCACAGCACCTTTGTCATCAATATCTAATTCTATTTGTAATTTTTGACCCATTTTATTTCATTTTTAATTTGTTTAAATCCTTCTTTAAAAGATTCAGCTAATTTATATTTGCCTTGTGCAATTCTAATTGTTTCTGTTTCTCCTTCTGCTATCTTTAATAATTCTAATATATTTTTTATCATAATTTTATTTTAAGAACCACTACATTGTTTAGGCCATTCTCCTGTTCCATTTTCGAACTGTGATTGCCACCACCCCTGTAATTCTAAAGATGGATTTGTAGGTGTCCAAGCCTCTTTATTCCAATAATCATATTTGCTTCCTGTTCCTCCATACCCATATCTTCCTTCATCTGCATAGATTGTTAATTCTTTATTAGCGTATAGTTTGCCAATAGTTTGAGTGCCATTTTGAGAACCAAAGGTTATTGAAGCTGAATCTGAATATACAGTAACTAATGTTCTACTTGAATTAGTTGGGCAAGGCGTTCCAGTTAAGCTATAATATAATGTTAAAGTAAAACTATCTGCTTCTAATTCGTTTATAATTTCTAAACTGCTTTTACCTGTAATAAGATTTGTTTGTAAAGTATTTAAAGTATAATCTTGATTATTAATAGTAACCTTGTCGTTCATTTTAATATTTTTAATAATATTTAAAGGAAGATTTGCATCTATTTTTATTAATCTTCTTTTGCCATTAAAAATGTCTTGTATATAATTAAAATAATTTTTGTTGAATAAAGTATCTGTAAAATCATTATCATTTGATTGAGAACCATATTCATTTGATTCAGGAAAGAAATTGATATTAATCTTGCTTACTGATGATGATGTGCTTAAACTATTACTCGGAATAAAATAAGTATCTAATTCATCTACTGCACCTGAATTGCCTGATAAATTATTTAAAAACCCTATTTTAGTTGTTCCATTACCTGTTTGTTGTATAGGATAAAATAATAAAGGTTTGCCTATGTAAGCATCCTGATTATCATCAACAAAATAACCATACTGTATTGTAGTTGGAACATTTGTACTTGTACCTGAATCAATTAGTCTTTCAAACTGCATATGCTCAAAAGGTATAACAACTTTATAAGTAGGATTAGGACCTGTAAAATTATTTCCTATTGCTTCATTTCCTATAAATGATTCTGCTCCCCATTTTTTACCGATTAATTGTTCGTATTGTAAAGCAAGAAAAGTTCCTGTTCCCTCATAACCAAAATCTATTTCTTTATATGGCAAAGCTACGTTTACTTGGCTTTTATTAGTGTTTACATATTCGCTTATATCATAAGTAGTTCCATCTGCATAAAACTCTGATAATCTTTGGACTTTTATTTTACCATAGTCAGGGTCTTGAGCATTACTAACATAATAAGCAGTAAGATTAAACATTTTAAATATACCTGTTAAGAAATCTAAAATCTTAATATCTGGGATTTGTTGTTGTATTATAAATTCAAAAGTTGGATTTGCCTCAAAACCTCCTGTTGGTGCTAATATATATTGATTTGTCCAAGGTGTGCCATTAAAAATACCTGCTAAATTCCAAGTAATACTTGAAAATATTATTTGAGATGTTACTTCAATAGTAATAGTGTAACTTCCCTCATCCATAGAATTTGGAAAATCTGTTCTATCAAATGTTGAGTCTCCTGTTTGATTAGTAAACGTAGCCCAAACAATACCATTTCTATTAATAATAACATTATAAGGAGATGGATTAGAACCTGCTACAACTATATCTAATTCTGTTTGAATAGTAGGCAAAGATGTATTACCGTTAGGTAAACAAGAAATACCTGAATAAGGATTACAAGAATTATAAACTTCTAAAGCTGAACCACCTAACATTGTAGTTTCAGTTTGTGATGAAATAGGAAAACCTGTTACCTCAGTAGGAAAAGTTGTTATTTGTGATGCAGGTTGTACATCGCCTTTTTTTCGATGAAGCCATAAATGAAGATTATAAAACTCTGAATTATTTGTATTAAAAAAATCATCAGTAAAATCAATATCATAAGTGCTTTGTATAGCTTCTATAACTTCATAAACTCTAATAGCATATTTTAAATCTTCCCAATAAACTCCGTGCCTATGTCCTCCACCTCCACCTCCACTCGTTGGATAATATAAATTTCCATCATTTTTTCCTTGATATGTTTGTGAATCATAATATAATCTTGAAAAATTAAATTCCCCCCTTCTTTCTCCTGATGTTATTAATGGGCATAATATTGCACCAGATGCACTTTGTAACCTTGCTTTAACAGTTGCAGAATCATAATCTAAACTATATTGATTTAAAGTGCTTAAAGCTGCTAATTTATCATCTCTTAAAACATCTTTTAAATTCACTGTCTTTCCAAAGAATGTTATTTTATAAGCATAAATTTGATTATTTTTTAATTCTGTTCCTGTTAATGTTACATAACCCTCTTGAAATGTAATGTTATTTAATTCAATTAATGCCTCTACTTTATCTCTTGCATCAAAACCATCAACAATATCATAATTGTAATAATGTTGGAATAATATATTATTTGTTTTAGAAGCTGGTATAGTAAATGTTTGAGTAAACTCTGTAAATATCTTTGCAGGGTCTTTTATGTTTTGAATAGATTGATTAAATGAAACCTGTTCATCTTTAAACAAATCTACTCTTTGATTATTTACATATAATTGTAATTTCTGCATTATCTAATATTATTTATGTAATCAAAACTCATATCAAATTCAAAAGTATATTCAATTAATTTATCATTTAAAGATGTTTTTTGAACCATACTACTTTTTTTAACATTAACAGGAACGACTTCCTCATTACTTGGATTTGTCGATACTGGTCTTGTAAGCCATACTTTTTCCGATAATAATAATTGTTCAAAAAATTGATTAGCCCATTCAGGATAATAGCCTGAACTTAAAGTAATACTTGTATTAGCAATAGTATTAAAAACTTGTTTAGTATGTTGATTAACGTTATAGGTAGTTCCATTTATAATATTTCTTTGAAACTGCTCTTGCCTTTTTGTAGTAGTATTAACTGATTTTAAAAAAAACCATAAGTCTTGTAATGCCCCAAATTTATTTACAAATGTAATTTTATGACCTTCTCCGTATTTAGTACAGTCTATTCTTACTATATTCATTCTAACTCCTGCAGGACTACCTACAATATCTAAATCTGCAGAGCCATAAGATTGATAACCCAATGTTTTGTTAATATTTATATAAGGAACATAACCTGAAACATTATAAGGAACATAAATATAAAAAATATCATTTATTCCTGTATTGTTAGGGTTTTTACTAATTAACCAAGTTGGAACTGATGGAGCAACGGTAGGGTTTGCCCCCTCCATAAATGTTCCGTAAGCATCGTAACCTATATCGTTAATAGCCTGTGTACTTGCAGTTATGCTTGGTGGGGTAGAACTATCATAAGAATTGATTTCGGTTTCTATTGTTAATGTCTGAACAGGTGTTGCAGGAGAATAATCTCCATCGAAACCAGCATCTAAAAAATCTCTACATAATTCTGCTATTTCAAAAACTACTACTTGAGAAGGTGCTGCTTCTTTTCTTAATGTATATTTTAAAACTCCTCCTATTTTTATTGTACATAAAGCATAAACTGAAGCTGCTCCTGCTGTTAATGATTTATATTGTGGACTTCTTAATGCTATTGCTGCCATTGTTTATTTTTTTGTTCTTATATTAATTGCTTGTTCTATGTCTAAAACAAAATCATTTATTAATTCCTCTGGTAATCTTTTAAATGCTCTTTTGAATGGTTTAGTAAAAAAGTAAGTTGGTTTTAATCCTCTGTTATAAATATTTTTTGCTACAACATATCCCATACTTTTATAACTACCTTTTGAATATTGACCTTTTTTGTCTCTAAATCTTAAATTTTTTGATTTAGCAAATACTGTCATCTTATTTACAAATTTTTCGAATGTACCTCTTTTTGTACCAGAACCAAATCTATATGGAGAGTTTGGAGCTTGTTGTCCTTTTATTTTACTATTAGGAGATACTTTAGAGGGGTTTGCACCCTTTACACCTTGGTCTTGAAATATACCATAATCTTCAAAATAAAATTCTAATATATATCCTTTTTCATCTTTATTTAATTCGTATTTAATTGAATTATATAAATCTCCACCACCTTTTTTATCCTTAGTTAATATTGACTTTGATTGTTGTACAACGTACTTACCAAAATCTTTTAATGCTTTATTTACATTATTAAACTCCATTAACAAATTTTTATATCGTTATATATCATTATATCCATAGTAGCTGTCCAACCTGCTAATTGGTTTTCAAATCTATCGTAAAAAGGTTCACAACTTACATCGCCATCTAATTGATATTTATCTTGATGTAATGTTCCCATTCTTAATACTTGTATGACTTTATTTAATACACTTAATTGAGTGTTTAATATGTCTTGTTCGTTATTATTACCTGTAAACCTATCTGTAGTTTCTGATTTACTTTGGTCAACAATATCCATAGCCATTATACTTATATTAAAAGTTAATGTTTGTTCTTGTTGTAAAACATTATTAACTATAATGTGTGATAATGGAAATATGTCTTGCTTGTTTAAATTAACATCATATATATCTCCTGTTGTTACTGTGTTAACATTTATATCAGCCAATAATTGGTCTTTAATAGTTTGTGTTAATTGATAGTAACCTCTTATTCCTTGTTGACTCATTTAAATTTACTTTTTATTTGTTTTGCTTCTAATTCGTTTTTATCTTTTATAAATGCTAACATCATTAAACATTCGTGCATTCCTATTTTTGTGATATGTTTAAATCTTGTAATATCTCCGTTAGAGAGTCCGTAAAGGCTTGAATACCATCCCCATTTTTTAGAAAATCCAGCTCTTGCACTTGTAGTTTCCCCTCCTTGTTCTCCAAATAACTCATCATAGTTTGCGACAATTCTATCCCTAAATGATAAAAAAAAATAATGGAACTAAATACTGCATCCATAGGCATATTAATTAATCTATCTTTTTTATCAGGGTCATAGTCTTCAATTATATATTTTTCTCCTAATTTTTGTTTTATAGGTCTGTATAAGACATTCATAGCTATTTGTATGTTTTGCCATTCTCCCATATATGTATCAAGGTCAATATATTCCCCTAAAGTTATTTCATCAATATTTGGAACAAATCCATATTCAACATTATTTAGCCAGAAGCTTTTAACTAATGATGGTTTCTGTTCAAACATATTAGATATAAGTGTTGCAATTCTATCTGCATCTGATAGCTTTATACTTAGAGCATCTTGCATTGTAATATTGCAAAATATCTCTATCATTTTAGTTTGTATAAAGTTATTGTTTTCCTGTTTATCTTGTATTTTTAAGAACTTTTGATATTGATTTAATGTAATCTCATTAAGTTCAGTAGGTACATTGATATTGGCTTTCATATTTATATAACGTATTTAATTAGCGATTTTATAATAAAAAAAAGGTGCCTATTTCTAAGCACCTAATTTAATAAAAAAAAAGGGATAACTCTAAACTGTGAATCACTGTAGGCGAATTATCCCTAATTTAAACAAAACAAACTAAATTATTACATTAAACTTTCAACATCATATTCTATTTCTTCTAATATATGTTTTTCTGATAAATCATACATTTCAAATTTAACCTTTGTATCTAAATATTCAATACTACCATCATCATTTATATAACCCATTACTATTACGTTATTAATATCTGTTTCGTTTGGTTCTGGTGGGTAAAAATAATTACCTGCGTGTCCTTTTCTCCAATCATAATCTACTTCTAATAAAAAATGTTCGTATTCAACTTCTATTGTATTTGATATATTATTCATAATTATATTTTAATTGTGGAGGGTCTGTTTTGGCTCTCCTGCCCCGTTGTAGTGGTTAAAAGTTGTACACCTTATAGCTATCCACCTTGATTGTTTTGTCGACCCCCCTGTTAAATTATTTTCTTTTTAAATATTCTAAAATTGTTACTTCTCTTACAGTTACATCTTCTCCTTTTTTTTCTATTTCTGTAATTTTTAGTTTTATTTCATCTGGTGTAAGATGATTAAATTTTCTATCCCAATAAGCATCTGGATTTAAAGTTTCGTAATGATGTGAGTTAAAATACATAATTTATATTTTTATAGTTAAAATTAATATTATTGAATAAACAACTAAGTGAATAGCAATTAACCATTTCCAGTTGTTAGGGTCTTGTTTTAAGAATTTTTTTATCATTTGTTTTGCATTTTATTTAATAAACTTGAAACGTTCATTAAGGTTAATTCGTTATTTTTTTTAGCAGCTTCTTTTCCTACCTCCCTTAAAGCATAAACAACTAATTTTTTTTCGTATTTGTTTAATTCTAAATTCATTTTGTTTTGTTTTATTATTAATATAATTCAAATATATAAAATATATATTAAACTAAAAAATTTATATAACATTATTTTCATTCCATTCTATTTCATCTCTTAATTCATCAGCAATAAGTAAAGCATCATTTCTTTGTTCTCTAAATTTGCTGTTCATCATTTTACAATTAGCTAAATGAGTTTGCAAGTTATTTACATAAAAAAATATGTCTATTAATAGTTCTTGCATTAAAACTAATTCTTTGTCATCTATGTTATCATTTACCTTTTTATTTAAAAGTTTAGTAAATAATATTGAATTATTGTAAAAAGATAGGTCTTTAGTATTCTGTATTTTGTTCATCGATTGTTATTCTGTTATTTAATAATTCAATTATAGCATACATTTGCTCCTCTTTTTCTTGTTTTGTATCTGCTATTTCTTTAACCCTAATCCAAAAATGATTTGATTTTTCAGGATAAAATATATCTTTTATTAAATTACCAAATTTTCTCATTGGTCTTACAACTTTATAAACTTTATTTACTTTCATCTTTTATTTCTTTTAATTCATCTTTTAATCTACTTAAATGCCAATCTTGCATCTTTGCTTGTTCTTTTACTACTTGATTAACCATAAATGGTAAATCTTTAAATAATTGTTCAACATTAAATACAATACATTTATCATCTCCATAATACATATAAAATTCTCCATCGTTACAATGTAATTGTGTTGTATCATAAACGTATGTATGTTTTTTAGCAACCTCTAATTGCTTTTCTAAATCTTGTATTTTATTTATTAAATTGTCTTTTGATGTTCCCATTGGTTTTTAATTTATGAATTTTGATATATAAAATTAGCAATATTTTTATGTGATTTTACAACCCATACTTTTTGATGTGGTTTTAAATCTCCATATTGTAATAACATTTTTAATGTAGTTTCGACATCTGCTAATGCTGAGTTTTCTTCGAATGTAAGTTTCATTTTGTTTGTTTTTTATTTTTATAGTTTTGTAAATATAATTCATCAAATAAATCTGTAGGTAAATTTAATGCTTGTAATAACTCACAATCTTTTATGTATTGTGCTTGTATAGGATTTAATTTTTTCATATTGTTTGTTTTATTATTATATAACAAATATATATATAATATATTAAACAGAAAAATATATGTATTATTTTTTTTTAGGTGCCCAATCTATATGGTTACATTTTTTACATAACCACATAAAACCATTCTGTGCAGAACCTATGTATGTGTATTTATTACCACATTTAGTACACTTTTTATCGTATAGCATATTTACCAAAGTTAGGTCGTGATAATATAGAGTAGGTAGCATAACGACAAGGGTCAATAATATGGTTGTGTTTATCTTCAGGAACATTAATTAATTTACCACTTCTATCCTCTTTCCATTTATAATTCCTGAACTCTTGTATAGCATTATTACTGTCAGATGTAATATGTAGTTTATATCTCTTTAATAAATCAATACCTGCATTAACTGAATCCTTACCTTTTAAACTTGGGAATATATTATGCCCCATTCTTCTTAGTTCTGCTATAAGTCTTGGCTCTGCACTATCAGCATATATTGGATTGCTTAATAAGTTTTGTTCCCTTAAAAATTTATTAATGTCTTGTGTTGTCATTTGCGTTCTGTATAAATGCTCTTTAATATATAAGTTATGTTCCATAACAAACACACTTACAAGTGTCGTAGGGTCGTTACTATAGCCAAAGTCCATACCATAAGCTATTAACTTAGCATCCTCTGGTATTTTATTTACCTCTGCATATTTAAATATAGTATTAATACTACTTGCCCTTTCCCCTAATCCGTAAATTTGCCAATATTGGTCATCTGTTTCTTTTAACCTTTCTATTTCATCTTTAATTATATCTTCTAAAAAAGGATTATCTAAATAAGTGGTTTTATAAAATGCACAATCTTCCCTTGTTATAACATTATCATAAATCCAATGGTATTCATCAGATGGGTTAAAGTCAAGTATAATACGTTCTTGTGTTCTAAATATTAGCTGTTGCCAATCCTCCCAATATAACTCATTACCTTCATTAATAAATAGTAAATCCCTTTTACGACCTCTAATCTTTTGTGATTGGTCAAGAGATGTAAACTCAACTAAGTTTCCAAACAGATGATATTCACTACTACTTTTATTATGGAATTCATCTCTGTATATTTCGTAATGATTTAATATCTGTAAAAAATCTCTTAATACAGTTGCTCGTAAACTTGGAAATGTTTTACGACATATAGTAATTATCTTATTTTTATTATGTGTGCAATAGTGGAATATAATAAACAAAAGTATATTGTATGTTTTACCACTACGAGTTCCTCCTTGCTCAACTACAATTTTCTTATCGCTATTTACAAGATGTTTATAAACTATATTAGTCTGTATCTTCGGTTTTGTCAATTATCTCTATTTGAAAGTTAGTAGGCATACCATCTGCTCCTGTTATTTCTTGTCGTTCAATGTAACCTCTTTTTTTGCCCTTTGTTTTTAAATAGAATATTGTTGCTGATGTATTGTTTTTTCTTATTTGTGTATGTAATTGGCTTTCAGCAAAATCAAGTGCTATGTTTTCTATGTCTAAAACTTCTTTAGCAAAATCTTCATCTTCGTTTAGCCATTTATAAAATGTACTTCTTGGTATCTCTGCATTTCTACAAGCTACTGTAACAACTCCTAAACTATGCTCCAATGCTTTTAACATTGATTCCTTTTTTATGTGTCTACTTTTGTCCATTAATTTATTTTATATATTCGAAAATCTTCTTTTTGAATGCCATATTACTTTTTTACTATTACCTAAAAATTTCTTTTTAGAAACTAAGTCATTAAAATTATTTCTTAGTGAATTTAATTGTGCATCATTTGCTGTACTCATTATTTAATTTTTTTTATTTTCATTCCGTAATTATTTGATTTTAATTCATTCCAATTTACATCTACTTTTCTTATTAACTTATTATTTTTAAATGGTTTATAATCTACATAGTGATGTACTCTACTAAATCTCCATTTAATTTTACTATATTGAGGATAAACATCTGCAAGCATTTTTGATTTAGGCAACGTACCTTCTTTGTCATAAAATTCTCCACTATTTCCACCTCTTAATACACTTGTTCTTACTTTAGCTTGTAAGAAAGCATTAAACTGTACTGTACAATAACCATCTTTTAACATATCAATACTTAAAATAGTATCTTCATTATATCTACCCCTCCATCTATAAGGAATATCGTTGCGAATAAAGTTACAACTATAAATTCTTGTATTAGCTACAAATGGTGGTCGCTTTTGTTTTGCTACTTGAAACATATAGTAGTTTGGTCCTGCCATATAAAGATTTTCATAACGTAAACAAAAATCCTCCATAGCTTTAAATATAGCACCATTACTTACTTTTATTTGTCTGTTTTTATGTGCTCTATAAAATGCACTTATGTTGTCATCCATTACCCAATGCCAAGCAAAGCCATTATCAATAGAATGTTGCCAAGCAAAGTTTCTTGCTGCACCGGGTCCCTTACTTTTTGTATCTCCTAAATCATCTAAGGTTTCATATTCTTCTTGATATTTTTTATCTAATATTAATAATGTAACTAATTTACTATTAATATGTTTTTTGTATAATTCATATTCTTGTTCTTCAATTACAATATAATGTGGAACTTTCATATAAATTAGATAATCACTTGTTAATCTAATTTCGTATCTGCCTTTTGATGGTAAGTATAATGGAAATTGTGGATTCATTTTAATATCTTAAATCCTTTACTTTGTCCATTGTTAACTTAGGATGCCATATTGATTTTGTATCTTTAGTTATATTTTGTCCTATTAATTTTCCAAACTCTATTCTATCATTATCATTTTCAAACGACACCATAATTCTATTTTTAGGCATATTATCTTCTTGTTCAAAATCAGGCATACCTACCCACTCATCATCTGCAATATTTTCTCCAAATGTTTTAATTTCTAATCCCCAATCAGTAATCTCTTGTGTATCCCAACCATTAGCAATCATATCCCAATCCCATTCTCCAAAGCCAACATTATCTTTTATAATAAATTGTTCAATTTGTTTTTCTGTTAAGTTTTCTGCTCTTATAATAAAAACTTCTTTAAGTCCAAGCTCTTTACAAGCTCTGTATCTCATATTTCCTCCAATAATACCACCTTCTTGATTTACAATAATAGGTCTTAACTCTAACATCTCAGGAAATTCTTTGATGCTATTTACTAATTTTTTAAATTTAAAATCCTTAATAATTCTTGGATTCATAGGATTTTGAAAAATCTTTTTAATGTTTATTTTTTCTATCATAACTATATATATAACGTAATTTAAATTTTTATTTATCTAAGTGCTTAATATACAAACTAATATCAGCTAATTCTTTTAATAATCCTAATAGTTCTCTTTCATTAAAATTTATTCTACCGTGTCTTTTTTTGTTTTTTTCGTATGTACAATTATGAATTATAAATTGAGTTAAATTGTTTTTATATTTCATAAAATAAGAATAGTCCTTTACGTTGTTTTGTTCTTGCATAAAATACCATTTCGTTTAACTTTGGGTTTTCTATCTTCTTCAACAAATCGCTCTCTTTGTTTTTTGCAAATAGCTTTTTGTTTATTTGTTTTTTTGTTTTTTTTAATTGGTACAAATTGTCTCATTTTACTCTTTTTGTTTGACTTCCCTTATTTGTTTTATGCCATCTATAAGTTTGCTCAAACTCACTACAAGGTATAAATTTTACTTTTTTATTTTTTAAGTTTTTTGTTTTCATTCTGTACGTAATTTTAAAAGGTTATAACATTCAATGTATTTTAATTTTGCTTTGCTTTTATATTCTTGTTTAAATAATTCATATAATTTTTTAGTGTATTGATAGTTTGTAGTACAATCTTTGTAGTATTTCTCTGCAAATTTCTTACCCTTACCTCTAAAGTAGTTCACATTATCAGCTGTATCGCCCATTATCATTTGCTCATAGAAATTATACAATGCCTCTTGTTGT
>Ga0228619_1000586_pt1 | contig 16309 bp, 13 predicted proteins | sample 22DmetaG_FD_190065 | JGI IMG/M metagenome (GOLD analysis project Ga0228619, IMG submission 190065) | Seawater microbial communities from Monterey Bay, California, United States - 22D | ecosystem: Environmental > Aquatic > Marine > Coastal | place: USA: California | collected 2016-10-12 | reverse complement strand
CGATGGTTTCTTCTATATCTAAAAGCTTCCATAGGGTTTTCTTCTCTAAATGATCAGGACATGCTGGATAACCAGGAGCGGGACGAATACCACTATAGCTTTCTCGGATAAGTTCTTCATTTGTTAGAGACTCTTTTGCAGCATATCCCCAATAATGTGTCCGTACTCTAAGATGTAAAAATTCCGCAAAAGCTTCCGCAAGACGATCCGAAAGAGCCTTGATCATGATGGAACTATAATCGTCATTTTCAGCTTCAAAACGTTTTGCTATTTCATCAGTACCAAAGCCCGCAGTCACACAAAAAGCTCCCATATAATCCGGTCTATCACTTGATTTGGGTGCTATAAAATCTGATAAAGCGAGGTTGGGATGTCCACTTCGTTTTTTTAATTGCTGTCGCAAAGTAAGCCACTGAGTACTTACATCCTTTCGAGCCTCGGTTGTATAGATCTCGATATCGTCTCCTACAGCATTCGCTGGAAAGAGACCAAAACGGGCTTTGGCGGATAACCATTGCTCTTTTATGATTTTATCAAGCATCGCTTGAGCGTCATCAAATAAGACACCAGCTTGTTCTCCTACTATCTCATCTTTTAAAATCTCGGGGTACTTTCCGTGTAAATCCCAAGAACGAAAAAAGGGAGTCCAATCGATAAAAGGAACTAAATCAGTCAGGGATTGTTTTTCTATTGTATGATTCCCTAAGGCTTTTGGTTCAATAGCTTTGAAGTTATCCCAGTCAATTGGGAATTTATTTTTTTGGGCCGCTTCTAAGGGAATATAGGATTTAGTTGCTGTCCGTTCTAAAAATTTGGCTTTAAATATTTCGTATTCCTTTCGAATTTGAAGGGTATAGGCTTCTCTTTTGTCCTTTTGCAAAAGGTTGCTCACTACTCCTACTGCTCGGGATGCATCATTGACATGAATAACTGGAGCTTGAGATTGCGGTGCAATCTTAACAGCTGTATGGGCTTTAGAGGTGGTAGCACCACCTATCAAAACTGGGATTTTTATCTTTTGACGGTTTAACTCTTTGGCTAAATAAACCATTTCATCTAAGGAAGGAGTAATGAGTCCAGAAAGTCCTATGACATCTACTTGTTCTTCTACCGCTCTCTTAATAACAAGCTCTGGCGGCACCATGACTCCTAAATCAATAATCTCATAATTATTACAAGCCAAAACAACACTCACAATATTCTTCCCAATGTCGTGTACATCCCCTTTGACCGTAGCCATAAGTACTTTTCCTGCATGTTGGGTGCCTACGGTCTTTTCAGCCTCGATAAAAGGCTGTAAATAGGCTACCGCTTTTTTCATTACTCTTGCAGATTTAACCACCTGAGGAAGAAACATTTTACCCGCTCCAAATAAATCTCCAACCATATTCATGCCGTCCATCAAAGGACCTTCGATTACCTCTATGGGTTTCTTTGCTTCAAGACGAGCTTCTTCTGTATCCTCTACTATGAAGGTGTCTATCCCTTTTATTAAAGCATGCGATAGTCGTGATTTTAAGTCTTCTTTTCTCCAAGTATCATCTATTTTTTTAGCTCCTTTATGGGTCTGAACTATGTTTTCAGCAAATTCTAATAATCGTTCTGTAGCATCATCTCTCCGATCCAACAGTACGTCTTCGACGTATTCCATCAAATCGTTTGGCACTTCGTCATAAACTTCCAGAAGTGTAGGGTTAACGATTCCCATATTCATCCCATGCTGAATAGCATGATATAAAAATGACGCATGCATTGCTTCTCTTACGGTATTATTTCCACGAAAAGAAAAAGAAACATTACTCACTCCTCCACTTACATTGGCATGAGGCAAATTTTCACGTATCCATTTTGTTGCATGAAAAAAATCTAAAGCATTCTTACGGTGTTCTTCCATGCCCGTTGCTACTGGAAAGATGTTTGAATCAAAGATGATATCTTCTGGAGGGAAACCTACTTGCTCAACAAGAATTTTATAGGAACGATCACAAATTTCTATACGTCTCTCCAAATCATCTGCTTGACCTTTTTCGTCAAAGGCCATTACAATTACTGCCGCTCCATATTTTTTTATGGTTTGTGCTTGACTAATAAAATTTGCTTCTCCTTCTTTTAAACTAATCGAATTTACGACGCCCTTACCTTGAACTACTTTTAATCCTGCCTCTATGATTTCCCATTTAGAACTGTCAATCATTACAGGAACACGAGCAATGTCTGGCTCGGCAGCTATTAGGTTTAGAAAGGTGACCATAGCATCCACCCCATCAATCATCCCTTCATCCATATTAACGTCGATGATCTGGGCGCCACCCAAAACTTGTTCTCTTGCTATTTCAAGAGCATCTTGATATTGTTGGTTTTCTATGAGCCTTAAAAATTTTCTAGATCCTGTCACGTTGGTTCGCTCTCCGATATTTACAAAATTAGTTTGCTCAGTAATAACTAAGGGCTCTAAGCCAGAAAGTAAAAGTGGTTTCTTTTCAAGCATTTTTAGAACGTTTTGGATCTCTTGGAGGGTATTTTTTGGCAAGTTCAGCGATCTGACGAATGTGTTCCGGGGAAGTACCACAACAACCCCCAATGATGTTAACCACATCTTGTTTTAAATAAGCTTCTATGAGGTCCCTCATTTCCTCAGGAGACTGATCGTATTCGCCAAAGGCATTGGGAAGTCCTGCATTAGGATGAGCAGATATAAATGCATTACTTTGATTGGAAAGTCTTTTAACATAGGGTAATAACTGATCAGCGCCCAAGGCGCAGTTAAACCCAATACTAAGTACAGGAATATGACTCAATGAAATTCGAAAAGCTTCTACTGTTTGTCCTGAAAGTGTTCTTCCACTGGCATCAGTTATAGTCCCGCTAACCATAACGGGAACCTCTAACTTTTTTTCTGTTTTGATCTCATCAATAGCATACAAAGCAGCTTTAGCATTGAGGGTATCAAAAATTGTTTCTACCAAAAGTAAATCAGCGCCTCCATCAAGCAAACCGAGGGTTTGTTCCCTATAAGCACTTACTAATTCATCAAAATCTACCGCTCTAAACCCAGGATCGTTTACATCTGGTGACATACTGGCCGTCTTATTTGTAGGACCAATGGAACCTGCGACATAACGTTTTTGTTCCGATGTTTTTTCTTGATATTCTAAGGTGACTTCCTTGGCTATTTTAGCACTTTTATAATTTAACTCGTAGGCTAAACTTTCCATTTGATAGTCAGCCATACCTATGGAAGTAGAAGAAAATGTATTGGTTTCTAATATATCTGCTCCTGCATCTAAATAAGCACGATGTATGTCTTTGATGATCTCAGGCTGCGTTATTGAAAGCAAATCATTGTTTCCTTTTAAAGGGCAGGGATGATCTTTAAATCGCTGAGCTCTAAAGTCGTCCTCCTCTAAGGCATGGGTTTGAATCATGGTTCCCATCGCGCCGTCTAAAACCAATATTCTTTTTTCTAAGTCCTTTTCAATACGCATCACCTTTTAATTTAGAGCATTTATTAAATCTTCCCAGATGTCTTCTGGATGTTCTAAGCCTACTGATAACCGAATCATTCCTCCTGTAATCCCAACAGCGAGTCGATCTTCCTCCGAAAGCTTACTGTGAGTGGTTGATGCAGGATGGGTCACTATAGTTCTTGAATCACCCAGATTGGCGGAACGAGAACACATCTGAATTTTATCAATAAACTCATGTCCTGCTTCCAGTCCTCCTTTAAGTTCAAAAGAAACAATATTACCTCCCAATTTCATTTGCTTCTTAGCTAAATCGTACCGAGGATGGGATTTTAAAAAAGGGTATTTGACCCAATTGATTCCCTCTTGCTCTTCCAAAAGTTGAGCAATTTGAAAGGCATTTTGACAATGACGATCCATGCGAACAGCCAAAGTTTCAAGACTTTTTGAAAGTATCCAGGCGTTGAAAGGAGAAAGTGAAGAACCTGTATTTCTTGCAAATAAATACAACTCTCGAATCAGTTCTTTCTTACCTACAGTTACCCCTCCTAAAACACGTCCTTGTCCATCAATAAGTTTGGTTGCCGAATGGATCACCAAATCAGCTCCATAACGTATCGGTTGTTGAAGGTAAGGGGTTGCAAAACAATTATCAACAATAAATAAAAGCTTATGCTTTTTAGCAATTTTACCTAAAACTTCAAGATCCAATACAGCTACTCCTGGATTTGTAGGTGATTCCACATAAATACATTTTGTATTTGGTTGAATCAATTCCTCAAGAGTCTCAAGTTCATCTACAGAAAAATAAGTGGTTTCAATTTCCCACTTGGGGAAATATTTGGTAAACAGGCTATGGGTTGAGCCAAAAACTGCTCGTGCGGAAAGGATGTGATCTCCTGCTTTTAAAAATGTAGCAAATGTGCTGAAAACTGCTCCCATACCACTAGCAAAAGCAACGCCTTCTTCTGCCCCTTCCATTCGGCAAATTTTATCTGTAAATTCTGAAGTATTTGGATTGGAAAAGCGGCTGTAAATATTGCGTTCTTTTTCTTCTGCAAAAGAGGCTCTCATTTCTTCAGCATCCTCAAAAACAAAGCTCGAAGTTAGATATAAAGGGCTGGAATGTTCTGAAAAAGTGGAGCGATCCATTTGGGTTCGAATCGCTGTTGTTTCAAAATTTGAACTCATATTTCTGTTCCGTTTAAAATGACTTTATGATTAATCTTTGCTGTAGGTTCTAGGGTTTTTGAAACCGAGCAATATTTGTCAAATGATAATTGAGCTGCGCGTTTTGCCTTCTCGGCTGAAAGATCACCTTCCAGATAAATTGTGATGTCTATTTGGTAAAATAAAGCAGGAACTTCATTTTCATGACGATGTCCTTGCACTTCCATCTTAAGTTCTTTCGGGTTGATCTTTTGTTTGTTTAGTATGGCGACTATATCGATACTACTACAGCCTGCAACTCCCATCAACAACAATTCCATAGGGCTTACTCCCTGAACTTCGCCTGTTGTTTTTGATCGGTTATCCAAATGGACACTCATTCCCTGTTGATTGGTCACTTCAAAAAGGTAGTCTTCATTAATTCGTTCTAGTGAAACTTGCATAATTTTTAGTTTTTAGGGTTTAAAATATTTTAGATAAGATTTGGGCCATATCATCATTTTCAATTAAAAAAGCATCGTGTCCGTGAAGTGAACTTAGCTCATGATAATAAATATCCTTTTTATGGGGCTTGCTAAATTCAAAGGTTTTTTGATCTTCGATTGGAGTAAAAAATAAATCACTATCCACAGCAATCAAATGGATTTTAGCACTTATGTTTTTAATAATCTCTAAGGCACTTTCTCCTTGTCGTTCAATGTTAACTGATGCTAACAGATGATTCATCATGATGTAGGCCTCCAACTGAAAACGTTTGGCCAGTTTATCTCCGTGATAAATTAACCAGCTTTCAATATTGTACCTATTTTGTTCTTCATTTTTTGTTCTACCAAAACGAGAATCGAAGGACTGAGGCGTTCTGTAAGTAAGCATGGCGTGAATACGTGCATCTTCCAAAGGTTGTTTAGAATTTTCGAGGATTCTTTTTTGTAAATAGGTATTGGCCAATATCCAGTCATTTGCTTTCCAATCTGCAGCAACGGGTACTAAATATTTTGTGATATTGGGAGCTAAAGCGGCCATCTCCCAAGCTATTCCTCCACCAATAGAACCTCCTATAAGCGCGTAGAGTTCACTTATTTCTAAATCTTCTAAACCTTGAAGAAAAAGAGCAGCAATATCTCCTGTATGAAAATCTTCGGGTTTAGAAAATGTTTGTCCTAAAGTTCCATTTCCAGGGATATTAAACCCAATTACCGTATAGCGTAAAGTATCTATGGTTTTTGCAGGACCAATAATTTCATTCCACCATCCATTTTTGCCAGTCAGTTGCGCATCCCCAGTTAAAGAATGATTAACCAACACCACAGGTGCTGTTCCTATAGTTAGTCCAAATTGCTGATAATACATATCAATTGACGGGTAGACAGCACCTGTATGCGTTTTAAAATTGTGAATCGAAATCGTTTTGATCTCTGTCATCTCTATTTAAATCTGGGCAAAGGCGTTTTCTAAATCCTCAATAAGATCTTTAATATCTTCAAGTCCAACAGAAAGGCGAATCAAATCCTTTGTTACTCCAGTTGTTTTCTGTGCCTCGTCATCCAATTGTTGATGTGTTGTACTCGCTGGATGAATAATCAATGATTTAGTATCGCCAATATTGGCTAATAGAGAAAATAACTGGGTGTGATCTGCAACGATTTTTCCGGCTTCAAACCCTTTTTTCAAACCAAATGTTACAATCCCACTTTGACCCTTAGGAAGATACTGTTGTGCCAGACTGTTGTACTTTGAGGTCTTGAGGCCAGGGTAATTTACCCAGGCTACTTCATCTCTCGTAGAAAGCCAAGCAGCGAGTTTTAATGCATTTTCAGAATGCTTCTTCATTCTTATTTCTAGGGTTTCAATTCCTTGAATGCTTTGAAAACTGTTAAAAGGACTCGGAGCACTTCCTAAATCGCGAAGTCCTTCAATTCGAACCTTCGCAATAAAAGCAATGTTTCCTAAAGCTTCGTGATAATTTAAGCCGTGATAACTCGGATTAGGTTCTGTAAATTCTGGAAAATTTCCATTGCCCCAATCAAAAGATCCAGCGTCTATGATAACCCCTCCTATGGAAGTTCCATTTCCTGTAAGATACTTAGTCAAAGAGTGGATTACGATATTAGCACCGTGTTCAATCGGATTTAATAAAGCTGGTGAAGCCACTGTATTATCCACAACAAAAGGAACTTTTGCTTTTTTAGCAGCAGCAGAAATTGCTTTTAAATCAAGGACGTCCAATTTGGGATTTCCTAAAGATTCTGCGAAAAATAAACGGGTGTTTGGTGCAACCGCATTTGTAAATTCCTCTGGATTATCGGGATCGACAAAAGTGGTAGTAATACCAAAACGAGGTAAGGTATTGGCTAATAAATTGTAGGTTCCACCATACAAACTATTTGAAGCTACAATATGATCTCCTGTTTTTAAAATGACCATTAGTGTTGTTGCTATAGCCGCAGTTCCCGAGGCAGTAGCAACTGCTGCAACCCCGCCTTCCATTGCTGCTAGACGTTGTTCTAAAACATCATTTGTAGGATTGTTCAGTCGGGTGTAAATGTATCCTGGTTCGGCTAAAGAAAATAAATTCGCCGCATGGTCAGAATCATTAAACACATAAGATGTGGTTTGATAAATAGGAACAGCCTGTGTTCCTTGTGTATTTTTGGCGTCATGCCCAGCATGTAATGCTTTTGTAGCTAATTGTGTACTCATAATTGATAGTTATTTTTGATTTTTTTTATATAGTCTAATTTTTCCCATGTAAAAAGCTCAATTTCTTTTGAGATTTTTCCATTGTAAGGGGATTCGAAAGTTTTGGTGATCTTTAGAGGCTGGCGTCCCATGTGCCCGTAGGATGCTGTTTCTAAATACATTGGGTTTCGCAACTTAAGACGCTGTTCTATAGCATAGGGTCGCATATCAAAGATTTCTGCTGCTTTTACAGCAATTGCCGCATCATCTAATGCTACTTTAGCTGTACCGTAAGTATTGATAAAAATGGAGGTAGGTTCTACCACCCCTATTGCATAACTCAACTGAACCAGAATTTCATCTGCTACTCCGGCAGCTACTAAGTTTTTTGCCATATGGCGGGCCGCGTAAGCCGCGCTGCGATCTACTTTACTAGGGTCTTTTCCGCTAAAAGCACCTCCACCGTGACCTCCTTTTCCACCGTAGGTATCCACAATAATTTTTCTTCCAGTCAATCCCGTATCGCCATGAGGCCCTCCGATGACAAACTTCCCTGTTGGATTTACGTGGTAGGTGATTTCCTCCCCAAAAAGTTTTTGTATTTCAGGGCTTGATTTAGCTATAACCTTGGGGATCAAGATATTTTTTATATCGTTTTTTATCTGTTGCAACATCGCTTTTTCATCCGTATTAAAGTCGTCGTGTTGCGTAGAAACGACTATAGTGTCTATTCGTAAGGGTTTGTTGTTGTCATCGTATTCGATGGTAACTTGTGATTTGGCGTCGGGACGTAAATAGGTAATTTCCTTATTTTCTCTTCTGAGATCCGCTAGTTCAATCAATATCTTATGAGATAGGTCAAGTGCTAGAGGAATATAAGTATCCGTCTCTTTGGTGGCGTATCCAAACATGATTCCTTGGTCTCCAGCGCCTTGGGCTTCTTTTTCTTCACGATCTACTCCTCTGTTGATGTCTTGTGATTGTTCGTGAATTAAAGAGATTACCCCGCAGGAGTCCCCACTAAATTGATAAGCTCCTTGTGTATATCCAATTTTGTTGATGATTTCTCTTGCAATGGACTGTACGTCTAGATAGGTAGCGCTTTTTACTTCCCCTGCCAAAATGACTTGGCCCGTTGTAACCAATGCTTCACAAGCTACTTTACTTTCTGGGTCAAAAGCTAAAAAATTATCAAGTAAGGCATCGCTAATTTGATCTGCGATTTTATCTGGATGACCTTCGCTTACAGATTCAGAGGTAAAAAAATATGACATTTATAAGTTGCTTTTACGGAAGGATTCAAACGGTGCGTTTTGAAAAGCAACACTGCTTTAGCATTTTTTTTTCGAGGTTTGCAATCAGTCAAATCCTTCCTCGTTTGTGATACAAAAATACAGCTTTTTTTCAATTTTCAAATTTTTAAATAGTAATTTAAAACAACCGTTGATTGTTTTAAAAATTTCCTTTTAATGCCCACTACTCTTTTATTGTTTAAAAAAAGAAGTTACTTTGCAGTTCCATAAATAAACTTTCGAATAAAATCATGCATATTGCAATTGCAGGGAATATAGGAGCAGGTAAAACCAGTCTAACCGAACTTCTAGTAAAACATTACGGCTGGGAGGCGCATTTCGAAGATGTTATTGACAATCCTTATCTCGATGATTTTTACAATCATATGGAGCGCTGGTCTTTTAATTTACAGATTTACTTCCTTAAAAGTCGTTTCCAGCAATTGCTCAAAATTAAAAACGATAAAAAGACCATCATTCAAGACCGCACCATTTACGAAGATGCCCACATTTTTGCACCCAACCTCAAAGCGATGGGACTTATGAATCAAAGGGATTTTAAAAACTACCAAGAGCTTTTTGATTTGATGGAATCCCTCATCCAAGGACCCGATCTTTTAATCTATCTCCGTAGCAGTATTCCAAACTTGGTCAATAAAATCCACAAACGCGGTCGGGAATACGAAAACTCGATCAGCATCGATTATCTTAGTCGTCTTAACGAACGCTATGAAGCTTGGACCTCTACTTATGACAAGGGGAAAATGGTCATCATTGATGTGGATAATCTAGACTTTGTAGAAAATAAAGAAGACCTAAACAGTATTATCTCTGTGATTGAAAACGTATTATAAAATTTAAAGGATTCAAATTTCATTCCAAAAAAAAAAGAGGCTGTTTTACAGCCTCTTTTTTTATATGAGTTTGTCAGCTTACTCTTTAGCTTCCCCGTCTATTGAAGCTTCATTATCTTTTACGACAACTTCAACAACCATTTCTTTGTTGCTCTCAGAAGTAACGTTTACCGTATAAGTCTCTTCAGAGGCTTCTCCTTGTTCGGTAACAACTACTTCAACAAGATTTGTTTCTGCTTTAGCATTTACATAAGCGGTAACCGCAGCACCATCCATAGCGATACTCGGTGCGATCACCAAGGCTACTACAGACATTAACTTAAGTAAGATGTTTAATGAGGGTCCCGAAGTATCTTTAAAAGGATCTCCAACTGTATCTCCAACAACAGCGGCCTTGTGAGCATCTGTTCCTTTTTTACCTTGTTCTTCGATCATTTTCTTTGCATTGTCCCAAGCACCACCAGCATTGGACTGAAAAATAGCCATCAAAACTCCACAAGTCGTTACCCCAGCAAGTAAACCTCCGAGCATTTCTGCCCCACCAATAAAACCAACTCCTACGGGAACTACTATGGCTAATACACCGGGAAGTACCATTTCTTTAATAGAAGCTGTGGTGGAGATCTCCACACATTTGTCGTATTCTGCTACCCCATCGGCAGCATCAAAAATTTTACGGTCTGCCGCCGAAGCTTTAGACATATCAGAATCGTATTTAATCATCACATCTAGCGCTGCTCGTAAGGCAGGAATGTCTCTAAACTGACGTCTTACTTCTTCGATCATGGCCATGGCTGCTCTTCCTACTGCATTCATTGACAAAGCAGAAAAAACAAAAGGAAGCATCCCTCCTACTAAGAGTCCTACCATAATTTTAGGTTGAGAAACATCAATCGCTACTACACCGGCTGTCTTCATAAAGGCAGCAAACAATGCCAAAGCGGTTAATGCCGCCGAAGCAATTGCAAAACCTTTTCCAATCGCTGCAGTAGTGTTTCCAACCGCATCTAGTTTATCCGTACGCTCACGTACTTCAGGATCAAGCTCTGCCATTTCGGCAATTCCTCCTGCGTTATCTGAAATGGGTCCGTACGCATCAACTGCGAGCTGGATTCCCGTGTTAGCTAGCATCCCAACGGCTGCTATCGCAATACCATATAAACCAGCAAAGTAATGAGAAATCAAAATCGCTGCTGCAATTAAGATAATAGGTACAGCAGTGGACATCATCCCTACTCCTAAACCAGCAATGATATTCGTAGCTGCCCCTGTTTCGGATTGTTCTACGATTGAATTAACGGGCTTGGTTCCTGTACCAGTATAATATTCTGTTACCTTTCCTACAGCTAACCCTGCTACAAGTCCAGCAATGGTAGCATAAAAAACTCCCATTGCTCCGAAGGGTAATCCCTCAACAGCTTCAGGTAGAAAAGCATTGATTAAAAAATAAGAAGCTACTAGCATTAAGCCCGCAGAACCAAATTCTCCTAAATTTAGTGCAGCGTGAGGGGAACCTCCTTCTTTAACGCGAACAAAAAATGTTCCTATGATGGACATAACAATCCCTACAGCTGCTAAAGCTAAAGGTAAATATACCGCACCAAGACCATTAAAATCTGGAGTGATGATTAAAGCACCCAAGACCATAGTACCAATAATGGACCCTACATAGGATTCAAAAAGGTCTGCTCCCATTCCGGCAACATCACCTACGTTATCCCCTACGTTATCTGCAATCGTTGCAGGGTTTAAAGGATGGTCTTCAGGGATTCCCGCTTCTACTTTCCCTACAAGGTCTGCTCCTACGTCAGCGGCTTTGGTATATATTCCACCGCCCACACGAGCAAATAGTGCTATGGAAGAGGCTCCTAAAGAGAACCCAGATAGCACATTTAAAACTTCAGAAATTTCCCATCCTTGCTCGTTGTATATTGCAAATAGACCACTAAGTCCTAAAACTCCCAGACCTACAACACCAAGTCCCATTACGGCTCCCCCAGCGAAAGCTACTTCTAAAGCTTTTCCTAAAGAGGTTCTCGCAGCATTGGTTGTTCTTACATTGGCTTTAGTTGCGACACGCATCCCAATAAAACCTGCCAAGGCGGAACAAATCGCACCTACGATAAAGGATACGGCAACCATTCCGTTGGACCCTGTTTCTGCTTGCCCCTTGAAGAACAAGAGTATTGCTACGGCAATAACAAATATGGATAAAATTTTGTATTCTGCCTTCAAGAAAGACATTGCTCCATCTGCTATATTTTTTGCGATGCGAGCCATTTTTTCATTTCCTACCTCTTGTTTGGAAACCCAATTGTTTTTGATAAAAACAAAGAGCAAAGCTAAGGCTCCGAATGCGGGTAAAAATTGTATAATAAGTTCCATGTTTATGTGTTGTTTGAAAGTGTGCGTAAAAATAGTAAAACAATCTAGAATAAAAAATGAATTCTATTAAGGCAAAAACCTTATGACTGATTACTTTTTCTAGCGCGTTGATTAAAATTAATTTCGGTAAAGGACTTTTTTAATTGCCTTAACGACATCTTCGTGATTGGGAAACCATTCTTTTAGTAAAACTGGAGAATAGGGGGCAGGAGTATCCGCAGTATTTATTTTCTCTACAGGTGCATCCAAATAATCAAAGATCTCATTTTGTACTTGGTAGGTAATCTCGGTAGAAATATTTCCAAAAGGCCAGGATTCTTCTAAGATAACTAAACGATTGGTTTTCTTTACTGATTCAAAAATAGTTTGATAATCCAAAGGACGAATGGTTCTTAAATCAATGACCTCCACTTCTATTCCTTCCTTGGCGAGCGCCTCAGCAGCAGTCAATGCTTCTTTTAAAATTTTTCCAAAGCTTACCAAAGTAATGTCTTTCCCGCTGCGCTTTATGTCTGCAACTCCTATGGGTAAGGTATATTCTCCCTCGGGTACCTCCCCCTTGTCACCGTACATTTGTTCTGACTCCATAAATATGACAGGGTCGTCATCACGTATAGCAGACTTTAATAGGCCTTTTGCATCATAAGGGTTTGAGGGTACAATTACCTTTAGACCTGGACAATTTGCATACCAGCTTTCAAAAGCTTGTGAGTGCGTCGCTGCCAATTGACCGGCAGAACCTGTTGGTCCCCTAAATACAATTGGACAAGGAAACTGCCCTCCAGACATCTGTCTTATTTTAGCTGCATTATTGATGATTTGATCAATTCCAACCAAAGCAAAGTTAAAGGTCATAAATTCGATAATGGGACGGTTTCCAGTCATCGTAGATCCTACACCAATCCCGGAAAATCCAAGCTCCGATATGGGCGTATCAATAACACGTTTTTCTCCAAATTCATCGAGCATCCCTTTGGATGCTTTATACGCTCCATTGTATTCAGCAACTTCTTCGCCCATAAGATATATGGTCTCATCTCTACGCATTTCTTCACTCATTGCCTGAGCGATTGCTTCTCTAAATTGAATGGTTTTCATCGTTTAAATTACATTTGGATGCAAATTTAATCATTAATTATCTATTAACTCTACTCAATAAACAAGGAAAATATACGTTTGTAATAAACTAGAGCCTCACAAGGCGGTACTTAAACAAGTATATTAAATTTATAAAATGAAGCTAATAAAAATGTCCGTTCGAGGAATTTCCTACAGTGAAACCCAAACTGGGGCCTACGCGCTGATATTAAGTGAAGAAGAAGGAGAACGAAAACTCCCCATCATTATAGGAGGTTTTGAAGCACAATCTATTGCCATTGCACTAGAACAGGAAGTAAAACCTACCCGTCCCTTGACACATGACTTATTTAAAAGTTTTGGAGAACGTTTTAATATACATGTAAAACAAGTCATCATCCAAAAGCTCGTTGATGGAGTATTTTATGCCAGTTTGATTTGTGAACGCGATAAGATTGAAGAAATTATTGATTCTCGAACTTCAGACGCCATTGCACTTGCACTTCGATATAAAGCTCCCATTTATATTTACGATTCCATTCTAAAAAAAGCAGGCTTTACCGCTGCAGTTTCTGGGAGTTCAAAAAAACTTTCTGAGGATAATTGGATTCAAAATTTTGTTACCGAACAGAGCAATAAAAGTGTGGAAATTGAAGATTTAAATAAACTTTCGATTACCAAACTCAAAACGTTACTTAGCAAGCTGGTTAGTCAAGAGAATTACGAAAAAGCTGCCCGTGTTCGAGACGAACTCTCCAAGCGTAAAAGCTAGAGAACCCATTGTTAATTTTTTTTGATAACCTTTCTGATTTTCAGTTTTAAATTCTGAGAAATGCATCTACATTTGGTTAAATTCATTTTATGAAGCAATATCTCGACCTCCTTAAGCACGTCCAAACTCAAGGTACAAAAAAGTCAGACCGCACGGGAACTGGAACCAAGAGCGTTTTTGGATACCAAATGCGTTTTAATCTTTCAGAAGGCTTTCCCTTAGTTACCACAAAGAAAATCCATGTAAAATCGGTTATTCACGAATTACTTTGGTTTTTAAAAGGAACGACAAATATTGCTTACCTTCAAGAAAACGGGGTCAGAATTTGGAATGAATGGGCTGATGAAAAAGGAGATTTAGGTCCTGTTTACGGTCATCAATGGAGGAATTGGAATAGCGAAGGTCTTGATCAAATACAAGACGTTATCAATACCCTTAAAACCAATCCAGACTCCAGAAGGATGCTGGTTTCTGCGTGGAATCCAAGTGTCTTACCAGATACTTCAGTCTCTTTTGCAGAGAATGTAGCAAATAATAAAGCTGCCCTCCCTCCTTGTCATGCCTTTTTTCAGTTTTATGTTGCGAATAACAAACTCTCATGTCAGTTGTACCAACGCAGTGCAGATGTCTTTTTAGGCGTCCCCTTTAACATTGCTTCCTATGCCCTACTCACCTTAATGGTTGCTCAAGTATGCGGATATGAAGTAGGAGATTTCATACATACTTTTGGAGATGTACATATTTATTCCAATCTTGAAGAGCAAGTCAAAGAGCAGTTGTCGCGAACACCCAAGCCATTACCTACGATGAATTTGAATCCAAAAATCACTTCTCTTTTTGATTTTACCTATGAAGACTTTGAATTACTTAATTACGATCCTCATCCTTTAATTCGGGGAACAGTAGCCGTTTAAGTCGTTGAGATTTTTAAGGCACTAATTAACTTATCGAGGTCTTCTTCTGTGTTGTAGTAGTGGAAGGATACCCGCACTCCCTTTCCTCTTTTGACACATTGTATGTTTTGATTCAATAACTCCTCATAGAGGTTTTCTTTTCCTTCTAAAATAAAGATACTGCTATGCTGTTTTCTATGAGACACCCAAGAGGGAATAAACTCATATTCGCTTAAGGCCTGTTTTACTTTTTCAGTTAACTTTTCCTTTTGAAGTATTAATTTATCGAATCCTTGTTCTTCAAAAGCCGAGACAGCAAACTTTAAACTGACCGCGGCCAAAATATTAAAGTGTCCATTAAACACGCGTTTGTAAAGTACAGTCTTTTTTTGTCGGATCCGATCCAAATAGGCCTGTGAAATCATCAAAACACCATTGCCAAAACCAGCCAACATCCATTTATATCCACTTGCAACCACAACATCAAAAGGTGCAGTATCAAAATGAAAGTGATGTGCTCCTAAAAATTGCGTTCCATCCCCTACAATTAATAAATCAGGATAGCGCTCCTTGAGATCCTTTAAAAATTCTATATCAATTAGCAAGCCCGAAGCGTATTGTACGATACTCAATGCCAAAATATCAATCCTTTCTTTGGTAAGCTTTTGTTCGATTACTTCCTCTAGGTTATTTTGCATGGGAACTTTATGAAGGTTAAAGTTCCCTTCTTCAAAAGCTGCTTCAAGAGAGGGATAGTCTTCATCAACCAAAAGAACCTCGAGTTTTTTAGTAAACAAGGATAACGCATGACGAATTCCAACAGAAAAATTAGGAATGACAAAGGTGTGATCTGGTTGCGCACCAAAAAAGTGAGCTATGGAATTATGTGTTTCTTCTAAGGTTTCGTAGGCCTGGCTCTTGTAATCCCCTCCTTTTTGAACATATACTTCTTCTTGCTTTCTTCTAAATTCTGCTAAGCCTAGTGACATAGGGCCTACATAAGCGGTGTTAAGATAAGTACTGTTTGTTAATAATGGAAAATTGTCTGCGTACATCAATGTAGAAGAAAACTGTATTTTAGCCGTAAAAATAATCTTTTCTCTAGATGAATAATGAAAATTCTACCCAAGAAATTACTTTAATTGCAGCAGCATCGGAAAACAATGTCTTGGGAAAAGACAATCAATTGATCTGGCATATCTCTGACGATTTAAAACGCTTTAAACAATTTACTCAAGGACATGTCATTATTATGGGTAGAAAAACTTTTGAATCCCTTCCAAAAGCCTTGCCTAATAGAACCAATATCATCCTTACGCGGAATAGCGAATACAAAGCTGAAAACGCCCATGTCGTGCAAACTGCTGAAGATGCTTTAGCTCTTGCCAAGGAAGACCCTACTCCGTTTATTATTGGTGGGGGAGAAATTTACAATCTTTTTATGCCATGGGCTCACAAAATTGAATTGACTCGAATTCATAAAAATTTTGAGGGAGATGCTTTTTTTCCAGAAATTGATCCTGAGCAATGGAAATTGATTGAATCACAAAAACACCCTGCCACAGCAGAACAAAATTTATCTTTTTCATATTTAACTTACACAAAGAACACTAAATGAAAGCTTATGTATTTCCGGGTCAAGGCGCCCAATTTCCCGGTATGGGAAAAGACCTCTTTGAAAATTCTACACGAGCCCAAAAACGTTTTGAACAAGCAAATGATA
>Ga0228619_1000575_pt1 | contig 16470 bp, 19 predicted proteins | sample 22DmetaG_FD_190065 | JGI IMG/M metagenome (GOLD analysis project Ga0228619, IMG submission 190065) | Seawater microbial communities from Monterey Bay, California, United States - 22D | ecosystem: Environmental > Aquatic > Marine > Coastal | place: USA: California | collected 2016-10-12 | reverse complement strand
TTCAATGCTGACAGGTGATTGTACTAACTTGTTGCCCCTTTTCTGAGCTTTATCCGGCTTTGTAATCACTCCCACAACATTTATAGATGGATTATCACACAATGCTTTTAATATCTTCGCAGAAGGATTAGGAGTTCCAGCATACAAAATGTTCATATAATCGTTTATATTCTCCTAATATCTATTAAAATCTGCTATCTTGACAGCTTTTTCCTAATACGATCTCTTTTTATGGGGCTTATATAGTCAACCATTAACTTTCCTGCTAAATGATCCATCTCATGTTGGATGCATATAGTTAACAATCCATTAGGCTTATCTGATTTAAATTCTCCATTTAAATCTTGCCAAGTAAGATCAATCTTATCTGGTCTAATGATTTCCTCGTTAAAGCCTGGTACTGAAAGACACCCTTCTTCAAAAGATGATAATGAATCTTTATCTAAGATGGTATATTCAGGATTAATAAATACCATAGGTTCATTTCGATCTTCGCTTAGATCCATAACTATAAGTCTGATATGTTTATCCACTTGAGATGCTGCTAATCCAATACCATTTTCTTCATACATTGTAAAAAGCATATCTTCTGATAATTTTTCTAGACATTTGTCGAATTTTGTAACTTTCTTGGCAACGGTTCTCAACCTCGGATCAGGAAATTTTAAAATTTTTAGTTTTTCTGCCATAAAATCATGTTTTTTGTCATTTCCAGCATTATAATCGACTTGTATACTTAACAACTACAAAATTTAAACAATATGACAAATTCAAGCACAGATGTAGCAATAATAATGGGTTCAGACTCTGATTTGCCTGTAGTAGAGGCAATTTTCCCTATTTTAGAGTCTTTTGGAGTTAATTTTACAAAAAATGTAATGTCAGCTCACAGAACACCTCATGAAGTAATGGAGCTTATTAAAACCTCTGAAAATAAAGGATGTAAGGTCTTTATAGCTGCGGCTGGTATGGCAGCTCATTTAGCAGGCGCTGTAGCAGCGCATTCAACCAGACCTGTTATAGGTATTCCTATTGAATCTGGAGGAATGGGTGGAATGGACTCATTATTGTCAACTGCTATGATGCCTCCCGGAGTTCCTGTTGCTACTGTCGCAGTAGGTAAAGCTGGCGCAAAAAATAGCGCAATATTAGCTGTTCAAATATTAGCAACATCAGATGCTGAACTTTCACAAAAACTTCATGATTATAAAAATAATATGAGAGAAGAAGTTCTTAAAAAGGATAAGGCCCTTAACTCCTAATTGCATAATAATTCTTTAGATGTTTTTTCATCAGCAAGTTGGTTAACCAACGGTAAAATACTTTTGCATCCAACCGAAGGTGTTTGGGGTATTGGTTGTGACGCATTAAATGAAAAGAGTTTTTTAAGAGTATATGAATTAAAAAAAAGACCAAGAAATAAAAGCTTTATATTGCTTGCAAAGTCCTTAAAGGAAGTTAAAAAATACATAAGAAATTCTGACGATCTTGACTTGAATTTTATTAATAATATATGGCCTGGACCCACCACCTTGTTGGTTGATTATAATGATAATATTCCAAGTCATCTTAAAAATAATAGTGGAAAAATTGCTATAAGAGTAAGTAATCACTATCCTATAAAAGCACTTTTTAAAAGCTTTAATGGTCTCTTTGTATCAACATCAGCAAATATATCTGGAGAGAAAAATATAGATTTAGTTGAAGATTTAATTAAGACGTTTCATCATGAAGACGTTGGTTTTTATAATGCTAAACTGGGCAACAATATAAAACCAACAAGAATCATAGACTTGAACACAAGAGAAATTATTAGAGACTAAAATGAACAATGAGCTAGAGAAAATTTTTAGAAAATCCCATTCAAATATTGTTGACTCTTTTAAGAGTTTAGAGAAATCAAAAAAAGCAATCACTACTCTTGATAAATGGAAAAGACCAGAGGGTGGAGGCGGCAAGACTTTTACAATTCAGAACGGTGCTTTCTTTGATAATTGTGCAGTAAATTTTTCTTCAATTAAAGGAAAAAAATTACCACAAGCTGCTTTGGGAAATTCTTTGGTGAAATCTTCAAACAATGGATATCAAGCAATGGGCGTTTCCGTAATTTCTCATCCTAAAAATCCATACGTGCCATCAAGCCACATGAACATTAGACTATTTTGTATATTGGGAAAAAATGGAGAGGTTAAAGATTGGTGGTCAGGTGGAGGCTATGATCTAACACCATTTTTTCCATATAAAATAGACTGTATTAAGTGGCATAAGGATGCAAAAGATTGCTTAGATCAATATAACAAGAGTCTGTACAATAAATTTGCAAAAAACTGCAACGAATACTTTTATATACCCCACAGAAAAGAAAGAAGAGGCATAGGCGGCATTTTTTTTGATAATTTTTCAAAGCTAAGTCTTGATAAAACCCTTTCTCTTCTTTCGTGCACTGCAAATCAGTACAAGAATTCATATAATTCAATCGCTAGAAAAAGAGATAGTAATAAATACACCACAGCCCAGAAAGATTTCCAGCTTTTTAGAAGAGGGCGATATGCTGAATTCAATTTAACCTATGATCGAGGTACTGCATTTGGCTTGCAATCAAATGGAAGAATAGAGTCAATACTCGCATCGCTTCCAAGTGATGTTAAATGGTCCTATAAAAAAGACAAAGATTATTTAAAAATGGAAAAACGATTGCTTAGTTTTATTAATAAGGACTGGAATGTCTAAAAAATTTAAACTTGGTGTTATTGGCAACCCCATTGAACACTCTTTATCACCATTTATACATTCTCGTTTTGCAAGAGAGCAAAATCTAAACATAGATTATCAAGCCTATAAGGTTGAAGAAGGCAATTTCGATAATTTTATTTCAGAGTTTTTTTCAGACAAATCATCAAGGGGTCTAAACGTCACACTGCCTCTTAAAAATCTTGCAGCAAATATTAATGGCGAAATTTCCAATGAAGCAAAATTTATTAATGCAGTAAACACTATAACTAAAATTAATAGAAATTTTAAACTTGAGTCTACAGATGGTATGGGCTTCATGGCAGATTTAAAACACAAAGAGATAGATATTACTGGCAAAAACATTTTAATTTTTGGAGCTGGCGCTGCTGTTGAAAGTATCCTGTTTCGTATAGTTCGTAGCAAACCAGCAAAAATCACTATTCATAACAGAACTGAAGAAAAAGCAAAGAAATTATGCTCAAATTATCCTAATCACAATGTTGTATTTTCACCTCAGAAAGGAGATATATATGACATAATTATTAATGGAAGTTCTGCAGGCTTAACTGGTTCGTTTAATCCCCCAGAAGAAATCACTGGTACAAGTAAAACAATTTTTTATGACTTGAATTATTCGCTGGGCAAAACTCCTTTTTGTGAGTGGGCGCTAGAGTCTTCAAAAAGTGTTTATGATGGGACTGGAATGTTGGTCAATCAAGCAGCACAATCTTTTAAATTTTGGTTTGGCATGACTCCAGAAATAGATGGAGTTTTAGACGATTTAAAGGGCCTTGCAAAATGAAAATGGTGCAATTCATTGCTGGTGCAACATGTCCTTCATGCAGAGCTACAGACACGATAGCTATAAATGCTGAAAACAACCTAATTTACTGTGTTAAATGTAAATTTTCCGAAGAAAGACCTAAATCGACTAATATCAATAAGCAAGCTATTAATCTAGTTAATATTGAAGATTATAAAAAACCGAAAAGCTAGTAAAAAACGGGACAAAAAGATATCATATGCAGCAAAATTTATAGTCTATAATTTTGTTTTAATTATAAATATAACTTATAATCGTTTATCAATAATTTTTATTTTTGTTTAGCACACTTAAGGGATAAATAAATGACTCTCAAATATTTACAAAATTTGCGGAATAAACTAATTTCTGCACTTTTAATTTTTTCAGTTCCAGTCAAAACAGATTGGTTTGCTCTCAACATGACTAGAGGTGTAACCGATATTAGTAATGAGGTCTTTGAACTGCATATGCTTATTTTTTGGATATGTGTTGCAATAGGCGTTGTAGTTTTCAGTGTTATGTTTTATTCAATGTACGCACATACAAAGAAAAAAAATCCAGTTGCTGCCTCATTTCATGAAAACCATAAAGTTGAAATCGCATGGACTATAGTCCCTTTTTTAATATTGATAGCTATGGCTATTCCAGCATCTAAAACACTTGTAAAAATATATGATGATGAAGCTGGCGATCTTAATATTCAGGTCACTGGTTATCAGTGGAAATGGCAATATAATTATTTGGAAGATGATGTTAGTTTTTTCTCGAACTTATCAACAGATATGGATGAAATTAATAATCTTGTACCTAAGGGCGAAAATTACTTACAAGAAGTAGATGAGATGGTGGTGATACCTGTAGGAAAAAAAGTAAGATTTTTAATAACAGCTAATGATGTTATTCATTCATGGTGGATGCCGGCCTTTGCTATTAAGCAGGATGCGATCCCAGGATTCGTGAATACAGCATGGACCAAGGTTGATAAACCCGGCATATACAGAGGCAAATGTACTGAATTATGTGGAAAAAACCATGGCTTTATGCCAATCGTAGTCAAGGTAGTTGAACAAAGTGAATACGATGAGTGGGTTTCTGGAAAGAAAGAAGCGGCTATGAAGATGGCAGAGCTGACTACAAAAGACTGGACTGCCGAAGAATTGGTTGCCCGTGGTGAGAGTGTATATGCAGTTAATTGTGTAGCCTGTCATCAAACTAATGGACAGGGAATACCTGGCATATTTCCAGCACTAGCTGGAAGCGACATAGTACTTAATGATAAAGAAAGAAATATAGAAATTCTTATGGAGGGTGTCCAAGGCGCTGCGATGAATTCTTTTAATTACCTTTCAGAGGTAGAATTGGCAGCAGTAATAACTTATACACGCCAATCATGGGGCAATGAAAATAACGGCGACGGTGAAATTGTTGTTCCAAAAGATATCGTGGATTATAAAAAACCAAAGATTTAATATTAAAGAGAGATAGAAAATATGAGCGCAGTAATAGAAAATCATCATGACGATCACCATCACGGACCTGCCAAGGGTTTAACTAGGTGGCTTTATACCACTAACCACAAAGATATAGGAACATTATATCTATGGTTTAGTTTTGCTATGTTCCTCATTGGGGGAGCAATGGCAATGGTAATTAGAGCTGAACTATTTCAGCCAGGCATGCAGATAGTAGAACCAGAATTTTATAATCAAATGATCACCCTGCATGGCTTGATAATGATTTTTGGTGGAGTTATGCCAGCTTTCGTTGGTTTGGCAAATTGGCTAGTGCCAATGATGATAGGAGCCCCAGATATGGCTCTTCCAAGAATGAATAATTTAAGTTTTTGGATATTACCTTTTGCTTTTTTTATTTTATTGTCCTCGTTATTTATGGAAGGTGGAGCACCTAATTTTGGTTGGACCTTCTATGCACCATTATCTACAACCTATGCGCCACCAAGCGTAACATTTTTTATATTCTCAGTTCATATAATGGGAGCTTCATCAATTATGGGAGCAATTAATGTTGTTGTAACAATTATGAATATGAGAGCTCCTGGTGTAACACTAATGAAAATGCCACTTTTTGTATGGTCATGGTTAATAACTGCATACCTTTTAATCGCTGTTATGCCAGTTCTTGCTGGAGCTGTAACAATGATGCTTATGGATATTCATTTTGGTACAAGTTTCTTTAATGCAGCCGGTGGTGGAGATCCAGTATTGTTCCAGCATATTTTTTGGTTTTTTGGGCACCCAGAAGTTTATATTATGATTTTGCCGGCATTTGGAATCGTCTCTCATATAATTGAGACTTTTTCTAGGAAGCAGCTTTTTGGCTATTCCTCTATGGTTTGGGCAATGCTTTCAATTGCCATCCTATCTTTTGTAGTTTGGGCTCATCATATGTTTACAGTTGGCTTGCCACTTGCTGCTGAATTGTTTTTCATGTGGGCCACGATGCTAATCGCAGTTCCAACAGGTGTGAAAGTCTTTAATTGGATTGCAACAATGTTCAGAGGGTCTATTACTTTTGAAACCCCAATGTTGTTTGCTATAGCATTTGTTGTTTTATTTACTATGGGTGGATTTTCTGGATTAATGCTTGCAATCACTCCAGCAGATTTCCAATATCATGACACATATTTTGTTGTTGCACATTTCCATTACGTCCTGGTACCAGGAGCTATTTTTTCAATTATGGCTGCTGTTTATTACTGGATTCCAAAATGGTGTGGAAATATGTATGACGAAAGATTAGGCAAGCTGCATTTTTGGTTATCATTTATTGGAGTTAATGTAACTTTTTTCCCTCAACATTTTATAGGTTTAGCTGGTATGCCAAGGAGATATCCAGATTATGCTCTTCAGTTTGCTGATTGGAATATGGTATCTACAGTTGGCGCATTTCTGTTTGGAGTATCTCAGATTTTATTCTTATTTATTGTTGTTAAAACAGTGATGGGCGGTAAAAAAGCAACTGATCAAGTTTGGGAGGGTGCTCGAGGCCTTGAATGGACTGTAGCTTCACCAGCTCCATATCATACTTTTTCAACTCCACCGAAAGTTGATTAATGAATCCTGAAGCTAAAAAAACTTTAAGGCGCCTTGTAATTGCAGTGCCGCTAATGTTCGCTTTTGGTTTCGCGCTTGTACCTTTGTATGATGTGTTTTGTGAAGTGACGGGAATAAATGGAAAAGTCTTCCAATCCGAAAATGCTGAAAATCTTTTAACAGAGGAAGGTAGACCTATTGGACTTCAATTTATTTCTACAAATAATGAAAATATGCCATGGATCTTTGAACCTTCTGAAGAAGTTTTGACAATTTCTACTGGCCAATACTACACAGCAACTTTTTATGTAAAGAATACAACAGATAAAAAAATGACAGCGCAAGCAGTTCCAAGCGTAGCTCCATCAAATGCAGCCGCTCATCTTAAAAAGCTTGAGTGTTTTTGTTTTGAGCAACAAGAGTTAGCACCAGGAGAGGAGGCATTGTTGCCAGTAAAACTTCTTGTTTCAGACGAGTTACCCAATGCTATTGAAAACATAATACTTTCTTATACAATTTTTGATATTACTGAATATGATGAGGCAGTTGCTCATCATGACCATGATGCAAATCATGATATGGAGCACTAAAAAATGAGTACACAAAACTATTACGTTCCTGATCAAAGCAGATTTCCAATTTTTATGGCTTTCTCTTTGTTTCTATTAGTCATGGGAGCTAGCAGCACGATTAACAGCTTAGGTGATTCAAATAGCAATTCCGTTTATATTTTATATGCAGGCTTTGCATCATTGTTTACTACTTTATTTTTTTGGTTTAGACAGGTTATTAAAGAACATTTAGCTGGCCTTGATAGCAGCCAACTAAAAACATCTTATGTTTATGGAATGGCTTGGTTTATATTTTCTGAAGTAATGTTCTTTGCTGCTTTCTTTGGAGCTTTATTTTATGTAAGAAATTTTGCTGTGCCTTGGCTTGGAGGAGAAGGTGAGAACGGTGTTGGAGTTGCCGCTCTTGATCTATGGGATGGGTTTGAATCTTCATGGCCTCTTATAACAACTCCTGACAAAGGAGCAGAATATGCACTTGCAGAAAAAAGTATGGCATGGCCAGGCTGGGGGCATGCTTTAGAATGGCTGCCTTTATGGAACACTATAGTTTTATTAAGTTCAAGTGTGACAGTGCATTTTGCTCATGTCGGATTAAAAAATGGCAATAGAAAGAAATTTAATTTATTTCTTGGAATCACTGTTGGTTTAGCTCTAATTTTTGTTGGATTGCAGGCTGCTGAATATTATGAAGCTTATGCACATTATGGTTTAACATTAAATTCAGGTATTTATGGTTCAACATTTTTCATGCTTACTGGTTTTCATGGCTTCCATGTGATGATGGGTGGAATTATGTTGGCAGTAATGTTGGCTAGATCAGTTTTTGCTGGCCATTTTGAAGATCATGACCATTTTGGATTTGAGGCTGCTTCATGGTATTGGCATTTCGTTGATGTGGTGTGGGTAATGTTGTTCTTGTTTGTATATATACTGTAATCAAGAACCTTCCCAAGGGACACTATTACCTAATTCACCAGTGATTAAACCAATTGTTACAAGAATTACTAGTATGACTGCCAAGGTAACTCTAAAACCAAGGCTATAGACTGTTCTCTTGCTATCAGTCTTACCTTGGTCGACTATTAGAAAGTAAAGACCACTTGCAAGTGATACCATTATTAAGAATACATCAATGTAGATTAGAGTTTTTATCATTATATTATTTTAAAGCAAATACAAATTTTAGATATGAAATCAAAGAAATTTAATCCAGGAATAAGCATTACGATATTCTTTATATTTTTTGCATCAGTTTTTTTCGCTTTGGGAATATGGCAGATTGAAAGAGGACAAACGAAAGCAAGCATCATCTTAGAATTTGAAAATAATTTAAAGAAAGATGCATCAGTTTTTTCTGAAGACTCAAAAAAGTGGGACAAAGTTTTCATAAATGGTACCTGGGATAGCTCAAGGCAAATGCTGATTGATAATGTCATTAATAGAGGTGTTGCTGGCTATAAAGTTTTAACGCCACTTAAGATATCTAATTCAGATACCTTTATTTTAGTTGATAGGGGCTGGATACCAAGAGAAGCTTCTAGGCAGACTCTTCCCAATATTGAAATTAATAATATTAAAGAAAAAGTTTTTGGAACGTTAGAGAATCCGGAGCTAGGCTTTGTTTTATCTGATATATTGGTTTCAAGTGACTGGCCAAAAGTATCACAAACTAAAAACCTTAAAATTATCAGCAAAGAATACAATTATCCTTTGGCACAGTTTATTTTGGTTGCAGATCCGATATTAAAAAATAGTCTCGAGTATCTAAAGATCATACCAACAAACATGATGCCATCTAAACACTATGGGTATTCGGCACAATGGTTCACAATGTTTCTTGTTTTATGTTTTATGTATATATGGTTGGGGTATAAGAAGAATGAAAAATAAAGTTTTTTTAGCAATATTATTATTAACACCTATATTAGTTGTAACTTTTTCTTCGGTGTATTTTTCCTTAGGATATTCGCCTGAAGGAACGAAAAACAATGGTACTTTTTTTAAGAGTTACTTTAATTTTGATCAATTCAACTCGTCTAAAGATAATAAATTAATAAAATTTGAGGATGGTAAATGGGTGATGGGAGTTTATATAACTGACCCAGCAAAAGCTAAAGAGTCTTTATATTTAATGAGACAATTAAATGTAGCTTTAAATAGAGATATATTTCGGGCAAAAAGAGTTGCTTTTTTTTCAAATCAGCTCATAAAAAATGACGTAGATAATTTAATTGCAGAGTATCCAAGAACAGAGTTAGTAGACGATAAAAATGGAGTGCTTATTAATGTGCTGCAAAAAAATTCTGCTATTGATATGTTTAAAGAAAATCCTATATTTATAATTGATCCATATGGAAGAGCGGTTATGTATTTTGATCCAGGAACCGACCCAAAAAAAATTTTAAAAGATCTTAAGGTGTTAATTTAATGAATAATATAAAAAATTTATCTTTATTTGGTATTTGTCTAGCATTTGTTGTGATTGCACTAGGCGCATGGACACGACTTGTAGATGCTGGTTTGGGCTGTCCTGATTGGCCAGGTTGCTATGGTTTTATTGTTTTTCCAACAAATGAAGCAGAGATTGCATTAGCAGAAAGCAGATACCCTATGTTTCCATATGATATTAATAAAGCTATTCCAGAAGTTGTTCATAGATACTTTGCTGCAGCTTTAGGTTTTTTGGCAATAGTACTAGTGTATTTTTCTTTTAAACAAAAAGAAAATAAAAATATAAGAGCCTGGGCAATCGGTCTTTTAATATTTATATGTTGCCAGGGCCTTTTTGGATACCTTACAGTTAGCTTAAAACTTCTACCTATCATAGTCACGGGCCATTTATTTGGAGGCTTTACTACACTTACACTTTTCTTTCTAATATTCTTAAAGTCTGGAAATTTTCAAATTTTGAATAAGATGGCTATACCAAAGTTAAAAGGAATAGCGGGAGTCGCACTATTTGTCTTGATCATACAAATTTTCTTAGGAGTATGGACTAGCACAAATTATGCTTCTCTAGCTTGTGCCGACTTTCCGACATGCCAAGGAAGTTACTTGCCAGATATGGATTTTAAGAATGGCTTCAACTTAAACCAAGAAGTGGGTCCAAACTATCTATACGGCCTCCTGGACAATCCTTCAAGAGTTGCAGTTCATTATTCTCATAGAGTTTCTGCATTGATTGTAACTGTAGTATTTTTAATTCTTATGTCCAAATTATGGTTTTCAAATGCAGCACCACTAGCTTCAACATTAGGCATTCTGCTTATAACGCAAATTAGTCTTGGAATTATTAACGTTGTTTATGTTTTACCTCTTTATGTAGCAATAGCGCATAATTTAGTAGCAGCACTTCTTTTGCTAACAGTATTTTCCATTAATTATTTAGCTTGGAAGAAATGAAACTCATCAGAAGTTATTATCTGCTATGTAAACCAAATGTAGTTTACATGATGCTAGTATGTGCTTTAGTTGGGATGCTCTTGGCCGAAGATTCCGTTAGCTCAATAACAACTATTTTGGTTGCATTGCTCGGCATTGCTTTATGTTCAGGATCTGCTGCAGCTATAAACCAGGTCATTGACAGAAATGCAGATGCCGCAATGACAAGAACCGACCAAAGGCCTTTACCGCAAGGCGAGTTAAGCGCTTTTCATGCCTCTTCTTTTGCCTTCGTGATTGGAGTTCTGGGAGCATTAATCTTATATTTTTATATTAATACTTTAACAATGATCTTAACGCTAGCTTCTCTAATTGGCTATGCATTTATTTATACTGTTTATCTAAAAAGAGCTACTCCTCAGAATATTGTAATTGGAGGACTAGCTGGAGCAGCCCCACCTCTTTTAGGGTGGTCAGCTATCTCAAATACAATTGACCCGTATGCGCTCTTATTAGTACTGATTATCTTTGTGTGGACTCCTCCCCATTTTTGGGCATTAGCAATTTACAGAAAAGATGAATATGCAAAAGAATCAATTCCAATGCTTCCAGTAACCCATGGAGTATCCTTTACTAAGCTACAAATTGTTTTATACACTATCATTCTTTTTATTGTTAGCGTTTTACCCTATATAGTTTTGATGTCGGGATTCGTGTATTTAATTTCAGCAATAACATTGAGTTCTTTATTTATGTACTTCTCTATAAAATTATATTTTAGTGATGATGATGCTATTGCAATGCAGACTTTTAACTTTTCTATCTATTATATTTTTCTAATTTTTATAGCTTTGCTATGCGATCATTACCTAATTTAATGAAGGCAGTAAATAAAAATTTAATAATAATCTTGGTCTTTATGGCTACCGTATTAAGTCTATTTATTAACAAACTTACAACACCAAGAACATTATCTAACGATGAATTACTAATAAATGGCTTATTTTTATTCGATACACCAAAAGCAATATCTGATTTTAAATTTTTTTCTTCCCAAAGTAAGAGCATCACAAAGTCTGACTTAATGGGCAAATGGACGCTAATGTATTTTGGGTTTACTAATTGTCCAGATGAATGCCCGACAACCATGTACCAACTTTCAAAACTTATAAAAGTTCTTAGAGATAAAGATTTTGCATTAGATGATAAGCAATGGATTCTTGTATCAATTGACCCAGAGAGAGACACCCCTGAAATTATAGATAGATATGCCAAAGGTTTTGATAAAGACTTTATTGGTGTTAGCAACGCCAGACCAATGCTTTTAAGTTTAGCAACTCAGCTCTCAGTTAATAACGTGATGCCTAGTCACTCCAGTCATATGGATCACTCTCATTTAGATAATCATGTAAATAATATTATTTTATTAAATCCAGAAGGCAAATTTGCGGGGATTTTTAGACCTCCTTTTGATATTTCAAGATTATCATTAACATACCAATCTATTACAAATTAAATATGGATAATTCAAAAAGAATTTTTTTAAAACGAGCGGGGCAATCATCCGCAATGTTAATTTTATTCGCATATGGTGGTGGCAAGTTATTGGCATCTAATAGCTCAACATCATCGAAGGCAAAATGGGATGGACTCTTAATAAAAGACCCCAAGGCTTTATTTGATTTGCCTAAAGACTTTACGTACAGAGTAATTTTATCTTCTGGAGATATTATGAGCGATGGTCTCAAGTACGGGGCAAGACCTGATGGTATGGGGGCATTTAAATTAAATGATGGTTCCGTAGCTCTTGTTGTTAATCATGAAACAAAAAATAAAGATAAAAATTTGAAATCAGCAACTGCCTATAAAACTAGCAATGAAAGAGCATACTCAGGTGGAACAAGTACTATTGTATTAGAGTCGGATGGAGTTACTTTAAAGAGAACAAATAGAAGTTTGGCCGGAACAATTGACAATTGTGCTGGTGGAACAACGCCATGGAATACCTGGATTTCTTGCGAGGAAACTTACAGAGAAGACCACGGCTATGCGTTTGAAATAGATCCTGAATCAAACTCTTTGGAAGGTTATAGGAGATTAACAAATATGGGGAGATTTCAAAGAGAAGCTGTAACAATAGATGAGAATGATCCCAGGGGCAGTGTTTACCAAACAGAAGATAGCTACAGTGGCTTATTTTATAAATTTATACCCTCTCAGAAACAAAACCTTGCTGGCACCGGCAAGCTATATGCATTAAAGATACCAGGAATTGAAAACACCTCGAATAAAAATGGGCTAATTTCTGCTGGAGATACTTTTCCAGTCGAATGGGTGCGCATTAAAGATCCCTTAGCAAAATCCACCAAAACAAAGATTCAAGGCAAAGAGGTTGGAGCATCTATTTTTAATGGAGGTGAGGGCATTATTTATACCAATGATAAAGATCTAACTACTAATATATTCTTTACATGTAAAAAAGGTGGAAAAGCTGGCCTAGGCCAAATTTGGAAGTATTCTCCATCTAAAGAAAAAATAACACTCTTTTATGAATCTGATAATGCTAATAATCTTTGGGAAGGTGACAATATAAATATTGCTCCATGGGGAGACCTTGTTATATGTGAAGATAATGGCAGTAATGCCTGCAAGCTTGTTGGGTGTACTCCCAATGGCACACTTTATCTACTAGGAAGAGTTGCTGGAAACAGCAGTTCAGAGATTGCTGGAATTTGTTTTTCTCCAGATGGTAAAAATATGTATCTTAATATTCAAGATGAAGGAAAGACCATTGTAATAAGTGGAGATTGGAGCAAAATCAGAGAATACAGAGATGAATTTGATTCGAACCTTATTCATTATGATGTTTAGCCAAAGAACGCTTTAAAAATTAATAACAACCTTGCCTTTTGCCTTTCTATTTTTTAAATGAGCGATTGCCTCTGCCGATGTTTCTAAAGTAAATTTATCGGAGGGAGCTGGATTAATTTTTCCATTTTTATACATTTCAAATAATTCATTAAAGTTCTTCTGATTCTCTTCTGGAAATAGTCCAGTCCATGCCCCCCAAAAGACACCAACAATTTGACAGCCTTTTAGTAAAGTTAAATTTAAAGGCATTTTAGGAATTTGATCAGCGCCTGCAGCAAACCCAATAACTAGATATCTGCCATCCCATGCTATAGATCTTAAACAGGGTTCTGCATATGAGCCGCCAACTGGATCATAGATCACATTAGGCCCCGTCCCCCCAGTAAGCTCCTTAATTTTACTAGATAACTCTTTTTGCTGATCCCTATCCAAATTTCCAGACGGGTATACAAACCCCTCATCCGCACCATTTTCTATGCATATATCAACTTTTTCTTGAGTAGATGCAGCAGCTATAACTTTTGCCCCCATAGCTTTGCCCAATTGAACAGTTGCAAGTCCAACACCGCCAGATGCCCCCAAAACCAATAATGTTTCTCCTGGTTGGATGTTAGCTCTCTGTTTTAAAGCGTATATTGATGTTCCATAAGTCACTGATAGGGCAGCAGCAATTTCAAAGTCCATTTCTTCTGGGATAAGTCTTATTGATGACTGATGAGCTAGTATTTTTTCTGAGATTCCACCAACACCAGTCGCAGCAAATACCCTATCCCCAACTTTAAAATTTTCTACGCCATCTCCAATTTCTGTAATAATTCCAGCCGATTCTCCTCCAGGTGTAAAAGGAAGAGGTGGCTGAAATTGGTATAGGCCTTGGATCATCAGAACATCTGGAAAATTAACACTAGCAGAATTAACTTCAATAATTATGTGCCCTTCAGTAATTACCGGATCTGGAACCTCTGCAACTATAAGTTTTTCTGGTCCGCCTAATTCCGTGCATTGAAGTGCTTTCATTTTTTTTACCTATTTATATTTTTGCGTTGTAAGAATTTATAAACTTTTCAAAACTTATTTTATCTTGACCACTTATTCTATCAAACTCTATTAAAGAATCACTAGCTTCTTTTTTGCACAAATCTAAATAAATATTTGAAAGAGAATTTAATTTGGTTGAGTTATTTTTTGATAATTCTAATCCAACTTCATGAAATGACTTGTCTTGATTCAAAATATTTTTTTTAATTTTAAGGGAGTTAATAGCTTTAACATATTCCTCATCGCGCATTTCATTTGCAAGCAACATTAAATCATTGATCAAATAATTTCTTGCTTCAATTATTGGCATTTCAGAACTCTTATAATTAACTATTGATGAGTTATCTCTGCCAAATTTAATTGTTGTTACATCGTTCTCTTCAATTATTAATTTTTCTCTATCAGTCATTTTAGGACTTTCATTTATAAGACAATAAATTAGTAACAAGTCTAGGACCCTTATTTGATCTTCTGTTATTCCAAGAGGACTATTAGGGTTTAAATCAATTCCCCTAACTTCAACATATTGAATGCCATGATCTTTTAACAGTTGGTATGGTCTTTCTCCACTCTTCCCGGCACGCTTTGGTCTTATACAGTCATAAAGCTCATTTTCAATTTGCAAAATACCATTAGATATTTGTTGATACTTATTATATTTATCTTGTAAGCCAAGTTTTTTAAATTCAGGATGTGGCTTGATTATCCCCATTTTTAGCTCATCCAAAAAGGAAGCTAAGTCATTATATTTAAAATCTAGATTTCTTTGCGCTTGGCTTTGATAGCCTATATCACTCATTCTTAAAGATGTAGCATATTTTTGGCAAAAATCAGATGCATTCAATTCATCTAAATCATTTTTTCTTCCAGAAACAAAAGTTTTATCAACCACAGCAGAATTACCAAACTCAAGCAAAACAAACCAGAATAGCCTTTTGAAATTTCTTATTAAGCCAAGATATGCTCTATCTTTTTCTTCTCGATTAGATATGCCCAAAAGATTCTTTAAAGACTCATCAGATAATGAGAAATTGTAATGAATACCAGATACACATTGCATTGTTTTGCCATATCGAATTGCTAGACCTTTTCTATAAACGTGCTTTAACTGACCCAAATTTGTATTACCATAAGTTGCAATATTTATATCGGATTCATCTTTTATTTTTGGAGGCATTGAAAAGGGCCAAAGAGTTTCTCCATGTTCTAAGTTTTCATTTATAAAAACATGAAGAGATTCAAGTTTTCTATATAGCTGCGTTATATCAGTATAAACAGGAGTTACAATTTCAATTAATGCTTCTGCAAAGTCGGTTGTTATCGAGGGGTTTGTAAAAGAAGATCCCAGACCTTTTGGGTGCTGTCGATCGGAAATAAATCCTTCTTTACTTACTCTAAGTGATTCTTTTTCAATACCCCTTTCTATAATATAGTTTGTAAAGAAAGATTGTTGTTTAAGATTTTTTAATCGTTTGTGGAAATCCACAGATATCTCTAAAATTTAGGTCCTGCCGAGATAATATCATGACCAACATCAAATTTTTTAAAGTTATTTTGGAATTTTTTAACCAACTCATCTAAATACTTTTGGTAGTCCTCTGAACTTTTCCAAGTCTCAACTGGATTCAGCAAAGCAGAGTTTACTCCTTCAATGTTCTTAGGGACATTAAGATTTAATCCAGGGATATGCCGTGTCTCAACATTGTCTAATTCTCCATTTTGAATAGCATTAACTATTCGCCTGGTCGTTGGTATCGAAAATCTTGAACCCGTACCATATGGTCCGCCGGTCCAACCAGTATTAACAAGAAAAACTTTTGAATTATAAGATTCTACTCTCTTCATTAGGAGGTCTGCATAGACGTTAGCAGGTCTTGGAAAAAAAGGAGCGCCGAAACACGTTGAGAAAGTAGATTCAATGGATGATTCAGACCCCATTTCAGTAGAGCCAACTTTAGCAGTGTAACCGCTTAGAAAATGATAAGCAGCAGCTTCTTTTGAAAGGATTGATACGGGT
>Ga0228619_1000564_pt1 | contig 16618 bp, 15 predicted proteins | sample 22DmetaG_FD_190065 | JGI IMG/M metagenome (GOLD analysis project Ga0228619, IMG submission 190065) | Seawater microbial communities from Monterey Bay, California, United States - 22D | ecosystem: Environmental > Aquatic > Marine > Coastal | place: USA: California | collected 2016-10-12 | reverse complement strand
TATTTGCACTTGCTTAAAAGCGGGGTACCTTAGCTCAGTTGGTAGAGCAAAGGACTGAAAATCCTTGTGTCCCTGGTTCGATTCCTGGAGGTACCACTTAATCCTAACCACTTAAAAATAGGCGGTTAGGATTTTTAATTTACAGATATTTAAGATGACTGAGAAAGAAGTTTTACACCCCCCCCTGTGTTTATGTTCTTAAAATTGTAAACACAAATCTCTGATCATGACATTTATTTAATTGTTGCTAGAGCCCCTTTTGAATTGGTATGGACTCACAATATAAGGAGTTGGAAATCTCAATATTTTTAATCAAAGACGATTTAATAGAGAAGGAGTTGACTTCAAACGTAAAGAAGGGTAGTCGGTATGAAAAATAAGTCTATTCTTTCTCCTCAAAGTCAATTAGTTTTGTTGCTTCCTCCTCTGAAGGGGGCACTTCAAGTTGTTCTACATTTTTTAGTTTGGATTGCATCATTCGGGTACGGGTACCTACTAAGGTTTCAATTTCTTGATTGGCCTCATTAATTTTCTTTTGAGCTTTTTCGAGTACACCTCCAAAAGTATTGAACTCTTTTTTAACAGCGGCTAATACATTCCATACCTCACTACTCCGTTTTTGAATCGCAAGCGTTTTAAAGCCCATTTGTAAACTGTTAAGCATTGCTGCTAAGGTAGTGGGACCCGTTACGACAATTTTATATTCTCTTTGTAAAGAAGCAATCATATCGGGCTGGCGAACAACTTCCGCAAACAAACCTTCAATAGGAAGAAACATAATGCCAAAATCGGTTGTATGAGGTGGGTCTATATATTTGGCAGAAATATCTTTGGCGAATTTTTTAACCGATTGGAGTAAGGATTTTATTGACAATTCAACAGCTGCCGAATCCCCTATTTCGTAGGCATTTTGTAATCGAACATAATCCTCTTGAGGAAACTTCGCATCAATTGGTAGGAATACGGGCTTATCGCTTTTCCCCTTTCCAGGAAGTTTGATCGCAAATTCTACTATAGAATCAGACCCTTTTTTAGTTTTAACATTGGTTTCGTATTGATCTGGTGCCATGATTTCTTCTAAAATATTGCCCAATTGGATTTCTCCCAATACCCCACGGATTTTTACATTGCTTAAGACCTTTTTTAAATCCCCCACCCCAGAGGCAATGTTTTGCATTTCTCCTAGTCCTTTTTGAACTACTAATAATTGTTTTGTCACCATTTCAAATGATTTTCCCAAACGTTCTTCAAGTGTTTTGTGAAGCTTTTCGTCAACCGTCTCTCGCATCCGCTCCAAGCGTAATTCTGTAGTTTTGATCATCTCATCTTGTTTGCTCTTCATTTGATCAAACTTTTCTTTTTGGAGGGTATTGAAAGTTTCGACATTTTTGGCAAAACTCGCCTGAAAATCTTTTAGTGCTGTACGTAATTCTTCACGATCATCTTTCGCTTTTTTTAGCAAGGTTTCGTTGAGACGTTCGAAGCTGCGCGTAAGTTCGTTGCGGTTTTCTTGAAGATTTTTAGATAGTTCTTCTCGGTTAATCAAAAATTCTTTTTGAAATTGAATCCGCAACATCTCTTCTACATCTTTTCCTTCAGAGTTTTGCGACTTAAAAAGAAGATAGGCTAAAAGAACAACGCTAAGAAGGGATAACCCTATGGACAAATAAACCATAAAAAACTTTCAATGTTTAAAAATAAAGAAAGTCTCAGGAACTACAGACCTAAAAAAGAGTTGTTTTCCTGTTTAATTTCCTAATGCGGGATAAATAAGCACTGGAACTTTAGCCTCTTGAAATGCTGCTTCAAAAGCTCTAAAATCTTCCTCAATAATTTGATCTAATGACTTGCTTTGCGTCGTCCATTGCATCGCTAAATCTTTATAACGCTCAATTGCTCCTTGAGTCACAACGGGATCTTCTGCATCGACAAACTCTTTTAAATACATCCATTCCGCATTGAGTTTGTTATGGAAATTAATTACGTCTTGAAACGTTTTTTGTTTGGGCTGAATCAATTCTTGCTCCCACTCTTTTAGTTTTTCATCTATCGTTTTAGCCTGATCAACTAAGCCTTCATACGCTGTATTTCCCTCCAATACTTCAAGATAATGATTCAATTGCTTTTGAACATTTCTCATGTGAGTAACGGTTTGATGAACCTTACGAATGCCTGTTTCAATTTTCATTAAAAGCTTTTGTTGTGCTTTGAAGTCTTCTGCGGTTAATGATAAATTGGGATTGGGTAAAATTGAGATGGCAACTTCCTTAACTTGATTATTATAGCTTAATCGAGCTGAATATTCCCCTGGTGCTACCCTACTTCCTTCATATCCTCCATAAACAAAAACCCCTTCTACACTGGGAAGCGTTTGTCTTCTCATATCCCAATGATAACGATTAAATCCTTCTTTTTTAGGCAACGCTTTTATTGGAGCAGGACCTCCAGGCCACGACTTAAATTGTTTCTCTTTTTTTGAGGAATAACTTCTAATCAATTGGTTCTCTTTAAAAATCTCAAGCGTTACCTCTAAGGGGTCTTCTGTTTTAGGTAGATGATAATCTAAGATCACTCCGTTAAGTGGATTGGTCCCTTGGGTACTATTTTTTGATGTCTTCCCCGAAAATATTCTGTAAGCTTTTTTGGGCGTAGCCAGATGTAATCCCGAAACTTGCTTTTGCTCTTGTAGTGGACTTAAGTCATCTAAAATCCAAAACGATCTTCCCGCAGTAGCAGCAATTAGGTCGTTGTCTTGGATGTAAAGATCATTAACGGGGACAACGGGTAAATTCAGTTGAAAAGCTTCCCAACGTTTCCCATCATCGTAGGAGATATAAATACCTGTTTCCGTTCCAGCATAAAGAAGTCCCGGTACTTTTTTGTCAGCGCGAACCACGCGAACAAAATTATGTTCTCCTTCGATACCAGAGGTAATCAATTCCCAAGTCGCACCAAAGTCATTTGTTTTATAAATATAAGATGTCAGGTCCATAAACTTATAGCGCATCAATGTGATATAAGCAGTTGCTGGATCGTGTGGTGAGACCTCAATAGTGTTTATAATACCCTCCTTTAATCCTTTGGGAGTCACATTATTCCAGTTTTTACCTCCATTTTGAGTAAGGTGAACTAAACCATCATCACTTCCTGCCCAAAGCACATTTGGATCAAAAGGAGAAGTGGCTAAGCTCATTAAGGTATTGTAATTTTCCCCCCCAGCTGCCTCATTAGTAAACGGTCCTCCGCCAGGGTTTTGTCTGCTTTTATTATTTCGAGTTAAATCTGGACTAATTACCTCCCAATCTACACCACCGTTTTGTGTTTTAAAAACTACATTCCCCGCATGATATATTGTGTTTGAGTCTGAGGGTGCACTTAAAATAGGTGCATTCCAATTAAAGCGGTATTTAAAGTCTTTTGGAACATTTCCCAAGGAAAGTTCTGGATATTCTTTGATTTGTTTCCCAGATTTGGTAGCGCGATGCCAGCGTTCAATAATTCCTTGGTAACAACCCCCAAAAACGACTTCTGGGTTTTCTGGATCAAAAGCTAAAAACGCACTTTCACAACCTGCAACAGAGTACCAATCTTTCCATCCAATACCCCTGTCACTATCCCTACTTTTAATTCCAATTGCCGAATTGTCTTGCTGCCCTCCATAAACATGATAAGGTACCTGGGCATCTGCAATTACTCTATAAAACTGTGAAGTAGGTTGATTTTGTTGAGTACTCCAACTCTTTCCCCCATTTAATGAGACATTTGCTCCTCCGTCATTAGAGTTTATTATCAGTTGATTGTTGTACGGATGAATCCAAAGGTGGTGGTTATCTCCATGAGGAGTCCCCATGTTTTGAAAAGTTTTTCCACCATCAATAGATTTTAAAGCAGGCGCATTTAGTACATAAACACGATTTTCATCTTGTGGGTCCGCAAAAACTTCCATATAATACCAGGATCGAGCAACAGTAACTCTATTTTTATTGACTTGTTTCCATGATGTTCCGCTGTCATTAGATCGATATACTCCAGAGCTTGTTCCTTCCGCTTCAAGATTGGCATACACCACTTTAGAATTGGCTCTTGAAACTGAAATTCCCGCTTTTCCAAGAACTTCAGGAAGCCCTTTTTCCAATTGAATCCAATTTGCTCCTCCATCGGTTGATTTATAAATCCCTGAATCGGGTCCTCCAGAACGCATTTCCCAAGGGGTCCGCAAATGATCCCACATGGCCGCATAAAGTATTCTAGGGTTCTTCATATCCATGCTTAAGGATGCTGCGCCAACATGATCATTGACAAACAATACGTTTTTCCAACTTTTCCCTCCATCAAATGTTTTATATACACCTCGTTCTTTATTTGGTCCATATTGAGCACCTTGAACTGCTACATAAAAAATATCTGGATTGGTTGGGTGGATTTGAATGTTAGCTATATGTCTGGACTTATCCAAGCCGATATGCTGCCAAGTAGCTCCAGCATCATTGGATTTATAGACTCCATCTCCCATTGAAGTCATTACTCCACGGGCCGCGTGTTCTCCCATTCCAACAACCACTACGTTAGGGTCACTCTCTGAAACTGCAATAGCCCCTACTGTGCCTGTTTTAAGAAAGCCGTCTGAAATATTTTTCCAATGCAATCCGTAATCTTCTGTTTTCCAAATTCCACCACCAGTACTTCCCATATAAAAGGTAGCAGGTTCTTTTACAACACCAGTAGAGGCAACACTTCGCCCCCCCCTAAAGGGTCCAATATTCCTCCAGCTAAGATTGTTGTATGCTAAAGACGCGGAAGTTTCTTTTTTACTCGCTTTTTTCTTTTTTTGGCTAAATGACAATGAGGTGCTTAATAGAAGTACCATCATTAGTTGTAATATAACTCTCATAAATAAGTTTAAAAGTATAGTTCTTGTATGGGTTTGATATTACAAGGTAGAAAAATATTGATAAGGATTACAAAAAGAAAAATTATTCTTCAGATAAGGTAAAGTGAAATAGTCTGGGATTCTTTTTTTCCTCACTTTCGGAACTCAACCAAAATTCATTTGCATTGATAATTTTTATTGCTTCTATTTGTGCGGGTTTTATTGAAATCAGATATTTTTTCATTTCTATGTTTTCAAACCCGTTTTTGACAAAGTTGGTCAAAGTGTAAAAAAATTGTTCCCCATTATAATTATATCCTGTCAAAACCATAAGATCATCCTTTTCGCTATAATCAGCAGCAGTGATTAGTGCCTGAGTATCGATTACTTTTCTTGGAGTCAAAACATAATCCCCAGCCACTTTTGGAAAACTGTAAATCTGAGATTTAAATGTTTTCCTGTTTTTTGAAAATAAAATCAACTCATCTCCTACCACCGCTAAGGCTTCTGCATCATATTCATTTTTAGCTTCTCTAGAAAAGGTTTTTTGAGCTTCATAACGAATTTGAATACTGCCTTGAGGAATAAATTGACGATTTAAAATATAAATCTTTAAATTTTCTCGAGTAGCATAATTATTTCCAGTGTCCGCGATGTAGAAGTGTTCTGAATCACTGGCAAGATCCTCCCAATCTTTATTTTTTATCTTGTTGATTTCAACTTCTAAAATTTTTTCTCCATCGGTATCAAAAATATAGAGTTTAGGATCATCTCCCGAATCGTTGTGGGATATTAAATAGTCCCCAAAACGTTCTAAACCAGACGTCTCATCCAATGATTTTGTCAAGCTAATTGTTGTGTAAGAGAGCTGAGCTTTCGCAATTGACGAACTAAAGAAAAATAAAAAAATAATAAATCGCATATTAGAAAAATTTATGAAAGATACCCAATAAATAAATTAGATGCAGTTCCGGTAAATTTTTAAAACCTTAAATTGGACCTTAATAATTTCTTATTTGAAATGAAAAAAGTTCTCTTCTACAATTGTTGTATTCTGCTTTTTATTTCCTGCCAAAAAGAGGTGGCTCACCAAACATTTTTAGCCTTAGGAGATAGTTATACCATCGGTGAAAGTGTACCCAAAGACCAACGCTGGCCCATGCAACTTGTCGCTACATTAAAAGAATATGATTTTCACATTGAACCACCACAAATCATTGCTAAAACTGGCTGGACCACCAATGAATTAAAAGAAGCCATTGACAATTCCAGCTTAAATTATCCTTACGATTGGGTTTCTTTATCGATTGGAGTTAACAATCAATATAGAGGAAGGTCTATAGAAGAATTTAAGAAAGAATTTGAAATCTTGCTGTTAGAAGCTATCGCATATAGTGGAAATCGAAAAGAACGCGTTTTTATTGTCTCAATACCTGATTGGGGGGTTATGCCTTTTGCAAAAGATCGAGATCGAGAACAAATTGCACGAGAAATTGATGATTTTAATCAAGTGATCTATGCGGTTTGTGCAAAAGAACAAATTCGCTTTATCGATGTTACGCTGATTTCAAGAAACGAAAATGAAGATCCCAAATGGATTGCTGATGATCAACTACATCCTGGAGGTGCACAATACGCCCAATGGGTTCAAGAAATTCTTCCCTTCTTTCTAAATCGTACTTATGATTGATTTAAAAGAAGCTATGGCGCTTGACCAAAAAGATCCCCTTGCCAAACTGAAAGATCGTTTTGTCCATCAAAAAAATGAAATCTATATGGATGGTAATTCCTTAGGGAAACTTCCTAAAGTTGTAACTCAAATTATAGATCACAGTCTTCAAAATCAATGGGGGAAACGTTTGATTCGAAGTTGGAATGAAACTTGGTTAGAGCTCCCGCTTAGGATTGCAAAAAAATACAGTCAACTTCTAAACACACAAAAAGAAGAAATCCTTATTGGAGAATCAACCTCTGTGCGATTATACCAAATAATCCATGCCCTTATAAAGTCAGAACTCTTTGCAAAACAACTAGGCTCAGATAGACTGAATTTCCCTACAGATTTATATATACTAGAGGGTTTGGCACAAGACGCTTTGTTAGCTCCTCCAATCCTAGTGGATTATAAACAAGAAGTTGTTGCTGATTTAGAATTATTGAAAACTACAATTCAAAACAACCCTGGCATCTATTGTTTTAGCTTAGTTTCTTACAAAAGTGCTTTTCTATATCCAATGAAATTATTGAATGCTTGGGCAGAGAAACACCAAAGTATAATCGTTTGGGATCTGAGCCATGCTATAGGAGCAGTAGCTATAGACCTAAAAGCATCTCGCTGTAAAATAGCCTTGGGATGTAGTTATAAATATATGAATGGAGGTCCTGGAGCATCCGCTTTTTTATTTGTTGAAAAAACACTTCAAAAAAAGTTGTTCAACCCAATTCAAGGATGGTTCGGTCATCAAAATCCTTTTTCTTTTGAGTCTAAATACCGTCCTGAAGCTGGAATTAACCGCTTTGCCATAGGTACCCCTCCCATCCTTTCTATGCAAGCAATGGAGGCAGGTATAGATCTTGTTTTAGAGGCTGGAATAAAAAACATCCGAAGTAAAAGTGAGCAATTGTGTCAATTCTTTCTCAAAGGAGTAACCTCTAATTTACTTTCACTAGGTTTTGGTCTGGAAAGTCCTTCTGAAATTTCAAATCGCGGAGCTCATATTACCTTATCTCATTCGGCTTCATGGCAAATATGCAAAGCCTTAATTAACGGCAATTCTAAAGAGGGGCTTATCATTATCCCCGATTTCCGACCACCCTCCTTTATTCGGTTTGGGATTGCCCCACTTTATACAGGTTTTGAAGATCTTTATAAGGTCATTTGTCGCTTAGAAGAAATTGTTTTATCCAAAGAATACCTTCAGTTTGATGATAAAAAGCCCAAAGTTACTTGAGAAAAAAACTTTTGCAGTTATAATAAAAAAAGCCTTCAGGAATTATTCCCAAAGGCTATAACCATAAACCAATTCATTATTGAAGAATTGATTCAACAAATATAAAGAAAACTTAAACAAAACCACATTTAATATTAATTTTTATACAGATTTTGATGGATACTAATCAACAAATTGCTATCTATATAGCACATTTCAAATTTTTCTTTTCAGCATCTTTCTGACTATTAAAAATTTGAAATTTTATAACCTTCTGTTAATTTGAGTAAAAACAACCTCTTAAATTTGTTCAAAAAATTAAAAATGCGCTATTTAAAATCGATCTTTTAAGTTATCGGATTCTTTTATTGGGTTCTTCTAGGACGCTATATCAAAAATTGAGTTTATTGGGTAGCTTCGTACTCTAGTTCCCAGTTTGGATTTTCAAGTTTGTTTATTATGTATTTAACCGTTATTTCCTCTCCTTTAACTATTGGCTTTGAGGTTATCAATCTAATATGCTTCAATACCCCAATCTCAGCATCTTCATCAGCAAAAACGACATTGCAATTTGGAATTTCGTGATGATTTATAAAAGCTCCTAAAGGAAGCCTAATATAATTATCTGTAAATCGAGTGTCAAAAATATGAGAAATACCCAAATCCGTACCTTGAGAAATGTCTTTTAGTGCAAAAATTCCCAAGCCTTCAATCTTGCTAGAAGCTATCGTTAAAAAGGCTGGTAAAGGTCTCCAATTTGTATCTTTAATCATAGTTCTTCAATAGTACGCTTAAATATAAACATTCATTCTTATTTCACGATCACTTCAATATCTAAGGTTGATTTTGGAGCATCTACTGCATTTAAGACACGGAAAGGGAGTTTTACTGATGCTTTTTTGGTTATTGTTTTAATGATAAGCTTGATCGATTCCTTGGGAGGGATAGTAAAAACCGATCCTCTCTGATGAAAACTGTACTCACCTGTATATTCCAATTGAAATGGGACTGCACTCTTATTGGTTACCTCAACTTCCATTAGCAGTTTATCTTTAGGATAAAAAGGAGTCCCAAATTCAAGATTTTCCACTACTATTTTTTTTAGAGGTACGGTTTTTCCGATAAGCATCTCTTCAAACCAAATCACTGTATTTCCTTCAAAAAGCGCCTTTTTAAGTGCTTCAGGAGATTTATCTTCTACATGTACAAAAGTCAGAGGGCGATGTCCTCCTTGAGCTATGTCATGAGCCCAATATGTAAGTCCATGAATATCTGAGGTTCCCAATATAGTGAGATCATTTTCTAATGCAATTGCTAAGGCTTCCTCTGAAAAGGTAGTTTCATTAACCACTTCAATTCCGTGCAGCAGTTTATTTTTGATTAAATATTTGTGAAACGGCTCCAATTGAGCAATCCCGTCATTGCGTTGGGCATCCCAGTTGGGATGGTTCCAAAACACGAAAGCCTCTTGTTCATTTGCTGCTTGAATTCCAGAAAGAGAATCTTTGTGGAGTAATGCATTTGCATCTTTTATAAAAACAGCATTGATATGCCCTGGTGGCATAGAACGGGTAATTTCAGAGCCATTAATAACTTGAAGCTTTTCATTTGTTTTGAGCATCCCCTGAGCGATAATATAAGAGCGGTTTCGGTCTGGATGAGGTAGGTCTTCAGCATTGGGTTGGTATTCCAAATGTTCGGTTAGCGCAATCAGATCTAATCCCTCCCTTCGGGCTTCTTCAACGCGTATGCTTGGCCATACAGAGCCATCTGAAAATACCGTGTGAATGTGTAAGTCAGCACTTAACCAAAGTCCTTCTTTTTGTGAATGAAAAAAGGGCTGTTGACCATAACTAAAAGCACCGCCAATTAATATGAGAAGAATTAATTTGGAGTAATTTATTTTCATGGATCTGTTTTTTTTTAAGAGTTTTAATATTCTAATATATCATAATCTGTAAAATAAGATGGTATTCCAAAGTCTATTTTTCAAATAGTTAGCGCTGGATTTGGCTATGGTGTTTTTCTGAAAACCACTGATGAAACTCAGTTTATCACTCACTTTTACATTCAATCCAAGAAAAGTCCAATTTTGATTGAATTTGTAAGGAATCCCCGATCGATTTATCACATTGAAAATTTCGTTGAACAATAGGAGGTTTATTCGAACTTTTGCTTCCTCTTTAGATACGGTTTTTTGGTAGGCTAATCGAATTCGAATCCTACTAGAAAAATCAAAACTTCGCAAACCTTTTTCTTGTTGTAATGGGAGTTCTTCTTGAAATCGGTGTTCTAGACGAATCCAAGTGCTAAAGGATGCCTTTTTTAAAGGTAATGTAAATTGCACCTGTTCCCAGATATTATGTTCTCTACGAACTCTAGGATCGGCGTTAATATCTTGATCAAAGTTTTTTATATAGGTATAGCCTCCGCGCCAGGAGACATTTTTAGAAGCTTGATAGGATAATTGAGGTCTAAACAAATGCTGATTCCAAACATTAAAATAATCGATGGTTCTTAAATGAACTTCCGTTCTTAAACTTGTCTTATCAGAAAGGGGATAATCAATAAAAGTAGCATTCCAGATTCCATTTACCTTGTCATATTCTTGAGCTTTTAACTTTGTGTTTGCAACTAATAATATCGTTACAAAGAAAAATACCTTATTGATCATTCTCATTTGTATTTACGCATTAATCCTTCTTGTGTAACCGAAGCAACCATCTCTCCTTGTTTACTAAAAATGCTTCCTCTAGAGAACCCTCTTGCGTTAGATGCACTTGGGCTTTCGATAGCATATAATAGCCAGTCATCAATCCGAAAATCCCTGTGAAACCAAAGGGCGTGGTCTAGACTAGCATAATACATCTTTGCATTCATTAACTTTTCTCGATGGGGAAGCGTAGCTGAAAGTAAAAGACTGTAGTCCGACGCAAAAGCTAAAATTTGATGTTGGAAGGGCAGATCATCAGCAACTTTATCCTTTATTCGAAACCAGATGTATGCTAAAGGGGGGGAATTTTGGGTTTGAAGATAAATGGCTTTATCTACCGGTTTAAATTCAAAAATTTGAGGATGCGCTTTCATCAATCGTTGAAAACGTTCTGGGTCTAATTGTTGCAAACCTTCGGCTTGTTGGATGTCTGTTAAAAGTAAGTCTGGAGTCAAGACATTAGGCATGATGATTTGATGACTTACCCCTTCTTCTTTTATGTGAAAAGAAGCCGCCATATTGAATATGGCTTTCCCGTTTTGAAAGGCTACTACTCTTCGGGTAGTAAAACTCCTTCCATCACGAATGGTATCTACATGATAATCTATGGGAATATTTATGTCTCCTCCCAAGATAAAATAACCATGCATAGAATGTGCGATTCTTTTTTCTGGTACTGTTTGGTAGGCAGCGTGGAGAGACTGCCCTAGAACTTGACCTCCAAAGACTCGCCCCCAAGCGGTTTTATAATTTTTACCTATGAAATGGTTATCCTTTTTTTTCTCTAATGTCAAAAGGTCAATAAGTTCTTTGCCTGATATCATTTTCCAAAATAGTCTTTAAATTTAAAATAGGTTTTAAATTTCATTCAAAGATATTCATTCTCTATAGTTCTTGAATCTTAGATGTTGGCTAAAGATTTAATTTCGATAATTTAAAGCAGGTTTTCGATCACCAAGCATCGGGATGTAGGTAAAATCAGATCCTCGTTTTTTTTAACCGCTTTTTATCCGTTACTAGGTAAACCCCTAACAAGATAAAAGCACAACCCATCCATTGGAACCACGTGAAAACTTCTCCATCCAAAACACCCCAGCCAATAGCAACTATGGGTAAGAGATAAGTAATAGAAATTGAAAAAACAGGTGATGAAATCGCTACCAGTTCATTAAACATGACTTTGGCTAAAGCTGTTCCTAAAAAAGCAAGTATAAAAATATAACCTAAAGAAATACTCACTTCACCTCCTGTAATTACAGAGCTCCAAGGAAAATTGGAAAAACTCAATACTAAAAGAGCTGGAATAATAATCGCTAAAAAATTTCCTAATGCAATTCCCAATGCACTTACACCATCAAGCTTGTATTTAAGTACATTCACATTAATCGCATAACACCCTGCGGCACAAACCACTAATAGGGCATACCAGCTTTTTGTCCCGCTATTAATCGAAAACTCATTAGATACCAAAATAAGGGTTCCTCCAAAACCAATGAGTACTCCTATAAGTTTCCCCCATTTAAGTGTAGAACCAAAAAAGGCTAACCCAAAGAGAAGGGTAAAAAGGGGAGTCATTCCGTTTAAAACAGCTGCTACAGAAGAGTCAATAGCTGTTTCCGCAAATGCAAAAAGATAACTAGGAAAGAAAGTCCCAAAATATCCAGTAAATAGAATCCATTTCCATGCTGGTGCAGGTATATTTTTTAAATGTTTCCACCCCAGAGCTATCAAGATAATCGTTGTCATCAATATCCGGATCGATCCCAGTTGCAAAGGCGTTAAACCTACCAAGCCTTTTTTTATCAAGATGTAAGAGCTTCCCCAAATGATTGAAAGCAAGAGGAGGTACACCCATTTTTTAATTGATTGTTTCATAGCATTGCAAAATTGAGCTTTTTTAAGAAAGCAACTCCTGTTAAATATGTATTTTTGAAAAAATTCTCAGAAAATGAAAAACCTACTCTTTTTATCCTTTTCGCTTGTTACACTATTAGGCGGATGTAAAACCACTCCAGAACAAAAGGTAATTACTGTCGCTTCTTCGGTTGAAGAGCCCATTACAAACAGGGTGTCTCTTGAGGAGAAGGCTTATGCTAAAATGAATATCGAAGGGATGACTTGTGCTATTGGATGCGCTGCAACCATTGAAAAAAATCTAAATAAAACACTTGGAATTGCCTCAGCTAAAGTAAATTTTGAATCCAAAACGGCTTGGGTTATTTATGATGCTACTCAACTTGATTTCGATCAACTCACTAAAATAGTTAAAAAGACCGGTGATGCATATTCGGTTTCAGCAATTGAAAGTGTAGAAGAAGTAGTCCCTTAAATTTTTATTTCCACTTAAATGATTCGATAAGGTGAATGATATCCTTTTGCAAATAATCTGCTGCAGGATAAATAGAATCATAATTTGGTCTTGCATAAAAGTATAGTGACCCCACAAGAAAATGTTTTGTGCTATCGGTTAGAAAAAACTGATACTGGGAGGCTGCATTTCCTACTACAGAAAATAAAGTTCCAAAGACTTTTTTTTCTTCATTTACAAAGAGTTTTTCTAGAATAGACTCTGCCTTTGAAATATGTTTATAAGGAAGTTGATAAGCATCATTGAGTAATGAGTCTAGATTGTGTTCTAAGGGATTGTAATTTAGATATAATGTAGCTTTCATTTGAGGATAAACCAATCGGGGTGCAGCGGAACGCTTTGCGTTTACAGTAGCAAAAGTATTATATCCAAAAGAAAAGTTCCGTAGGTCTTGAATTTCCTTATAATCTGGATTTGGATATTGTAAACTGAGATAGGCATTAGGTTTGGGTTGAGTATCGGAACCACAACCAACAAATAGTACGACAACAATTAGAATTAAGAATTTTCTCACTTTTATTTTAGTTGCATTTTAGGTAAATGAACCTTGACTTGCTTAATTCGCAACTCTTCTAATTCTTCTACAATAAATTCATAACCTTGAAAAACTACCTTTTGTCCACGTTTAGGAAATTTTTTAGTGATTTCTAACAATAGTCCTGCAAGGGTTTCTGCTTCTCCTTTAACAGAATCAAATACCTCACTATCTTCTAGATGAATGACTTTGAAAAAATCTTTTAAACTTATTTTGGCTTCAAAAACGTAAGTGAGTTCGTCCATTTTAGAATAGCTCAAATCCTCTTCATCAAACTCATCGCTGATATCTCCAATAATCTCTTCCATGATATCTTCAAGAGTAATTAAGCCCGAAGTACCTCCATATTCGTCAACGACTATAGCTAAATGATTTTTCTTTTGTTGAAATTCTTTTAATAAATCATCCAATTTTTTGTTCTCGGGAACATAAATCGGAGCCTTTAATAATTTCTGCCAAGGGTAGTTTGTTTTATTTAGATACGGAAGTAAATCTTTGATGTACAATATCCCCTTTATATTATCCTTCTTTTCGGTGTAAACTGGGATTCTCGAAAAGCCTTGCTCTAAAATAAGCGGTATGATTTCTTCTAAGCTCAATTCATCGGAAAGGGCAAACATATCAATTCTAGGACACATCACTTCGCGAGTATCGGTGCTTCCAAAATTTACAATCCCTTCTAAAATACGTTGTTCATCTGAAGTAGTTTCATCGTCTCCTGTTAACTCTAAGGCTTGAGAAAGCTGATCTACAGAAAACTGATTTTTTTTATCCCCAAGATGTTTCTCCAAAAAGCTTGTGGTTTGGCTCATTGGATAAGTAATCCAAACCAAAAGATATTGATCCAAGACATTGATCAGGGGTGCCATTCTTTTAGAAAAAGCAAGTGCATTTCTATTTGCGTAAACCTTTGGTAGAATTTCTCCGAAAATTAAGATTAATGTGGTGATGATACCCACCTCAATAAATAAAAGAAGTACGGGATTTTGAATTGAATGAAACAAGGTCTTCCCTAACATGGTAAACAAAAGGACAATAGCAATATTGATAAAATTGTTAGCCACCAATATTGTTGCTAAAAGCCGTTTAGGCTTTCGCAAAAGGTTTATTACACGTTGTATGGCTGGCGAAGGTTCCGTTTCATCTGGATCTTCTAAAGATTTTAATTGTAAGGAAAAGAATGCCACCTCTGACCCTGAAATCAAAGCAGAGCTAAGTAATAAAAAGAGTACCAAAAGAGCTTGAAACCAAGTTAGGTCTAAAGAAGTAACTAGAGTATTTAAAAAGAGTAATGGGTCAGGATCCAATAGGCTTTTGTTTTAGAAAGGTAAATCGTCTTTTTCTGGAGGAGCTTCTTCTACCTTAGGTTTTTCACCTGTAGGCGGTGAAGCCTCCTGAGAATTATCTTTTTTTGTAGTTAAAAAAGTAAAATCATTGACATTAATTTCCGTTGAATATCGGTCTGCTCCATCTTCTCCAGTCCATTTCCGTGTTTTAATTCGACCTTCTACATAAATCCGATCTCCTTTGCTTAGATATTTTTCGCAAATTTCTGCTGCTTTGTTGCGAACGACGATGTTATGCCATTCGGTATTACTTACTTTTTCTCCTGTACTCTTGTTGGTATAGGATTCATTTGTTGCCAATGGAAATCGGCCAATAGAACCACCACCATCGAAATAGTGCATTTTGACATCATCTCCGAGATGTCCAATTAGCATGACTTTGTTTAGTGTTCCGCTCATAGCTTTAAAGAATTCGGGTTAGTTAAAAGGTAAACTTAAGCAATCAAGAATCAAATTGAAAAAAAATTTGAATAAAATTTTGAATTACAACGGGCACTGCTTGCTTTTTTAACTTCTTGATAGTGAGTCCGTTTTTAAGTTCTTTTTTTTGAGGAAGGATCCAAAAATAAACATTTAGTTTCTGATGACTTAGCTTGTGAATGATCGCCTCTTTATTCCATAGCGTCAATTCTTCAGTGGAAAGACCTTCAAGAATTTGAGAGGGTATTTCGCTAAATAAGGCTTTTTTATTTTTAATTGCTTTTGATGTTTCCACCAGTGGAAATTGAAACAAGTTTTGCCAAATCCCTTTTCCCTTTCTTTTTTCTAGCAGAGTTTTAAACTTCTGATCCTGAATGACCAGGAAATTAAAATACCGTTCTCTGACTTTCACTTTTCCTTTTTTGACTGGCAAAACGTTGGTTTTCTTTTGATTAAATGCTACGCATTTTGGGGCAAAAGGACAACTCAAACACTTGGGGTTTTTGGGGGTACATTGCAACGCACCAAACTCCATCAAGGCCTGATTAAAGTTTCCCGCTTGGGACACATCCATCAAGCTCATGGCTTTAGACTTAAATTCCTTGTGTGCAGCGCTGGAATTGATAGGAGTTAGAATCCCAAAATAGCGGGATAAAAAACGGTAAACATTTCCATCTACAACTGCCTCTGCTTCATTGTTACAAATGGAAGCTATAGCACTGGCTGTATAATCTCCGATGCCTTTAAGTTTGAGAAGAGATTTGAAATCAGAGGGAAATTCTCCTTGAAGTTCGTAAAAAACATGTTGGGCCGTAGTGTGAAGATTTCGAGCTCTAGAATAATAGCCCAAGCCTTGCCATAATTTTAATACTTCATCTTCACTTGCCTGTGCTAAATCCTTTACAGTAGGAAAAGTCTTGGTAAAGCGCTCGTAATAAGGTAAGCCTTGAGCGGTTCTGGTTTGTTGTAAAATCACTTCAGATAACCAAATCTTGTACGGATCTTTGGTTTGGCGCCATATAAAAGAGCGTCTGTTTTCATCATACCACAATAATAAAGTATCCGTCCAAGTCAATTTTTAGATTTTTAAAGCCTCTTTTTACAGGAAACAAGTATAATATAAAAACTTTATACAGAGCATTTTATAATATTAATTTATATATTTGCGAGCCTCAAATTTTGAGTATAAAACAAATAAATATGACAAAAGCAGACATTGTATCAAACATTTCAGACCAGCTAGGTATTGATCGAGCTGATGTTCTAGCAACTGTTGAAAATTTTATGAAAGAAGTTAAAGCTTCTTTAGAGAAAGGAGAAAATGTATATTTGAGAGGATTTGGAAGTTTTATCATCAAAACTCGTGCAGAAAAAACTGGACGCGACATTTCAAAAAATGTTGCCATCAAAATTCCTGCACATAACATTCCTTCTTT
>Ga0228619_1000551_pt1 | contig 16839 bp, 15 predicted proteins | sample 22DmetaG_FD_190065 | JGI IMG/M metagenome (GOLD analysis project Ga0228619, IMG submission 190065) | Seawater microbial communities from Monterey Bay, California, United States - 22D | ecosystem: Environmental > Aquatic > Marine > Coastal | place: USA: California | collected 2016-10-12 | reverse complement strand
CTTAACCCCTTTAAAGCTGTAAGTTTATTTTTAAGTTGTATTTGTTGGGGGTCTGGATATCGGTTAAGTCCATTGGGAAAAGGATTCTCATTAGCATCCAAAAACACCAAGTCTTCATCCTGACTCTCAAACTCATCACGTGCTGATGAATATGACTTCATGGCTTTAACGGCTGGTCTTATCAGTTTATTAAGATTCATTGTTTAGTGTTTTAAGACGGATTGTAACCGCATTTTTATGTGCCATAAGACCTTCGGCTTCTGCCATTAGTTCGATGGTAGGCCCTAAGTTTTTAAGTCCTTCTTTTGAAATTTCTTGAAACGTAATGCTTTTCAGAAAGCTATCTAAGTTCACACCAGAATACGCTTTAGCATAACCGTTTGTAGGAAGTGTATGGTTAGTTCCTGATGCGTAATCACCCGCACTTTCAGGGGTATAATCGCCAATAAATACAGATCCTGCATTTAGAACATTATCTACAAAATATGAATTATTTGAGGTAGCAATAATATAGTGCTCTGGACCATAAAAGTTTATTAAATCTACGGCTGTGCTATCGTCAGAAACACAAATCAACTTCATGTTTTTTAAGGCTTGTTCGATGATCGCTTTCCGGTTCAAACTTTTGGTTTGTAAAACCACTGCTTTTGAAACATTTTTAAGAAGGGTTTCGTTGGTTGAGACCAATACCACTTGGCTGTCTGCTCCATGTTCGGCTTGACTCAATAAATCTGAGGCTACAAAATCGGGATTAGCAGAAGCATCTGCCATCACCAACAACTCGCTAGGACCAGCAGGCATATCAATAGCAACACCAAACTTTGTAGCCGCTTGTTTAGCAGCAGTTACATATTGATTTCCAGGGCCAAATATTTTTGAAACACGACTGATGCTCTGGGTTCCAAAAGTCATTGCCGCTATTGCTTGAATACCGCCCACTTTATAGATGCTTTTCACCCCACAAAGAGCAGCTGTATAAATAATTTCACTGGCAATCGATCCTTTTTCATTTGGTGGCGTACATAAAATTACGGAAGTACAACCTGCTATTTTTGCAGGAATCGCTAACATCAAAACTGTGGAGAACAATGGAGCGCTACCCCCAGGAATATAAAGACCTACAGCTTCAATAGCCCTTTTTTCTTGCCAACAGCGCACTCCGGGTTGTGTTTCAACAGAAACCATTGGTGTTTGCTGTGCTGTGTGGAATTTTTCTATGTTAGATTTTGCTTGTAGAATAGCTTTTTTAAGCGCAGCTGATAGATTATCTTCAGCAGCTTTAAATTCTTCTTCAGACACTGCAAGATCCGCTACATTAACACCGTCAAATGCCTTAGTGTATGATTTTAGGGCTTCATCACCATTTTCTCGTACTTGTGCAAATACTTCATCAACAGTATTGTTTAGGGCTTCTAGAGACTGTGTGGGGCGCTTCAAAATCTGGCCCCATTGCGCTGGGTTAGGATTCTTTATAATTTCCATTAGAGTACCATTTTTTCGATTGGACATATAAGTATACCTTCTGCACCATTGACTTTTAAATCGTCAATAATGTCCCAAAATTGATGTTGATCGATCACACTATGTACAGAACTCCAACCCGATTTTGCTAAAGGCAGGACAGTTGGACTTTTCATGCCTGGTAAAATTGAAATAATTTGTTCGAGTTTTTCATTAGGGGCATTCAGTAGTACATATTTTGAGGTTCGCCCCTTAAGCACAGAAGCCACTCTGAATTTTATTCGTTCTAAAATTTGAATTTGTTTACTTTGGATCTTTGGCGACACAGCCAAAACCGCCTCTGATTCGATTATAACTTCTTTTTCGACCAAATTGTTTTTAAAGAGTGTTCCACCAGTAGAAACAATATCTACAATAGCGTCGGCAAGACCAATGTTTGGTGCAATTTCAACAGAGCCGTTGATGATATGGATATCGGCTTGAACGCCTTGTTCGTCTAAAAACGCCTGGACTGTATTGGGATAAGAGGTGGCTATTTTTTTACCATTTAAATCTTTTATCGAAGAATAAGGAGTTGTTTTAGGAACAGCAACAGAAACACGGCAACGCGAGAATCCAAGCGCCAGTTCCGATTTTATTGAGTTTCCTTTTTCAGCTAAAACATTGCTTCCAATAATCGCTACATCGACAACACCATCGGCTAAATATTGAGGGATATCTCCATTGCGTAAATAAAACACCTCTATGGGGAAATTTGTCGCCCTAGCTTTAAGTTGTTCTTTTCCGTTGTCAATAGATATGCCTATGTCCTTTAATAACTTCAAGGAATCATCCTTTAGTCTTCCTGATTTTTGAACGGCAATTTTTAATGTTTTCATTGTTAAAAATTTTAAATAAAAAAAACCCGCTTGACGTTTCAAGCGGGTTAATGTTGTATTATAAATTAAATTTAATCCATACACAAACAACTCGCCTGGGGGCCAGTATGTACATGGTGATGTATTAAATTGATATTTTTCATAATTAAAGTAATATTTGACAAATATTCAGAAAATATTTTTTTATTTCCTAGCTTTTTTTGAAAAAATTATTGGTTACCTAAAATTATTGGCATTCCAGAATCTCCAGAGCCAATCACTATTACTTTACTGTTCGGTGACTCAGCAAGTTTTACAGTGGCTTCTATTCCTTTGTCTTGAAGGATTTTATCATTCAAAGAAGCACTAAGAATTCGGTTAGCATCAGCTTTACCCTGTGCTTCAATACGTTGCTTTTGAGCCTCTTTATCGGCAGTAACCAATCTAAACTCATATTCTAAGGATTGTTGCTCTTGCTTTAGTTTGCCTTCAATTGCATTTTTGATTGTTTCTGGCAGCTTTACATCCTCTACCAAAACGCGCTTCACGTTCAGGAATTGTCCTTGTGTGAGGTTAACTACCTCATCCAAAATTTCTTGCTCTATCACATCCCGCTTGCTTGAATACAACTGTTCTGGAGTATAACGACCAACTACACTTCGTGCTGCAGCATTGACAGCAGGGTTTAGCAGTTCAAGAACGTAATCTTGTCCTTTAGTTTTGATCAATTTCCCTAAGTTTTCGTATTCTGGTTCGTACCATATGGTTCCATTGACGCGTACTTCAAGTCCATTTACTGAAAGAACGTTCATTTCATCTGAAATTGATTGTTGACGCACCTTGAATATCAGCATGGAGTTCCATGGCGCAACGATATGAAAACCTTCTCCGTAAGTTTTATCAGTATTGATACCATCACCAAAGCGTTCAAATAATACTCCGCCTTCTCCAGGGCCGATGGTGACTGCAGATTTTGAAATTAAGATCAAAACAACAGCGATTGTGAAAATTATTGGAAGACCAATTTTGGGTAATTTTTGCATTTTAATAGATTTAAATAATTATACGTATCCGTTATACTTTCTTATAAACCATTCTGCAGCTAAACTTAAAACAAGCAACAACAGCAACCATTTATAGTCCACCAAAGGTACTGTTTTTTTACTTATTTTTTGTATGGTTTTATAGTTTGAATTCTTGAGTAATTCATTGAGCAACCCACTGTATTGATTTTCTAAAAACAATTGCCCACCTGTGGTATTAGCCAATTGATTCATTGCCTTATAATTGGCATTCAAAAATTGTGTTTCAATATTATAAGCCAAGATTTCGAATTGTCCTGAGCTAACAAACTCTCGGTCTTTGGTTCGGACTTGGTATTGATAAGTACCAGAATTAAGGCTACTAAGCTCAGCTTTGTACCCACTTTCGCTTTGCACAAATGAAAACGTAATTGGACGATCGAGCTGTGGATTACTAATTTCAATTTCTAGTTGGGCATTAGGATTAAATTGAAAATTTTCGTCGTATAGCTGTGCATAAACCGCAATGGGCTCAGTTCCATCGAAAACAGCTTCGTGGGTCACCCGTAAACGATCTGCTTTTTTTTGGGTGCTTAAATATTGAAAAACAACATTGAAAAACGCATCAAAATCATCAAATTTGTTGTATAACTGATAGGCTTTCAAGCGCCACTTCCATAAGTCCGACCCTAACACAACTGCATGACGTGTATTTTCGGCCTGGTATGTAAACAGCAGTGGGTTTTTTGTTTCTAATCCTCCAACGGATTTGTACAATAGGACTTGATGTGGCATACGGATTGCTACTGAACCAAAATCAGATTGAAGAGGAGGGAAATCTTCAAAATCTAACGGATCGAGTGCAAATGCATCAAAGTTTGTGTTAAACACGGCTTGATAAGCCTCTTTGTATTGACTAATTTCTTGCGCGTAATGCTGTTGTATTCTATTTAAGAAAGTCCAGTCTGTTTCTGGTCCAGCTACAGTAAAGGTATTGATGTTGTTCTCTTTTACAAAGTTGTAAGCATCCGCAAAACTAGGATTAGGTTGATAAAGCACAACAAAAGCGAAGTCTTTAGAACTTTTCAAGAATTCTTCTGGAGTGAGTCTTTGAATGCTGTAGTTTTTTTGATTAGAAACCATCGATTTGAACACTCTTAAATCAGGATGGCTTTGGCTGGAAACCAAAGCAATATTAAGTTTTTGATCAATAACTTCAAGCGCAAAAGGTTTGCGGTTATTGCTAATTATTAGCTCATCGCTTAGTGGGCGTAACCGTGCAGAATACCGTTGTATACCTACTTGAGTTGCTTTGAGTTTAGGACTTACTATGAGTGTGTTATTCTCTGATGATAGATTTATTTTTTCACGATATAAGAGTTTTGCGCCAGAAAACACTTCTAAGACAGAAGTGGTGTCGGTAGTACCATTGTATTGAACGAAAATTTCAGCAGGAAATGTGTTGTCTAAAAAGGCATAGGCATTTACATTTATTTGTTTGATACGCAGATCCGTATAACGTGCGGTGTCCCCCAATACCAATGGGTATATTTTTTGTTCAAACTGATTGGCCATATACTCATAAGATGTGCCAACAGTTTGCTGACCATCAGAAATCAATAAAATAGGAGCTATTTCATCTTTATACAGTTCATGAACCTCAGAAATAGCCTTTCCGATATTTGTTTGTGGTGCATCAAAGACTAATTCGTCTGAAAATTTCAAATCAGTATCAAAATAAAAATACTGAAGGTCAAATTTTTTGGCCAATTCAGCGTTCGTTTTTAATTGCTCTAAAAGCTCTAATGCAGTACTGTCTTTGTTTATAAACTTTATAGACTCTGAGTTATCTACCAAAACAGAAAGTTTCGGTTTGATGAGTTCTATTGTATTTTTGGTGTATTGTAGATTAAGCAGCAACAAAAAAAGAACACTAAAGGTTAGGGCTCTAAGCGCTGTAAGTCCCCAAAACACCCTTTTGGAGGCCCATGGTTTGTAATTGATAAGTGCTAAAAAAGTAGCTAAAGCGATTGCAAAGACGCCATATAAAACCAATGATGATGTCATAGCAACTGCAGGATTTTATGTGAGCATACCGCCGTCAACATTTAGCGTTTGTCCAGTAATATAGGCAGACAGATCACTTGCCAAAAAGACACATGCATTGGCAATATCATCTGGTGATCCTCCACGTTTTAGTGGAATCCCTGCGCGCCATTGCGCTACGGTAGCTTCGTCGAGCTTGGCGGTCATTTCAGTTTCAATGAATCCTGGTGCGATTACATTGCTGCGGATGTTTCGTGAGCCCAATTCTAGTGCAACAGATTTAGAAAATCCTATAATTCCAGCTTTAGAAGCTGCATAGTTGGTTTGTCCAGCATTCCCTTTCACCCCCACAACAGAACTCATATTGATGATAGATCCTTTGCGTTGTTTCAGCATAGTACGTTGTACAGCCTTGGTCATATTGAATACCGATTTTAGGTTCACTTCAATGACCTTATCAAAATCCTCTTCGCCCATACGCATCAAAAGGTTGTCTTTAGTGATCCCTGCATTGTTGACTAAAATATCAATTTGCCCAAAATCGTTTAGAACATCAGTAGCGAGTTGCTGTGCGGCTTCAAAATCAGCAGCATTGCTTTTGTATGCCTTCACTTTCACACCTAAGCCTGAAAGCTCTTTCTCGAGAGCTTCAGCAGCCTCTGAAGATGAACTGTAGGTAAACGCCACATTAGCACCTTGTTGTGCAAAAACGGTAGCAATACCCTTCCCTATGCCTCTACTAGCTCCTGTGACAATTGCGGTTTTTCCTTCTAATAATTTCATGTACTTTGTGTTGGTTTTTTTATATGGGCAAAGATAGGTAATCCTCTATAATTTTCAATTTAACTATTAATAAAATAGATTTTTTTCATTTATGTATAATATTTTATATATTTGTTTACGCTCCAACCCAAATATGTTACGCTTGTAACAGGGATAGCCTATATATCACACCTTTTCGTACGATAAAAGTATCCTTAAAACAGACTTCCGTTTCGACGCTCTGTTCTGTTTGTTTGCTGTCTTGCAAATCGTTTGTGTTTTAATAAATGGATATAATCTCTTGCAAAAACAAAAAGACCATTAGATGTAATTATTGAAAATCAACAGGCTGAAAAACAACACATTAAAACAAATAAAAACAAATAATATATAAAAGAAATAAACGCAACACTGCGGATATATACAAGTTATGGGCAATTAAACCCAAAGTCTAACCAAACCCAAGAAAACGTTTTCTGCTTGGGGAAACCCTTCGACAAGCTCAGGGTAAAAAAGAAAGAGAAAACAAATTTGATCAATTGTTCATGGCGGGAGAAGCCAAAGAAATCTGTTTTTGTTTGGCGGCATTTTGCTAGTCTCAACACTCCTTAAATAATGTTGAGGCGTAGATTTTAAATTTAAATACCATGAAAAAATTAATTTTATTTATTTCAATATTTTCTCTGCTTGCTTGCAGCCAAAATCAAGTAGATGAACCTGTTGTGCAGGATGCTTTTATAGATAATGCGCTATCGATTTTGGATGAATTAGGCAACTATTATCCTTCAGAAGATATCGATTTATTGTTCAGCAAGGTTGACTCAAATGGGTTTCAAACAGCAACTTTCAGTTTAAAGGGAGAAACAAAAGAAACAATTAAACTAGGAAGTTTTGCCAAAAGACAGTATGCTTATCAATCAGATGGGACCACCTGTGGGAATAAATGGCAATGTGGCAAAGAAATTGCAAAGTGCAAAACGACAATAGGGGGTAACGCTCCTACTGCGTTTGCACAAACCGTTATGCCACATTAAAACCAGCATTACGGTCAAAAACGGACTGACCATCCAACGTCGAAATGATTTTGAAACGACACGAAAAAATAGCAAATTCGAGATGTTATGATCATTTGTTCGAAAATCGTTAAGAATAGAGCAATTGTATTAATCATAAAAAAAAGTATTATGAATGTATTTAAAACATTAAGAAAACCATATTTAGCAACATTTCTTGCATCAATAATTTTGTTTATTTCTTGTGAACAAAACAGTTTAGATAGTGTTGAAAACGCTTTTAACTATTCTGTTCATAAGGAATTAATAGAAACAACTAGTGCTGTAGATATTAATAATATGTTGAATATAAATTCATCAAGTGCTAAGTCTAATAGTATTAATAGAAATTTAGATGTTATTGATAATATTAATAACTATTATAATTCGGATTTAAGTTTACCAAATGAGCTACTTGGGATGACAGATTACAATCCACAGGAAGTTGTTACCACTGCATTAAACAATGGATGGATGAATCAATATGACTTGAATTTAATGGACCAATTTGAATCTGATTTTCAGTCTTTAGGTTTTGATGGAGCATTAGAAAATTATGAGAACACTGTTTTAAGCTTAGAATTAAATGATGCTGAATTTTCAAAAAAGAATCTAGTTGCAAATGCTTTAAAATCAATGAACAATTATTATCCCGAAATATTCAGTAGTAGTTCGGAATTTTCAAAATCTAGCAGAGGGTGGGGTTGTTTTAGAGCTGCTGCAGCTTTAATATTATCAAGTGTTGGACTAGCTTCTTGTGTTACAGTGGTAGCTTGTGGACTTGCTGTTTCTGCTTGGATACTTTCTTATTCAGCTTATGTAGATAATTGTCAAAATTAAAACTAATTGAACTATGATAAAATTACCAAAAAAAGTCGCATTTTTAATCTTTGTACTAGTAACAGTTTTATTAGCTGTTTCTTTAAACTATGTGGACTGGAATTTACTTGAATCAAGTAATAGCTTTAGTGCTAAATTTAAAGAATTTCGCGAGCCGCTGATATTCTTAATTCTAGCAATATTCTACATAAAGTATTATGTTGATATATTAAATAAAGAAAGAAAATCAGAATGAAATAACGTGGCATAACACGGTATATAAAAAATAGCAGTTAAGGACTAAATTTAAGTTTGGTTCTTTTCTGCTATCTTTGTTTCTAAACCGAAAAGTTAGTGCGTGAAAATCCGCTACTTTTCATATACAAGACCATTCCATGCTAGAATCCTAATTCCCTTTTTTATAATCCGCCAAAAACTTAGCTAAACCAATATCGGTCAGTGGGTGTTTTAATAGTCCTTCAATAGAACTCAGTGGTCCTGTCATTACATCGGCGCCTATTTTGGCACAGTCAATGACATGCATGGTATGGCGAACAGAAGCGGCCAAAATTTCGGTCGTAAAGCCGTAGTTATCATAAATATGACGTATTTCAGCAATAAGATTAAGACCATCGGTAGAGATATCATCCAAACGTCCAATAAAAGGGGAAACATAGGTTGCCCCTGCTTTTGCGGCCAAAATCGCTTGTCCAACAGAGAAAACCAAAGTTACGTTGGTTTTAATGCCTTTATCACTAAAATACTTACAGGCCTTTACCCCTGCTTTGATCATGGGGAGTTTTACAACAATCTGAGGATTCAGCGCAGCAAGGGCCTCCCCTTCTCTTACCATTCCCTCAAAATCGGTAGCAATTACTTCCGCAGAAACATCACCATCTACAATAGCGCAAATGGCTTTGTAATGGTTCAAAATATTATCGGCACCAGTAATACCTTCTTTTGCCATCAAAGAAGGATTGGTGGTTACGCCATCTAAAACCCCAAGGTCTTGTGCGTCTTTAATTTGATCTAAGTTTGCAGTGTCGATAAAAAATTTCATGAGGTTTGTGCTGTTTTTTTAGTTAGGTTGTAAAAATAGAATTTTAGTGTACTTAAGCAAATGTTAAAGTAAAAAATATATCAACAACTGCAAATAGTTTTGAACATTAGAGCTTATAAAACGACATCAAAAGGCGTTCGTACCAATGGTCTGGCAATAAACGTTTCAGAACAATTGAGAATTTTTGTAAAAACGCACCAATTTTATAATGAATTTTAGGATGCTTTGTTTGCATTATCCGGTACACTACTTTGGCTAGGATTTGTGGATCTTCTCCGTCATCTACATGATCATTGAGTAACTCTAATGTGGCGCCATAGGTTTTTTGGTAAGCAGAATTGTCTTTCAATGGCGCATGATAGCGTCCAGCGGCAATATTGGTCGAAAAATCGCCTGGTGCTATATTGGTCATGTTTATCCCAAAAGGTTTTAATTCCATGCGGTAGGCTTCTGTAATGAGCTCTAAAGCACCTTTACTTGCACTGTAAACCCCTCGAAATGGAAGTCCCATATATCCAGCAATAGATGTGATGTTGATGATGAGTCCAGATTTTTGTGCCCGCATACTTGGCAACACCGCATTGATCATGCCAATGGGGCCAAAGAAATTTGTTTCAAAATTGTTTTTCATTTCAGCCATAGGAATTTCTTCTAATGGACCAGTAATTCCTACCCCTGCGTTGTTGATCAAAACATCAATGGCTTTGGTTTTACTCAACAATGTTTCCACACAAGCACGAATAGAATCAGGCTTGGTGACGTCCAATTTTAGAATAGGAAATATGGAGTTGGTGTATTTTTCGGGAAATCGGCTCGTGCCATAAACCTTAAACCCTTTTTGGGTAAGAAATTCACCCATAGATTTTCCAATCCCTGAAGAACCCCCTGTGATGAGTATTGTCTTTGACATAGTACAGTCGTAAATTGAAGGTTAAAGATATAAAGATTTAGGAAACTTAAAGACACAAAAAAAGGCAAGCGATCTACATCACACCGCTACGACCGTATACCTTTGCTGCGTTCCCGCCCTGGAGGATTCAACAGGAGCTGGTTGTGTAGGACTTGCCTTTGGCAAAGATACAATGTTTTAATATTCTTTTAATCATTTTTTTTAGTGAAGATAAATAAATAAATTGCCAGAAAATAAACAGGTCCATGAATTTTTCTAAAGTATTGAGAATCATAACTATTGGAATAATTGCTTTTGGTTGCGGAAATACGTCCAAAGCTGTTAAATCAAATTTCGTGATTCAAACCAATGCAAAAAAGAACATCATTAGCAATGCTGAAGTACTTAAATTGAGCTTAAAAAACCTCAATGCGATTAAAGTTGATTCTGTGCAGTTCATGATGAATAACACACCCATCTCCAATTTAGAAGATTTAAAAGATGTTGCCCTTGGTGAAAAAATGATTAAAGCTTTGGTATATTATGATGATGTCAAAGAAGTAGTTTTACAAAAACTTATTGTTGTCAATAACAAAAAACCAAAACTCTACACTTACGAATTGGTAAACACCTACGCACACGATATTAATTCATACACACAAGGATTAGAGTTTTACAATGGGATTCTGTACGAGAGTACGGGGCAATATGGCGAGTCAAAACTTAGAGCTTTAGACTACAAAAATGGTAAAGTGATAAGAAACATCAACTTAGCCCCTACTTATTTTGGAGAAGGGTTGACAGTTTTGAATGATAAAATATACCAGTTGACTTGGCGTGAAGGACGCGGACTGATTTATGATGTTAATAATTTGGAAGCAATTGGAAGTTTCAATTATGGGCAAAGCAAAGAAGGATGGGGCTTGTGTAATGATGGTCAACAACTGTATAAAACCGATGGATCAGAAAACATCTGGATTTTAAATTCAAATACATTAGAAGAAGAGCGTTTTGTTCAAGCATATACCAATAAAGGAAAGTTAACCAACTTAAACGAACTCGAGTGGGTTGACGGAAAGATTTACGCCAACCGATACCAAAAAAATGGCGTAGCGGTTATCAATCCTAAAAATGGAGCTATTGAAGCCGTTATCGATTTTAAAGATTTAAAAAACAAAGTCACCAATCACCCAGGCTTGGACGTATTGAACGGTATGGCCTATAACCCCAAAACACAAACCTTGTTCCTTACGGGAAAACGTTGGGATAAACTCTTTGAGGTGCGTATAATAGCTCAAGACTAATGCAAGTTTATGAACAATCGCGTGTTGTAGAATCCCAAGATATCGATCATTTGAATCACGTAAACAATATCCGTTATCTAGAATGGATACAGGCTATAGCACGTGCTCACTGGACTTCTCTTACGACCCTGGAACAACGTCAAGCCAATGTTTGGGTTGTTTTGCGGCATGAAATAGATTACAAAGCTTCTGCTTTTGTTGGCGATTCCTTACGTGTTAAAACTTATGTTTCTGAATGTGCTGGAGTAACAAGCATTCGAATCGTAGAAATCTATAATGCTGATACACAAAAACTTTTAGTCAAGAGCAAAACAAAGTGGTGCATGACTGACCCCCAAACACAACGCCCAAAACGCATCCCAAATGATATCTTAACCATTTTTGATTAATTATTCACATTTGCATGAAAAGTTATATTTTTACAAAAACAGTTCAACTTTTATGAAGCGTTATTTTTATTTTTTAGCCTCTTTTTGTTTCTTACTTTTATGGAGTTCATGTCGGAAAGATTTTGATTTCACCTCCACTGAGGGAGCCTTAAGATTCTCAAAAGATACGGTCTATTTAGACACTGTATTTACTAATATTGGTTCGAGCACTTACACCCTAAAAGTGTACAACACTTCTAACAATGATATTTCCATTCCGAAAATTAAGCTTCAAGAAGGACAAAATTCCAATTATCGCCTAAATGTAGATGGAATGACTGGGGATACTCCGCTCACAGGAAAAGAATTTACGGATGTCGAATTATTAGCTAAAGACAGCATGTATATATTTATTGAAACCACAATCGACATACAATCTTTGGTTTCTGATGACACTCAATTTTTATATACAGATGCTATTGAATTTGGACTCAACAACAAGCAAACCGTAGAGTTGGTTACACTAGTTAAAGATGCCGTTTTTATATACCCGCAACAATTTACCAACCCTGATGGCTCAACTGTAATAGAAACGCTCAGTTTTGATGTGGATGGTGATGGAGTTTCGGATGAAACCAATATCCAAGGACGATTTTTGGAAGATGATGAGTTGAATTTTACTAACGAAAAGCCCTATGTTATTTATGGTTATGCAGCCGTAGATGAAGGCAAAACACTTAACATTTCAGCTGGAGCTCGTGTGCATTTTCATGCGAATTCCGGTCTTTTGGTTACTAACAATGCATCTTTACACGCCAATGGCCTGTTGAGTACTGATGATGAACTTTTGGAAAATGAAATTATTTTTGAAGGTGACCGGCTAGAACCTGGTTTTTCAGAAGTCCCTGGGCAGTGGCAAACCATATGGTTATTTAGTGGCAGTACAGACAATAAATTTGACTACACGACTATCAAAAACAGCACCGTTGGTATTCTCGTTGACGATAACCAAGACGATTCATCTAAACTTCAAATCAATAATTCACAAATATACAATTCAAGTAATTTTGGCGTTTTAGGGCGAGCCACAGCAATTACAGCTGAAAACTTGGTCATTAATAAAAGTGGGCAATCTTCTTTTGCAGCAACCTATGGAGGTAATTACAATGTCACTCACTCTACTATCGCCAACTACTGGAGTAACAGCTTCAGGCAATTTCCTGCACTACTCCTAAACAATTTTATAACGGATTCCGATCAGAATATTATACCTAACAATCTAAATTCTGCAAACTTTACCAATTGCATTATTTATGGAAATGATAATCCAGAATTGCTGTTGGATCAAATTCCAGAAGCTGATTTTAATTTTAAATTCAAAAATTGCTTACTGCTATTTAACGATCCGAACAACAATTTCACTGGACCGTATTATAACTTTAACGATACTGATTTTTATGAAAATATGCTGTTCAACTTAGATCCTGAATTTCTTGATCCTCAACAAAACAAATTACAAATTCCTTTGACCTCCCCTGCTGCAGGTCAAGGAACTAATGCGGGAAGTCTAGGAAGTGATATTAGACAAATTTCTCGACCTTCCCCTTCAGATATAGGTGCTTACAATGCCGTTGATTTAGAGAATTAAAAAAAGCCAGCTTATTGCTGGCTTTTTTTATTATTTAGCTATGCTCTCATGCAAATAACGGTCTGTGGCTCATCATAGCATGTACACGCTCAGCTACAGAATTCAACACAGTTTCATCTTCGTGATTCGCAATAACTTCATCAATCAACGCCACAACAGCTTCCATATCCGATTCAACTAGGCCTCGGGTGGTAATAGCAGGAGTTCCTACGCGTATACCTGAAGTTACAAAAGGACTTTGTGTATCAAAAGGCACCATGTTTTTATTTGCAGTGATGTCCGCTTTCACTAGCGCTTGTTCAGCGTCTTTTCCTGTGATGTTTTTATTGCGCAGGTCAATCAACATCATGTGGTTGTCCGTACCTCCAGAAATCAGGTCATAACCTCGTTTTACAAAAGCCTTAGCCATAGCATCTGCATTCTTTTTTACTTGAAGAATGTAATGCATGAATTCATCTGTTAGGGCTTCACCAAATGCAATTGCCTTTCCAGCAATAACATGTTCCAGTGGTCCGCCTTGGTTTCCAGGAAAAATGGCAGAGTCTAGAAGCGAAGACATCATTTTGAGTTTCCCAGACTTGAACTTCAATCCAAAAGGATTTTCAAAATCTTTACCCATCATGATAAGACCTCCTCTTGGACCACGAAGGGTTTTGTGTGTTGTTGTAGTGACTATATGACAATGTGGTAATGGGTCGTTTAGCACACCTTTTGCGATCAACCCAGAAGGATGAGAAATATCGCCCAATAAAATAGCACCAACACTATCAGCAATTTCACGAAAGCGTTTGTAGTCGATATCTCTAGAATAGGCTGAAGCACCAGCGATAATCAATTTGGGTTGTTCTGTACTTGCAATCTCTTGAATTTTATCATAATTCAGCATCCCGGTTTCTTTTTCTACGCCATAAAAGACAGGGTCGTAAAGACGTCCAGAAAAATTCACTGGTGAACCATGAGTAAGGTGTCCACCATGTGATAAATCGAACCCTAAAATTTTGTCACCTAGATTTAGACATGCATGAAAAACAGCTGTGTTGGCTTGACTTCCAGAATGCGGCTGAACATTGGCCCATACGGCACCAAAAAGTGTTTTGGCACGATCGATCGCAATTTGCTCCACTTCATCCACAACTTCACAACCACCATAATACCGTTTTCCAGGGTAACCTTCCGCGTATTTATTGGTCAATACAGAGCCCGTGGCCTCCATCACTTGATCACTTGTAAAGTTCTCAGAAGCAATAAGTTCAATGCCATTAAGCTGACGGTTTTTTTCAGCCTCAATAAGTTCAAAAATTTGTTCGTCGCGTTGCATATGTTGTGGTATAAGATTTATAAAGTGCAAAAATAATGATAACATTAATTATATACATTAAAAAACATATATTTGATGTAGTTTTTTATTAAAAATTTAATTAACATTTTGTGCTATGGTAATTTTTGCAAATGATCCCAACCGAACTTCTTGGCTTCATGTAGACTCAGACTCAGATTTCCCGATTCAGAACATTCCTTTTGGCGTGTTTTTAACCCCCGATGATGTTATTACTATTGGAACCCGTATTGGCGACACAGCCATTGATCTAGCAGCTCTACATCAGCTGGGTTATTTTGATGATATTGCAATAACGGATGATATCTTTTTACAAGATACACTTAATGATTTTATTGCTGATGGTCGTAAAACATGGCGCGCAGTTCGGAATAAAGTTGCAGAAATTTTCGACAACAACAATACGGTCCTAAAGACACAAACGAAACACAAAGACACTGTACTTTACAGCCTGGATGAAATCGAAATGCAACTTCCGGTTTTAGTTGGTGACTATACAGATTTTTATGCCAGCCGCGAGCATGCGACCAATGTTGGAACCATGTTTCGAGGTAAAGACAATGCCTTAATGCCAAATTGGTTACATTTACCAGTGGGATACCACGGTAGAAGTTCGTCTATAATACCTTCAGACATCCCTGTTCGTAGGCCCAAGGGGCAAACCCTTCCCCCAGGCAATGAGAGTCCTGTATTTGGCCCAAGTAAAGCTATAGATTTTGAACTGGAGATGGCTTTTATTACAACTGACGCTAACGATCTTGGTGAAGCCATATCTATCAATGAAGCTGAAGATTACATCTTCGGACTGGTCTTATTCAACGATTGGAGTGCTCGGGATATTCAACGCTGGGAATACGTGCCTTTAGGTCCTTTTTTAGGTAAAAATTTTGCCTCTTCGATCTCCCCTTGGATTGTAACTTTAGATGCCCTTGAACCGTTTAGAGTACATTCACCAAAACAAGAGCCAAAGCCATTAGAATACTTACAATACGAGGGAAAAAAAAGTTTTGATATTCACCTTGAAGCCATCATCAAGCCGGAAGGAGCAAATGAAACTGTGGTGTCAAAATCAAATTTTAAATATATGTATTGGAATATGGCACAGCAGCTTACGCACCATACAGTAAATGGTTGTCCGGTACATTCTGGAGATATGATGGGTAGCGGTACAATTTCTGGCCCAACTCCGGACTCCTATGGTTCCATGTTAGAATTATCATGGAAAGGAGAACGCCCCGTTCAACTTAATGATGGGACAGAACGAAAATTTATCAATGATAACGATACTGTAATTCTACGAGGATATTGCAAAAATGAAAGTTTAAGAATTGGTTTTGGAGAAGTCAAATCAAAACTTTTAGCTGCACTCTAAAAAATCACATCAATTTTATTGTTGAATAAATCGCAGAATTATGCTATAATATTTCATGATTATAAAATAATTCCCTCTTTTATTCACATATTAACAAAACTTAAACTTATAGTTTTTAATCTATTACAAAAACAATAGCTTTGAAAGCTTAACCGCAAACGATGAATAATAAAAACTATTTGAGCTTAGTAATTTCTTCTATTATACCCCTATTTTTTTGGAGATTTATTTCATCTAATTCCATTTAATCGTAAGTCAAAATGAAAGTTTTAAAGTTTGGAGGGACTTCAGTTGGTTCCGCAAAAAACATAAAAAAAGTTATTGAAATCGTAAAATCCTCTTGTGAGAACGATCAAATTGCAGTAGTCGTATCAGCAGTAGGTGGAATTACCGACAAGCTGATGAGCGCCTCTCAAAAAGCAATTGATAACGATCTTAATTACAAAAATGATTTTAACAAACTGAAACAGCAACATCTCGATGTTACCGAGGGGCTTTTGTCAGGAACGAGTTTGGTAAATACAACAGATATAATTCTCGAGAAAATGACTGAACTAGAACGCTTGTTAGACGGGATTTTCTTGATTAAAGAATTGTCTCCAAAGACCACAGACAAATTATTGAGTTTTGGTGAACTTATGTCTTCACTAATTATATTTGAAGCCATGCAAGAACAGGGTTTAAATGTTCAATTAAAAAACAGCCAAAACTTAATAGTTACGGACTCTAATTTCACTAATGCAGCTGTTCAATTTGATGAAACGAACTCAAACATAAAAACATATTTTGAACACAACAAAAAAATGGTCACTATACTCCCGGGTTTTATTTCTAAATCTGAGG
>Ga0228619_1000547_pt1 | contig 16876 bp, 17 predicted proteins | sample 22DmetaG_FD_190065 | JGI IMG/M metagenome (GOLD analysis project Ga0228619, IMG submission 190065) | Seawater microbial communities from Monterey Bay, California, United States - 22D | ecosystem: Environmental > Aquatic > Marine > Coastal | place: USA: California | collected 2016-10-12 | reverse complement strand
CTCTAATACATTAAGAGTAATTATGTCTAGGTCATTGGTAGGTTCATCAAGAATCAGAAAATTTGGATTTTGAATTAAAACGGTACATAAATAAAGACGCTTCCGCTCTCCCCCACTCAGCTTCTCCACAAAATCGTATTGTTTTTTTCGATCAAACAGAAAACGCTCGAGTAACTGTTGGGCTGAGATTTTTTTGCCTTTTTTTAAAGGAATATATTCACCAAACTCCTGAATAACTTCTATTACTTTTTGACCTTCTTTAATTTTGATTCCTCCTTGGGTATAATATCCAAATTTTATGGTTTCTCCTCGAATGATTTTTCCAGTATCAGGTTGAATGCTGTTTGTTAACAAGTTTAACAAAGTAGATTTTCCAGTACCGTTCTTTCCGATGATTCCGATACGATCATTACGTTGAAAATTATAGTCAAATTGATCTAAAACAACGGTGTCTTTGAATGCTTTAGACACCTTGTGCATTTCTATCATTTTAGAACCCAAACGTTCCATGTTGATTTCTAACTGTACTTCGTGATCGTTTCGTCTTTGCTGTGTTTTTTCTTTTATGATTTTAAAATCGTCAATACGTGATTTTGATTTTGTTGTTCTTGCTTTGGGTTGACGTCGCATCCATTCAAGCTCTTTTACAAAATGCCGCTTGATTTTATGAGCAACTGCTTCTTCATGAGCAATACGAATCGCTCTTTTTTCAAGATAGTACGAATAACTTCCTTTGTAAGAATACAGGTCCCCTTCATCCAATTCAATAATTTCATTACAGACGCGCTCCAAAAAGTAACGATCGTGAGTCACCATGAGAAGGGTTAGCTTTTCTTTCATAAAATAGGCTTCCAACCATTCTATCATTTCCATGTCAAGATGGTTAGTAGGTTCATCTAATATGAGAAGGTCTGGTTTTTCTAATAAGGCTGTGCATAAAGCCAAACGCTTTTTTTGCCCCCCCGATAAAGAAGCTACTTTTAATGTCAAATCTCCCAGTTTTAACTTGCTTAACATCTGCTTATACTGGGTTTCAAAGTCCCAAGCTTCATGCTGGTCCATCGCTTCAAATGCTTTTTGATAAGCATCTGCATTTTCTGGGTTCAATAAAGCTTTTTCGTAATGCTCTATCACCTGAAGGGTTTTATTTCCTGAACCTAAAATAGTTTCCTCCACAGATAAACTTGAATCCAAGGAAGGTTCTTGTGCCAAATACGAAATAAGGGTTCCTTTTCTGTAATTCACCTCCCCTTGGTCCGGACTGTCCTGCTTGGCAATGATTTTAAGTAAGGTGGTTTTCCCACTCCCATTTTTAGCAATCAATGCAATTTTTTGCCCAATACTTACTCCAAAGGAAAGGGGTTCAAAAATTGTCCGTTCGCCATAGGATTTCGAAATGCCTTCTACAGAAAGTAGATTCATAGATGTTTTTTATTTCGCATAAAAGTAAGGAAAGTATAGGGTGTTTTCTTACTTAAGCCAATGCAATTATTAGCATAGCGTTTATCATTATTTTTGAACTTCAAATTAACTAGTTGAAAATTATAATGGGTCTAATGAATTATCATTTTAAAATTTTATTCTCTTTTAGAATTGAATAATTTTAAATTCATGTTCCACTACAAATAGGATATCCTCTTATAATCCTTATTTTTGTAGAAATAGACACTATGATTTCTAACGAACAATTCAAGTCCTTAACGGAGCGTATCAGTGCCTTGAGGCGCTATCTTTGACATTGATGCCAAGGAAATAGAAATAAAAAACCAAGAAGAGAAGACCTTAGCCCCCGATTTTTGGAATGATGCCAAAGCAGCAGAAGCGCATATGAAACAATTGAGAACCGTTAAAAAATGGGTTATTGATTATGAATTGATTCAACAAGGGAATGAAGACCTTGAAGTGTTGATGGAATTCGAAAAAAGTGGAGATGCAGACACGGAGGAAGTAAAAAACCAGTACGAAACCACCTTAGAACGTTTAGAGGCTTTAGAATTCAGGAACATGCTTTCTGACGAAGGAGATGACTTAAGTGCTGTTCTTCAAATAACAGCAGGTGCGGGGGGAACAGAAAGTTGTGACTGGGCAGAAATGCTTATGCGTATGTATCTCATGTGGGGGGAAAAACAAGGCTATAAAATTAAAGAACTCAATCACCAGGCTGGGGATGTGGCTGGAATTAAAACAGTAACTTTAGAGTTAGAGGGTGATTTTGCTTTTGGTTGGCTAAAAGGTGAAAATGGAGTACATCGCTTGGTGAGAATCTCTCCTTTTGATAGTAATGCCAAACGACACACCTCGTTTGCTTCTGTTTATGTATACCCCTTAGTTGATGACAGTATAGAAATCGTTATCAGTCCTTCAGACTATACTTGGGAAACCATGCGAGCTAGTGGAGCTGGGGGACAAAATGTCAATAAAGTAGAAACAGCTGTCCGCTTGAGACACCACCCTACGGGAATCATTATTGAAAATTCAGAAACCCGCTCCCAATTAGAAAATAAAAATAAAGCCATGCAATTATTACGCTCCCAATTGTATGAAATTGAATTACAAAAGAAACTTTCTGCACGAGATGAAATAGAAGCTTCAAAAAAGAAAATTGAATGGGGATCACAAATTCGAAATTATGTAATGCATCCCTATAAATTAGTAAAAGACGTCAGATCACAACATGAAGTTACTGATGTAGATGCCGTTATGAATGGACAAATAGATTCCTTTTTAAAAGCGTATTTAATGAGTGTAGGACAAAAAGATGAAAACTAATGAAAACAACTAGCCCAAAAAAAACAATAATTTTTGATTTAGGTGGTGTCTTAATTGATTGGAATCCAGCCTATGTATATTTAGATGTATTTGACGGTGATCAAAAAAAAATGCAATGGTTTTTTGATGAAATCTGTACGATGGATTGGAATGAAAACCAAGACGCTGGTTATCCCCTTGCTCAAGCAACGGCGGATCTTGTAAAGCAATTTCCAGAACAAGAAAATCTAATTCGAATGTACTATGGGAGATGGGAAGAAATGTTAGGCGATTCTATATCAGGTACAGTAGCAATTCTAAAAAAACTTATCGATAATCCAAACTACAGCGTTGTTGCTTTAACCAATTGGAGTGCAGAAACTTTTCCAATAGCCTTAAAAAAGTTTGATTTTCTACATTGGTTTGAAGGGATTGTTGTCTCAGGAACTGAACAAACAAGAAAGCCCTTCTCTGATATTTATCAAATTACTCTAGACCGTTTTAAAATTGACCCAAAAACAGCAATTTTTATCGATGATAATCTAAGAAACATTAGGGGTGCAGAAGCTTTAGGGATTAATGGAGTTCAATTTACAAACCCTAAACAGCTTGCCAATTCTCTAGAATTTTATGGTATAAGCGTTTGACAAATATTTCATGCAGATTAGTTTAAAAAAAATAGAAGTATCGCAATCAATAGAGCTTCATGAACTTGCAGTTCAAACATTCGACGAAACATTTGCTTCTCAGAATACTCCAAAAAATATGCAGTGGTATTTTGAAACTACCATGACCTTGGAGAATACTGAAAAAGAACTTTCAAATCCAGATTCATACTTTTATTTTGCGTTTCATCACGAACAAATCATCGGATATTTAAAACTAAATTTTAATGCTGCCCAAACGGAGACTGTATTGGAAAATACTGCCTTTGAAATAGAACGTATATACATTAAAAGGGAATTCCAAGATAAGGGTTTCGGAAGTGAACTTTTTAACACTGCTTTACACCTAGGTAGTGAAAAAGGATACAATCAAATGTGGTTGGGAGTTTGGAAACACAATGACAAAGCAATCCACTTCTATAAAAAAAAGGGACTTAAAGCATTTGATCAACATATTTTTCAGTTGGGAAATGATGCACAAACTGATATTTTAATGCGGCTAGATTTTTAGCCTCCTAAAACGGAGAATCATCGTCTACCCCGTCAAAATCACCAAAGGCAGCATCTGGACTTGGAAGATTTGCAGGGTCAATTGCAGCATCATTGGGATTCATTTTTGATTGAAATTCAAAAGGAGAATCGAAACTATCTAAATCTTCAAACTTCCCAAGATGACCCACAAATTTAAGTCGGATGTTGTCAAGACCTCCATTTCGGTGTTTTGCAACAATGAATTCAGCCTGGCCTTCAGAGGGGGTCCTTTCATCATCATCCCATTCGTCAATATTGTAATATTCTGGTCGATAAATAAAGGAAACGATATCTGCATCTTGTTCAATAGCTCCAGATTCCCTGAGGTCAGAAAGCATAGGTCTTTTAGTTCCTCCACGTGTTTCTACAGCACGTGAAAGCTGAGAAAGTGCAATTACAGGAATATTCAACTCTTTGGCTAAGGCTTTTAAATTTCTTGAAATAGTAGAGATTTCTTGCTCTCTATTTCCAGTTTTTGAGCTTGCGCCTGCAGTCATCAATTGCAAGTAATCTACAACGATCAACTTGATACCGTGCTGTGAAGAAAGTCTTCGTGCCTTTGCTCTTAAGTCAAATATTGAAAGTGAGGGAGTATCATCTATAAACAAGGGTGCTTTTTCAAGATCAGTCACCTTAACATTTAACTGCTGCCATTCATGATCTGCTAATTTACCTGTTCTTAGTTTTTCAGAGGACAAACCAGTTTCGGAGGAAATCAAACGTGTGATTAATTGTACTGAAGACATCTCCAAAGAGAAAAAAGCTACAGGTATTTGTTTTCCAACGGCAATATTTCGTGCCATGGACAATGTCAAAGCCGTTTTCCCCATACCAGGACGTGCTGCAATAATTATTAAATCACTGGGCTGCCATCCTGAGGTTAATTTGTCTAATTTTTCAAAACCAGTACTGACCCCACTAAGTCCGTCACGCTTTGAAATTTCTTCAATTTTCTTTTTCGCCTCAAGAACTAAATTCTGAGCAGTCTCTGATGATTTTTTTATGTTTCCTTGAGTAACATCGTATAGCTTGGATTCTGCTTCATCAAGCAAATCAAATACATCTGTAGATTCTTTATAAGCACTTTCAATAATTTCATTCGAAATTTTAATCAAACTTCTTTGAATAAATTTCTGTAAAATGATTCGAGCATGGAACTCAATATGCGCTGAAGAAGCAACTCGCTGTGATAATTGGACTAGATAAAATTCTCCACCTACAGCTTCTAGTTTTCCCTTTTTTCTTAGTTCAGACGAAACGGTCAAGAGATCAATAGGCTGAGAACCCTGAAACAACTGATATATTGCGTCAAAGATAAGTTGGTGAGATATTTTATAAAAAGCGTCGGGCTGTAAGATATCAATCACCTCATCTACCCCTTTTTTATCAATCAACATAGCTCCTAATACCGCTTCTTCTAACTCCAGAGCTTGAGGCGGTATTTTACCTTGCTGTAAATTTATTACAGCAGGATTGGGGGTTTTTACATATTCAAGAGACTTCTTTTTTTCCATGAGACTAAAGTACTCCCTTTTATAAAATTGAATTTAAAATTAAAACAAAGAATGTCACCCATCTATAAAGAATCAGTTGTTTACAAGTCAAAAAAAATGTTAATAAACTAAAAAAATTAGTCTTCAAAATTTCCCATGGAAAGAAATTTCTCACGGCGGGTGTGCACTCGGTCTTCTGGAGACTCTTTTTCAAGTTTCTTAAAAGTGGCTAATAATTCTTTTCGAACAGTTTTAAATGTTTCTTCACGATCAAAATGAGCTCCACCAAGAGGCTCCTTAATGATCTTGTCTATCAGCTTATTCTTAAGCATATCCTTAGAAGTCAGTTTCAAAGCATCTGCAGCGGCCTCTTTATGTTCCCAACTACGCCATAAAATTGAAGAACAAGATTCAGGAGAAATTACTGAATACCAAGTGTTCTCAAGCATAAAAACTTTGTCACCAACTCCAATTCCCAAGGCTCCTCCTGAGGCTCCCTCTCCTATAATCACTACGATAATAGGCACAGAAATGGACATCATTTCAAATATGTTACGAGCAATAGCCTCTCCTTGTCCACGTTCTTCTGCTTCAAGTCCGGGAAACGCACCTGGCGTATCTACAAAAGTAACAATAGGGACACCAAATTTATCTGCAGACTTCATCAAGCGTAATGCTTTACGATATCCCTCAGGGTTTGCCATTCCAAAATTACGATATTGACGTGTTTTGGTATTGTAGCCTTTTTGAGTTCCAATAAACATAAAAGATTGGTCATCTATTTTACCTAAACCTCCAATCATGGCTTTGTCGTCCATTACATTTCTATCACCATGCAACTCCAAAAAAGTATCACCACATAGTGCTTTAATGTAATCTAATGTATACGGTCTAGAAGGATGTCTTGAAAGCTGTACTCGCTTCCATGCAGTGAGGTTACCGTATATTTCCTTTTTGGTTTTTTCGAGCTTTTGTTCGATTTGTCCACAGGTTTCTGTGACATCGATTTCACTCTCTGTTCCAATCAACTTACATTTATCAAGTTGATCGTGTAGTTCTTTTATTGGTGATTCAAATTCTAAATATTCCATATAAAATTATCTTTGACAAAAGTAAAAATTCTTTAGAACTAGGTTCCTTTTTTTAAACCTTCTTTCTTATGTTTATAAATTCCATTAACTAAAATGCTACCCAAAACAATGAAAAATCCAAGGTAAAAACTTGGACTCAAATACTCCCTTTCGTTCCATATAGCAAGCGATAACAGAATTCCATAGATGGGTTCCAAGTTAATGATCATCATGATTGTAAAAGACGATAAATGTTTCATGACTTTTATGGAAACGTTAAACGCATATGAGGTACAAACCCAAGCCAAAATTAAAATCAATATCCAATCATAGCCATTGAATGCAAAGGAACTCCAAGTATAATTCCCAAAAAACATAACATATACTCCACAAACAAGAGTTCCAACCAAAAGCTCATAAAAAGAAAGTGTTATGGGCAGCGCATGTTTAACCATTTGGTTGTTTAAAATTGTAAAAAGTGCAGAAAGAAAAGCAGAAAGTAGAGCAATTAAAATCCCATAGAACTGTTCAAATTCTGCATTAAAAATAACCCCTACCCCTATGGCCGTTATTCCACCAAATATAATTTCATAGCCTAGAATTTTTCTTCGAATTAACAAAGGTTCTATCATGGCTGTGATAAAAGCTCCTGTTGCCATCATACTTAATGTCAAAGATACCCCTGCTACTTTTATAGCATGAAAAAAAGTGACCCAATGAATGGCAATAATAATTCCTCCTAAACTCACCTTTCCCCACATCTTTGGAGAAAGTTTAAAATACTGAGGCTGAAAAAAGAAAAAAAAGAATGCTAAGCCTACTGATGCTAACCCCATTCGATAAAGTACTAATGGAATGGCCTCCAATGAAATCAAAGCCCCTAAAACAGAAGAAAATCCGAAAATAACCACCATAAAATGATAAAGCAGCAGACTTCTTGATCTATCTTTTTGCATAGCGAAGTAAAAATACTGCTAATAGACCAAATAATACTAAAGGGAGCCATGCCGCCACAACAGGTGGAAATGTGGATTTACTTACCAGGACCCCAAAAATTTTATCAAAGAAGATAAAGAGGAATCCCAAACTAATTCCAAAAGCTAAATTGACACCCATTCCCCCTCTTCGTTTGAAGGAAGAAACCGCAACTGCTATTATCGTTAGAATAAAGGCAGAGATAGGGATACTCCAGCGTTTATGACGAACCAATAAGTGACTATTGGTTAAGATGGAACCGCGTTCTTTTTCTTCTTCAATAAACTGATTAAGTTCTGAAAAAGTAAGCGTCTCTGCAATGTAGTTTACTGGAGCTAAATCTTGGATTTCAAAATCAAAAAGGGTGTCTTTTCTTGCATCACTTTCATAATATTCTGAGTCTTTCAGAAAAGTTCTCTTTGAATAATTCGATAAACGAAAAACACTGTCTTTATCAATCCATCTTATTCTACTCGATTTGATTTTGAATTTAAGCTCATTGCCATCAAAATGCTCTAAAGTAAAATTGGTTGCTCGTTTTCTAATAGGATCATAACTGTTTACATAAATGAATTCATTGTCATTAATTTGCTGAAAAACTTTAGTAGTATTTCTGGCTTCTTTTTTTATGATATATCTATATCTAAAATCGTTAAATCCTAAATTTGATTTAGGAACTATAAACATACCAGCAAAAAAAGCGAAAATGGCAATAAAAGTTGCTGCCAACAAAAAGGGTCTTAGGTATCTAAAAAATGAAATTCCCGAACTCAAAATGGCAATCACCTCAGTATTATTGGCTAGTTTGGAAGTAAACCAAATTACAGAAAGAAACAAGAAAATGGGAAAAAGTAAATTGGCAAAATACCAGGTAAAGTCAATGTAATACTCTAAAATAGCAGAAAAGGGTACTTCTTTTTCTTTAAACTTGTCAATTTTTTCAGCTACATCCACCATAATACCAATGGGGATAAACAGTAGAATCATCACTGCAAAAGTGCCAATGTAGCGCTTGATTATGTATAAATCAATGAGTTTCATTTATAGTCTTGGTTCCATTTGACGCACCATTTTAGTTTTCCATGATCCAAAAGTTCCTGCTAATATATGTTTTCTCGCTTCACGAACCAACCAAAGATAAAAGCTCAAATTATGTAGGGTAGCAATCTGTTTTCCTAACATTTCATTCACTGTAAAAAGATGTCGCAAATAGGCCTTGCTGTAGTCAGTGTCTGCATAACAGTATCCAGAGGAATCTATAGGTGAAAAATCATTTTCCCACTTTTTGTTTTTAATGTTTATCGTTCCCTCTGCAGTAAACAACATTCCATTTCTTGCATTACGAGTTGGCAAAACACAATCGAACATGTCCACTCCTAAAGCGATATTCTCAAGCAAATTAATAGGCGTCCCCACTCCCATAAGATATCGAGGTTTATCTTCAGGTAAAACAGCACATACTTCATCAGTCATGGCATACATTTCTTCGGCCGGCTCCCCTACCGAAAGTCCTCCAATTGCATTTGCAGGAAGGTCTTGGGCAGCAATAAATTCTGCAGAAATTTTTCTTAAATCAGCATAGGTACTTCCCTGTACAATAGGAAATAAAGTTTGTTCGTAATCATAAGGCATTGGGAGAGACTGATGAGCTTCTATGCATCGCTTTAACCATCGATGGGTTCGCTCCATAGAAGTTTTTGCATAACGATAATCACATGGGTAAGGAGTGCATTCATCAAAAGCCATAATGATATCGGCCCCAATAGAACGTTGAATTTCAATAGCACGTTCAGGAGTAAAAACATGATAGGAACCGTCAATATGGGATTTAAACTTTACCCCTTCTTCCTTAATTTTTCTATTGGCAGAAAGTGAATAGACTTGATATCCTCCAGAATCCGTTAAAATAGGACCTTGCCATCCCATGAATTTATGCAACCCCCCTGCTTCTTCTAAAATTTTGGTGCCGGGACGTAAATATAAATGGTAAGTATTCCCCAAAATGATATCTGGTTTTATATCATTTTTTAATTCTCGTTGATGGATTCCTTTTACTGTAGCTGCAGTACCTACCGGCATAAAAATAGGAGTCTCAATAGTTCCGTGATCGGTGGTAAGTGTTGCCGCTCGAGCTGCCGTACTTGGATCGTTTGCTAAAAGTGTAAATTTCATTAAGTGCAAAGATAGTGTTCTCGTGAATATATAATAGAGCCTTCGCATTGTTAATTACTTCTCAAAGCTTGGTTGTAAGTTTATTAAATCCTTTTTTGTTAATGTCAATACAAGAGTTACTTTTGGGCAAAATTAAATTATGTCAGACATTAACGCTCTTGAAAATATAAGTACACAAGTACGAAGAGATATCCTCCGCATGGTTCATAAAGTTAATTCAGGTCACCCTGGTGGTTCTTTAGGATGTGTTGAGTTTTTTGTTTCCCTTTATTTCAATATAATGGATACCAAAATTCCCTTTGAAATGAATGGAACTCATGAAGATTTATTTTTTCTATCCAACGGACACATATCACCCGTTTTTTACAGTGTATTGGCACGAAAAGGATATTTCCCTGTAGAAGAACTCAATACGTTTCGTTTAATTGATTCCAGACTTCAAGGGCATCCAACAACTCATGAAGGGCTTCCAGGCATAAGAGTGGCCTCAGGATCTTTGGGTCAGGGGCTTTCTGTAGCCATTGGTGCTGCACAAGCAAAAAAATTAAATAATGACACGAAAACAGTCTTTGTTTTAATGGGAGATGGGGAGCTTCAGGAAGGACAAAACTGGGAAGCTTTAATGTATGCTGCTGCAAAAGGAGTTGATAACATTATTGCTACCGTGGATTTGAATGGAAAACAAATCGATGGCTCTACAGACGAAGTCTTACACATGGGAGACGTAGCGCAAAAATTCAAAGCATTTGGATGGGAGGTACTATCCATAAAAGAGGGAAATTCAATAGAAAGAATTCTTGAAACTTTGACAGAAGCCAAATCAAAATTAGGACAACAAAAACCCATTGCTATTCTCATGGAAACAGAAATGGGGAATGGTGTAGATTTTATGATGCACACTCACGCATGGCATGGTAAAGCACCTAATGACGAACAATTAGAAAATGCATTAACACAAAACGAAGAAACCCTTGGGGATTATTAAAATTTAAGCACAATGAAACAATATACAAACCAAGGAAGTAACGATACCCGTTCAGGATTTGGAGACGGTTTAACAGAATTAGGAAGAACAAACCCCAATATAGTCGCGCTTTGTGCCGATCTAATTGGCTCCCTTAAAATGCAAAATTTTATTGATGAAAACCCTGAGCGTTTTTATCAAGTTGGGATTGCTGAAGCCAATATGATGGGGATTGCTGCTGGATTAACTATCGGAGGTAAAATTCCCTTTACTGGTACTTTTGCCAATTTTTCAACAGGTAGAGTATATGATCAAATTCGTCAATCTATTGCTTATTCTGGAAAGAATGTGAAAATCTGTGCATCACATGCAGGAATCACTTTAGGTGAAGATGGGGCAACTCATCAAATCCTTGAAGATATTGGAATGATGAAAATGCTTCCAGGTATGACGGTGATTAATACTTGTGATTATAACCAAACCAAAGCAGCTACAATTGCTATTGCAGATTTTGATGGTCCTGTTTATTTACGCTTTGGCCGTCCAAAAGTTGCTAATTTCACTACGCCAGACTTAGGTTTTGAAATTGGAAAAGGTATCTTATTAAATCCAGGAAGTGACGTTACTATAGTTGCTACAGGACATTTAGTGTGGGAAGCGCTTCAAGCTGCAGAAGAACTTGAAAGTCAAGGGATTAACGCAGAAGTAATTAATATACACACCATCAAGCCTTTAGATGAAGAAATCATCTTAAATTCTATTAAAAAGACAGGATGTCTTGTAAGTGCTGAAGAACATAATTACTTGGGTGGTTTGGGAGAAAGTATTTCAGGCTTATTAGGACTAAAACATCCCACTCCAATGGAAATCATTGCCACTCAAGACACTTTTGGTGAATCTGGTACTCCAGCTCAACTAATGACCAAATATGGACTTGATAAAGCATCCATCATTAACAAAGCCCATAAAGTAATTAAACGTAAATAAGGTTTTCCAAAAACTATTTAAAGGTACTGACTGAGTAGAAAGAATATCTTAAACACTAATTTGGGTTTCATATCAAAAGTGAGAGAATAAATTAGTGTGATGCATTATTGCATTGTAGTTTTAATAACAAAAAAGGTTTTGGAAATTTGGGTATTAATCATTATCCAAATAGTCTGCTAAGCCATCTCCATCAGTATCATCTGCAATCCCATCACCATCACGATCAAACTCCTCTGAAGAAGGAATACCATCCCCATCATGGTCTGTTTGTTTGGTAGTGTATAAATTCACTTTGAAAATCAAAGGAGAATATGCAGGTATAGCACCAGCTGCATTGCTAAAATAAGCCAGACCAGAAGGAATGAAAAATGCGCCTTGACCAAAATCATTAAAAGTCACAGTATTGTCTTCGTTAACTTCATAAGTACCTGCTTTAAGGCTAGGAAGTCCCTCTCTAAATCCTCTAACTACCTGTGTCAAATCAAACCAAACTGGATTATTTGCGCTATCGAATACATTACCATTTAATAATAAGCCTTCATAAGTTTGGAAAGTGGAGTCAACCAACGATGGGCTTTTCCCAATTCCTTCTCTTGCTACCAAATAGTATAGGTTGTGATTCACAAAACTTCCATCAGAAATTTTCACATTGATCACTTTTTTAACAACCTGAGACATCAGAGATCTCTTGTTTACATTTTCACCACTTAGGGTATCAAATACAATTTCAGGAGAGCCTGTTTCGTCCTCAAAATCTTCATAATTATAAAAATGGGTAGACAAGTAGTCTTCCAATATTTGGTTATCATCTATGGCTTGGACACTAACCTCTCTCGGTGGCTCAACTTCGTCTTCCTTTTTACAGGAAGTTAACAATAGAACAAATAAGGCAGTAAGATTCAGAATTTTTTTCAAGAATACTATATTTAAGGTTAGCAAGATACGATTTTACTTTATTTTTGTTCTATCTCTTAACGAAGTTTTATATATGCGTATTGATCAATACTTGTGGTGTATTCGTCTTTTTAAATCAAGGAATTTGGCCAGTACAAGTTGTAAAAAAGGCATGGTGAAAATCAATGGGCAAAAAGCAAAAGCGTCCAGGGAGGTTATGCCTCTTGACCGAATTGAAGTTAGAAAAGACCAACTTTGGAGAAGCTTTGAAGTTCTGGACCTTCCAAAAAGTAGAATGGGTGCAAAACTAGTCCCGCTTTATGTTATTGAAAAAACAGACCCTTCCCTATTTGAGCATCAAAAACTTCAAAATTTATCAAGTAATTTTCAACGAGAAGATGGAACAGGTCGTCCAACTAAGAAAGATCGTCGAGATCTAGACGAACTAGAAATAGGAGAAATTGATGAACAAAAAGAAGATTTGTAACTTCACCACAATTATGAGCATGACACCTTTAGGAAATAAAATTAAATCTGCATCAGAAATCAAATCAAGCATTAAGAGGATTGCTTATCAAGTCTATGAAAATAATGTAGACGAATCCAGTCTGGTTGTTGCAGGAATTGGCAAAAGAGGAGGTCAACTTGCACTTTTGTTAGGAGCAGAACTAAAATCAATAAGTGCTTTAAACTTAATACATGTCACTATTGAAATGGATAAGTCAAATCCCAGAGATACAGTAAAAAGCTCTATTCCTTTGGAAGAGTTAAAGAAGCAATCAATTGTGATTGTTGACGATGTATTAAACACGGGTAGTACTTTGATTTATGCCGTAAATTATTTTCTTCAAATTCCAGTAAAGCAAATCAATACCGCAGTAATGGTAAATCGAAATCATAAAAAATTTCCAATTAAAGCCGATTTTAAGGGGATTTCACTTTCGACTTCATTAAACGATCATGTAAAGGTTGTTTTAGATGATGAAAAAAGCGGAATTTATTTAAGCTAAACTACTTTTAATTTCAGTCGCCACTTCTTCAATTGACTTTCTATCTGTTGAGACAGAATGATGTGCTTTGTTGTAAAATACGCTTCGCTCAAATAAATGTTTCCCTACAAATTCTTGAAACTCCTCCATTGAATTTAGATGCTGTAACAAAGGGCGGTCTGATTCTGCTTCAAAAAGTCTTTTACTAAGTTCTTTTACGCTAGTATTGAGGTAAACCGTTGTAACTCCATCTATTTCATTGATGTAATCCATAGAATCATAATAACAGGGTGTTCCTCCCCCAATAGATAAAATTAACTTCTTTTCTTCATTTAAAGCTTCCTCAAGATAATGGCGTTCCATTTTTCTAAAATAAACCTCTCCTTTTGATTTAAAAATTTCAGGGATTTTTGCCTTCATTTTCTCCTCTAAATAGTCGTCCAAGTCCCAATAATCGTAACCCAATTGATCCTTTAACAAAGACCCAACAGCGCTCTTTCCACTACCCATGTAGCCTAGAAGTATTATTTTATTTATTTCCATTGTTTTAAATTACTCCTACAAATTTATAAGAAATCAAGGGGATAAATTCAGATTTGATATTATATTTGCAGCCTCAAAAGATTCGGTAGCTCAGTTGGTAGAGCATCTCCCTTTTAAGGAGAGGGTCCTGGGTTCGAGCCCCAGCCGAATCACGAATTTGACTTGGTAGCTCAGTTGGTAGAGCATCTCCCTTTTAAGGAGAGGGTCCTGGGTTCGAGCCCCAGCCAAGTCACTTTTTTCTTTCGCGCACGTGGCGGAATTGGTAGACGCGCCAGCTTGAGGGGCTGGTGGGAGTATTCCCGTGGAAGTTCGAGTCTTCTCGTGCGCACTTTAAACAAAATCGTTTTTTTTAGTTATATTTGTTTAAGCTTTTAAATGTAAATAGAGACGATGAATAGGATAAAAAGCACTTTCAGCATAAAAAATCTTGAGAATATCTCAGGAATCAAAGCTCATACATTAAGAATATGGGAAAAACGTTATAACCTTCTTGAGCCCGAAAGAACCGATACTAATATTAGGCGCTACAGTCTTGATAGTCTTAAAACACTTTTGAATGTAACATTGCTTTATAATCACGGTTTTAAGATTTCTAAAATTGCAAGTTTAAGCGAAGATGAAATCCCAGACTTAGTCAGAAACATAGCGTTGAAATCGAATTCAGAACAGGTTTCAATCAATGCATTCAAACTTGCCATGATTAATTTTGATTGTGAGTTGTTTGACAATAACTATGACGAGATACTTCAGCATCATAATTTTGAATATGTTTTCATAGACATCTTCATGCCCCTTATGAAAGAATTAGGTATTTTATGGCAAACAGGAGCAATATCCCCTACGCATGAACATTTTATCACCAATTTGGTTAAACAAAAAATTCATGTTCAATCTGAATTACTCCAACGAACTACAAATTTTAAGCAAGATCAACCCATTTTTGCACTATTTCTTCCTGAGAATGAAATACATGAACTTGGAATATTGTATTTAAATTATTTGATACTCTCTAAAGGATATCGTACCATCTTCCTGGGGCAGTCTCTTCAAACCTCTAGTTTAGAGACCTTGTACACTTACAATACTACGTTCAATTTTGTGACTTATATTACTGTAGAGCCAAACAAGGATGATATAATGCCTTATTTAAATGATTTTCATGAAAAATTACTCTCCAAAACTGATTCAAAACTAATCATCTTTGGACCACAACAACTTGAAATCGATACTGAAACACTTCCTAGAAAAATTGAGCTTTATCGATCTGTAGAGTCCTTCATTACGAATTATTTCATGGAAAACGTTTTTGTTTAACTTTTTTCATAAATTTATATTCTAACTATTATTTAGGTAAAAATTTATGATTAATCTTTTTGATTCTGTTAGTCAAGATTGCAGTAAGTTGGTTACTAATGCTTACAGCACCTCTTTTTCTATGGCAACTAAAATGTTAGATGCCTCCATACGGAACCACATCTATAACATTTATGGTTTTGTTCGTTTTGCAGACGAAATTGTGGATACGTTCCATGATTATGATAAAGAAACTTTATTAAATGATTTTGAAATTGATTTATTCAAAAGCCTAGAAAACAAAATTAGTATTAATCCAATACTTAATGCTTTTCAGAGTACTGTAAATAAATTTGATATTGACCATGATTTAATCAAAGCTTTTATGAAAAGCATGAGATTGGATTTGTCAAAACAAGTATATTCCACTCAAGCGGAATACGAAGAGTATATTTATGGCTCTGCAGATGTAGTGGGCCTTATGTGTTTAAAAGTGTTTGTCAAAGGAGATGTTAAAACCTACAATGAACTTAAAGAGCCTGCAATGGCATTGGGTTCTGCTTTTCAAAAAGTTAACTTTCTTCGAGATTTAAAAGATGATTTCCAAGGCTTAGAACGCACTTATTTTCCTAATGTTGATTTTACAAATTTTGATGAACATTCAAAGTTGCTAATTATTGAAGAAATTGAAGCTGATTTCACTAAAGCATTAAAAGGGGTCTTCAAACTCCCAACGGAAGCTCGATTTGGTGTTTACACTGCTTATAAATACTACACCAAGTTATTAATTAAATTAAAAAAAAACTTCTTCTATTTCTATTCAGAAAACACGAATAAGAGTACCGAATTACCAAAAAATGAGTGTCTTTGCTCGAAGTTATCTAAAATACAGATTAAACTTACTTTAACATATTCACCCCATGACTATTCTTTGGATCGTTGTCCTTGTTGCTACTTATTGTTTTATGGAATTTATGGCTTGGTTTTCTCATAAATATATCATGCACGGATTTCTATGGCCGCTCCACAAAGACCATCATATTAAAGATCATAAATCTTGGTTTGAACGCAATGATCTTTTTTTTATTTTTTATGCATTAGTAAGCTCTGGATTTGTCATCTTATGGGGAGAAGCAGACTTCTGGCCTGGATTACCCATTGCTATTGGAATCTTCTTATATGGACTCTCCTATTTTGTTGTACACGACATCTTTATTCATCAGCGCTTTAAAATCCTAAGAAATATTGACAATAAATATGCTAAAGGATTAAGAAGAGCACACAAAATGCACCACAAAAGTATTCACAAAGAAAAAGGAGAATGTTTTGGAATGCTTTGGGTTCCTATGAAGTACTTTAAATAATTAGATCTTATACCAATTGTTGTTAAAGTCACATAACTTACTATCACGATTAAGATTGATGTAGGTATCTTCAATTTTTTCAGTCATCCATTCTTGAATAACTTTCAATTGCTTTTCTTTTAAGGCAAGTGCTTTGATACGAACATAATCTACGGAGTAATTAGCAACATGCTCATCAAAACGGTTAC
>Ga0228619_1000519_pt1 | contig 17453 bp, 13 predicted proteins | sample 22DmetaG_FD_190065 | JGI IMG/M metagenome (GOLD analysis project Ga0228619, IMG submission 190065) | Seawater microbial communities from Monterey Bay, California, United States - 22D | ecosystem: Environmental > Aquatic > Marine > Coastal | place: USA: California | collected 2016-10-12 | reverse complement strand
ATTACTGCTAAAAATTCCGTAGTACGAAAAAACACGATCTAAATATGCTCCAGAGCGTTCCATAGCTTCAATCGTATTTTCAAAAGTTGGTGCGGCTTCATTATTGGCAATGGCTTCTATTTCTTTTAGGTTTTCTTCCATGCCATATTCTACAGCCGATTGAATATCAGCAACTTCCATCTTGTCAAAAGCAGGTACACCTCCATAGGGACCTGTCCATTCTTGAAGCAATATATTGTCTTGGTCTGTTGTTGAATTTGTGCAACTTGTACTCAAAATATGGATACAAACTAATAGTAAATAAGTAAAAGGAGTGGTATTTTTTGTGTTCATGATGATTTGTTTTAATCAATTAAGCATTACAATTTATAAAAAAGGAATGAAATCTATTCGATGATTTCAATTTTCTTGATGTATATATTTGTTTGGGGCCAATCGCCCTTATCAGTAGGCACTGCTGCGATTTTATCAACCACTTCCATACCTTTAACAACTTTTCCGAAAACAGCATAATCTCCGTCAAGGTTGTGTGCTCCTCCATGTTGTTGAACAATAAAAAACTCAAAAGGTGAGGCCATCTTGTAAGGGTTTGCTACAGCACTACTTGGCATGCTCACCATGCCTCGATCATGTTTGAATCCCTTTTTATGATCGTTTGGTAACAGATAGCGCCCTATTTTTTTGCGTTTCTTTAATGTTTGTTGATCGTCGCTATTTCCCCCTTGGATGATATAATTATTGATTACTCTGTAAAATTGAGTGTTATTAAAATATTTTTTCTTTGTAAGGTATATGAAATTGGAGCGATGGAATTTTGTCGCTTCGAATAGTTTTATGTCAATCTCTCCAAAATCAGTTGTGATACGAACTTTATTTTCTTTGTGTTTTTTGTCGTATTCCAAAAAGAATTCCATTACATTATCATCAGTTAATAAAAAAGTGGTTTCTTTTATTTCCTCAGGTATAATTTTTTTGGTTTTCTTAGAAATGGCAGTTTGTTTGGACACTACATTATTCTTTTCAGATTTAGTATCTTGACAGCTACAAAAACAAATTAAAAGCAATAAACAATAGCGCATACAATAAACAGTGTTTTTTTGAATTCAGAAATATATGAGATTTGATGCATTTTCTAAAATTATATCCGCACTAAATTCTTTGCCACTTCCGGGAATTGATGCACAGTTGATCATGGCGCCTCCTTTTAGAGCGGAATTATTACAACAAAATAAGCTGTTAAAAAAGAATGCAAAGCCAGCTGCTGTTCTTGCATTATTTTATCCCGATCGTACAATGAATACTAATCTTGTTCTAATTGTACGCAAAACCAGTTCAGGAGTTCATTCAGCACAAGTGGGTTTTCCTGGTGGTAAACCTGAACTTTCAGACCAGAATTTAGAAGCAACTGCAGTTAGAGAAACCTGGGAGGAGATAGGGGTGTCAAAAGATCATATTAAATTGTTGTTTCCGTTAACTGAGCTTTACATCCCGCCGAGTAACTTCATTGTTTTTCCATTTGTCGGCATGACGGCTACGACACCGAATTTTAAACTTCAGCCCTCCGAAGTGGAATCCATTATAGAAGTTCCGTTGAACGATGTATTGGATGATTCGAAAAGAATTTTTACATTGGTTTCAACATCTTATGGTTCAAAAGTAAAAGTACCTGCTTTTAATTTTGATGGGCATATTGTTTGGGGTGCAACGGCCATGATTTTGATAGAATTAATCCATTTATTGAATTCAATTTTAAAAAAATAGCTTAGGTTTGCATTTCTATTTTGTTTTTTGCATGCGGTTATTCAAAAAAAACATTTTTGGCCAATACCTTTTTATAAAAAAATGGATCATTCGCATCTTGGGTGCATTCAGCCATCAACGCTACCAAGGGTTTAATGACCTACAAATTGAGGGCTCAGAAATTTTACGTCAATTACCAGAGACCAACGTTCTTTTTATTTCTAACCACCAAACGTATTTTGCCGATGTTGTGGCGATGTTTCATGTGTTTAATGCCTCCTTGAGTGGTCGTGACGATTCCATCAAAAATGTAGGATACCTCTGGAATCCCAAGCTAAATCTTTATTATGTAGCGGCCAAAGAAACGATGAAAGCTGGATTGTTGCCCAAAATTTTTGCTTATGCTGGATCTATAAGTATTGAGCGAACTTGGAGATCATCAGGAAAAGATGTTAATCGACAGGTAAAGATGAGTGATATTTCCAACATTAAAAAAGCATTGGATGATGGTTGGGTCATTACCTTTCCACAGGGTACTACAACTCCTTTTAAGCCTATTCGAAAGGGTACAGCGCATATTATTAAACATTACAAGCCTATTGTAGTTCCTATTGTAATTGACGGGTTCAGGCGCTCTTTTGACAAAAAAGGTATCCGTATCAAAAAGAAAAATATACTTCAATCAATGGAAATCAAAGCGCCATTAGCTATTGATTATGAAAACGAAACAATACCCCAGATTGTTGAAAAAATCGAATACGCTATTGAGCAGCATCCATCGTTTTTAAAAGTCATTCCACAAGAAGAATTGTTAGAAAATGAACGTTTAAACAAAAAGCGAGACTGGTAGGCTTATCCCTCTATTTCTTTTAATACTTTGTAGTTCTTTTTTAGACGTTTGAGCAAAATCCCATAGACAAGGTAGTAGAAACCAAGTAAAATTCCAGTAAGGGCAACCATCATCAAAAGCGTCAAGAGTGCTACAATTCCGTACATCACGAGGTATTCGTTTGTTTCTGTAAACTTCGATGTGATGAGCTGAAAATCAGGGTTTTTATCCATTTCAATCCATACGCCTATGACTAATGAAATGTAGATAAATACTAAATTAAACAGAACATACTGCTTGACTGTTTTTCTGGTGTTTAGGATGTTTTTCATCAGTAATTTTACAGAGTCGGTACTCGAAATTTTCTTGTAATTTTTATAAAATGTTACAAAAAAGTAACCGAGAATCAAATAACCAATAACCATGAATGGTATCATAATATGGTCCATTTCATAGCTATCAAAGCGCTGTTGTGCTTCAGTGTCTTTCATAAACAACGCAAGAACTGTCCAAAAGCCAAATTCGATTAAGCTTAAGATAAAAATCCACTTTACAATAGATGAAGATTTTTTATGCAAAAGTGCATAAATTTCTTGCTTTGATAGCTTGGGAAATTTCTGGTTTTCTTGCCAATCCTTTTTTAATAATTCTAATTCGTCCATAATTAAGGATTTAATTGTGTTTTTAATTTCTTCTTAATTCTGTTCATTTTGACGCGGGCGTTCACCTCAGAAATGCCAATGGTGTCGCTAATTTCTTTATAGGATTTGTCTTCGAGATAAAGTAAAATAACGGCCTTGTCTATATCATTCAAATGATTGAGTGCAGCATAAATAGATTTAAGTTGTTGGTCCTGAGTATCGTCGTAAGTTTCAGTTTGAGGGATTTTGTAGGAAACATCATCGAAGCTAAAACTTTGAATTCTACTTTTCGATTTTCTATACAAAGAAATTGCAGTATTTATCCCAACACGATACATCCATGTGCTAAATTTTGCATCACCCCGAAATTTTGGGTAGGCCTTCCACAACTGAATCGTAATCTCTTGAAACAAGTCTTTATGTTCTGCATCACTATTGGTATACAGACGACAGATTTTGTGGATCAAATTCTGATGTTCTTGCACGAGTGTTACAAATTCAATTTCTTTGGTTGATTTCAAGTGGTTTTAAATTGTTTTAACAGTAGGACGTTAGTTGGATAAAAAAGTTACCTTTTCTCGAATTATTTTTTAAATGCTAAAAGTTCTCCGGCCTCAATAGGGAAGGGCAGTCTGTTCTGACTCGGTGGGAAAAAACAAGTTGTGTACTCAGAATAGCTACAAGGGGGGTTGTATAAATAATTAAAATCCAGTTGTATTTTTCCATTTTTTTCAGGCAAATCTATATACATATAGCGTCCACTGCCATAGGTTGAATTTCCAGACGTAGCATCTGCAACCATAATCCAGCCACTTTCGCCAACATCTAAAGTATAGGCCTCACCTTCAAAATAAAAATGAACGCTGCCTATGAATTTTGCAACATCATCAATTCCAAGTTTTGAAGCGACTAATTCGGATTTTGAAGTTTCAAAATATTCAAAATCTGCTTCAAAAATAAAATCTGAATTAGGCGCATAGTTTTCAAATCCTTTAAAGGCATTAATGGCAGGGTTGTTTTTGTCCCAAACACGCAAATAAAGTGCCCCAGAACGTGTAATAACTCGCCAGCTTATAGCATTGAAGAATAATTTTTCAGAGTCTCCAATAGCGTTTAAAATCAAAGATTTAGTTTGTACTTCTGCACCATTACTACCGGTGATTTTAATGTCATTGAATGCCTCAAATTTAAATGCTTTTCCATCCCATTGAAATTTCCCAATATTTTGATTTATTTCATTAGGTGAAGTGCTGACTTTATTGCTTTTATCGATTCCAAAAATGGTTCCAGTGGTATCTAATTTGAAGAGACCACATAATTCTAAATATTTTACACGTCTTTTGTCGCGATCTTTTCTTTCTTTTTCTACACTTTCGATATAGGCATTATCAATTTGAAACGTTTTTGCATCATTTTTACATTGAGTACATAGTGTTAGAATGAAACAATAAAAAAGTAATTTTTTCATGATTTTTTGATTTGTTTTTGCGGCATTGGGCCTCTTAGGTGAATAATTAAGCCATCCAAAAAATTACGTAAAAATTGATCGCCACAAGGCATAAATTTTGGGTGATTTTCATTTCTAAAAAGTGCGTTAATTTCACCTTTTGTCACTTTAAAGTCTTTGAGTGCGCAAATTTTGATGATGTCTTCGTCACGTAATTTATGAGCAACTCTTAATTTTTTGAAAATATCGTTATTTGTAAGTCCCATGGTTTTTAGTTATGATTGGTCTTCGATTCTATTATCGTCGAATGCAGAAGGTAATAATTTTGGAATAAACTTTATGAACAGCGGTAACAAAACAGCTCCGCCAGGCAACATAAAAATCGCTAAACTTGGAATTGATTTTAATACATCGAGAAGCTGCTCCTGCATTTTATCTATTTCTTCTTCTGTCATATCACGTACAGTAGATTGAGACAGTAAAACGACTAGTTCTTTACTTTCTTTGAGTTCTTGATAGAGTTTTTTACTGTTTCTTGAAATTAATTTTTTAACCAAAGAGCTGGAGTTATCGTAGAAGCGTTTAGCCATATTTTTGGTGCTTAAAAGCGCTACGTCATTTTTATGGTTTTTATAAAAATCGTTGACAGTTGAAAGAGCATCATTAATTTGAAAACTACTAAAATTAAATTTTTCCCTAAGCCGATCAAAAAACTGTTCTTCTCCTTTTTCAATCTTATAGTCGCTCCATGTAGCCATGCACGCTAAATCTAGTAGGTATAAGCGTTCCTGTAGTGTATGGTTTTTAGCATCAAGCGACTCTAAGTTAGCCCCTTTTTTATAGGATGTTCGAAGAGATGATTTTAGCAATCGGATTAAACTCTCATCGTATTCATTTTTTTTTGATTTAGCATTTAATGCCTCAGAGACTACGGTTACGATTGAGTTTTCTAAGCCTTCCAAAAACGCTAATGTTCGATTTGATTGGTTAAGGTATACCCTAAACGCTAAAACATCCATAAATAGCAACGCATTTGTTGCGAAGTAATTGAAGTTTTTTGTGATGATGTTATTGTCTATTTGAATGCGTTTATGTATGATTTGTTCTACATCCTCTCCAAAAATATCACTTATAAAACTCGTTTTGTAAAAGCCTATGTTCTTATAAAATAATTTAAGTTGAGCGGTGAATGATGTTGGATCACTTATAGTTGATTTGTACACATAGTGAAGTGCAAGGATGAGATTTATTTTACAGCGTTCCTCTTGAGTAAAATCTTTGTTTTCATATTGAGGGAGTGCGACACATACATTGCTGCCATAGATGAATCCAGCTAGTTTAAGTTTAGGGTAAATCGTCTCTAATACATCTTCATCACTAAAATCTGTATCGACTGTAGTTAAAAGTTTATTTAGCCAACCTTTTGCTGATGGATTCATATTGGGGTATTAGATTTAAAACAATAACTATTTAATTATTCCTGCACAACTGACTCTGCTGCCAGCTGCACCAGAAGGTTGCGATATAAAATCATCCACCCCTTGATGCACTATAATTCCTTTACCTAAAATATCTTTTGTTTCATCCCCACAACCAATACACCATTCATCGGTAGCAAATTCGATAGTTGTAAACTTTTGATCATTTACCATGAAATTTCCTATATCACCTTTGTGGTATCCAGTATCGGCTCCCCATTTTCCATGCGGTTGTGCTGTTGGGTTCCAATGGCCACCGGCAGACGTTCCATCAGCTGAGGAGCAATCGCTTTTTTCATGAATATGAATGGCATGCATCCCCTCGGTTAGTCCAGTAACTTTAGCAGTCATCTTGACCACATTTCCCGATTGAATAAATTTAATTTTTCCACTGACATTGCTTTCGTTCTTTGCGTTTAGTAGAACGTCTACTTTTTGTAATTCAGTATTTTCAATTTTTGGAGTCTTGTTTTCATTTGTGTTCATCGAGTTTTCAGTTTCTTTTTTGTTTTTACATGACAAAACAAACGTAACTGTGATGGCGGTAATCAATATTGTTCTCATCTCTATTTTTTTTTATAAAGTTAAATAAAATTAGTATTCATACTTTTAGGATGTCTAATTTATTCATCTAATCTAATTATTTTAACAGCTTTAAAAGGAGAGAGGTTAATTCTCTCACTTTGTTTTTGGAATTTATCCCAATCGGATTCAAAAAATAAGTTAACTTGATTAAGCGCTTTATTTAAAGCTGATTTTGCATTTTCAATTAGAGTTTGTTCTGTGCTAGTGACTCCATTTTGTCGAGTACTCACATAGTAATTCGCAGTGCCTAACCGCTCTAAAACCGATACATTTGGATCTGATGTAATCCCTTGGCGTTCATCTACCTTACCAAAAAAGAGTATCAAGAGTTCTTCAATTTTACTTTTAATCTGTTCCGTCTCTTCTATTTCTTGTGTAAACCCTTTTTCATCGGTTTCTTTTAATGATTTCATAAACGTTTCTGCAATTTTTTTACTTTGCACCAATTGTTGGGTAGCTTCTGTTGCCTTGGAAAGGTACGATTCTAAGCGTTTTGATGTCAGATAAATAGCTCTTTGAGCTTCGTCGTTAACGTTTAATCTGGGGTCGTTTTCTACTCTAATAGATGTCTCGGAGCTTAAGTTTCCATAATTTAATACTGCTTTGTATGTTCCTTTTAGAACCCGAGTTCCTGAAGGTTCTTTTTTTGTTTTAGTAGTGGCTTTTGTAGGATATTCAACTCCCTTTTCGTCCATGTACCATGTCCAATATTTAACACCATTTTCCTTAGGAACTTTTTGTTTTAAAGTCCGTATAAGTCGTTCTTGATCAAAAATTTGAAGTTTTAGTGTATCCCATTGTACCAAAGTATCTCTTTTTTCTTCAGACTTTGAATTGAAGTAATAAGCAAAACGTGCTCCATAACCCCTATTGGTTCCATGATACAGTGCGTCCCCACCAAAACGACTTCCTGTAGGCTGTTGATAGGCTGCCATGTAAGCTGTAGGAGGCTCAAAAAGGTTTATGTGTTCTTTACTAGCCTCAGTATTTTTGGCAAATTGTCTTAAAGGTCTTATATCATCCAATATCCAAGCTGCGCGACCAAATGTTCCAATTATCAAATCATCTTCTCTTGGGTGAATCACTAAATCTTTTACTGAAACTGTTGGAAAACCATTAGTCCATTTGGTCCATTCATTTCCTGCATCTATAGAGATATACAGCCCATCATCTGTGCCTAAAAACATCAAATTTGGTTCTTTTTCGTCTTCAATAATGCAAAGCGCGTAACTTTCTGTGTCATCTTTATCAACAATGCGTTTCCATGTTTTACCATAATTAGTTGTTCGGTAAGCATAGGGCGTGTAATTGAATCTTCTATAGTCATTAGCCACCAATAATGCTTCACCTTTCTTGGTTTTGGATGCTTTGATTTGGGTAATCCAACTGCCTTTAGGGAGATCTTTAATATTCTTAGTAACTTCAATCCAATCGTTTCCACCATCTCTAGTGTAATGTATACGGCCGTCATCGGTTCCAATCCAGAGCATATTCTTTTCCACTGTTGAGGGCTCAATAACTAAAATTGTGCAATGATTTTCAGCACCTGTGGCATCCATAGTGAGTCCTCCACTTTCATGTTGTCTAAGTTTTTTGGGGTCATTTGTTGTTAAATCGGGTGAAATAATACTCCATGTTTCTCCCTTATCAGTTGATTTATGTACAAATTGACTTCCAAAATACAATGTGCTATTATCATTTGGGTCAATGTTAATGGCCGCATTCCAGTTGAATCTTAATTTGATGTCAGGGTTGGGGTGGGTTGGTCGAACAGTATAATTGTTACCCGTTTTCCAGTCGTAGCGACTGACAAACCCTTGCTGACTCATAGACCATCCATAGCGTGAATTGTCAGGGTCTGGAACAACATCAAAGCCATCTCCAAAGCTGATTTCTTGCCAATAGGAATTACGAATCCCTTGATCGCGCCAAACATAAGCCGGTCCGCGCCAAGAGCCGTTGTCTTGCATTCCACCATAAACATTGTAAGGAATTTCGTCATCAACACTGATGTGATAAAATTGAGCAACTGGTAAGTTACCAATAAAACGCCAAGTACTGCCTCCATCTTTGGAGATGTTTAATCCTCCATCATTACCATCAATCATAAAATTTCCATTTTCGGGATGAATCCACCATGCATGATGGTCAGGGTGAACCCCGTTAGATACTCCATAGGCTGGCATCAGTTGTTTGAAACTTTTACCACCATCTTCACTTACATTTACATAGGTGAAGATTGAATAAATTCTATTTTCATTTTTTGGGTCTACATATAAGTCAGCATAATAAAATGGGCGATTACCAATTTCATCCATATTTTCACTAACTTTTTCCCATTTATGCCCCCCATCTATACTTTTGTAAAGTCCATTCTTTTTAGCTTCAACCAAAGCATAAACGATTTGAGGCTTATTCGGCGCAATTGCTAAACCAATACGTCCTAAATCTCCTTCAGGCAACCCGTCTTGAGGATTAATTTTTTTCCAGTTTTCTCCACCATCATAAGTGATATGGATGCCAGATCCTTCTCCACCAGAATTAAAGAACCAGGGTTCTCTCTTGTGTTCCCAGAGCGCGGCGATTAATTTGTTAGGGTTATTTGGATCCATAACTAAGTCTGCGACTCCAGTTTTATTATTTGCAAATAGTATTTTCTGCCAAGTTTTGCCTCCATCTGTTGTTTTGAACACGCCTCGTTCAGGGTGTTCACCCCATGGTGAGCCGATAGCACCTACATAAACTATGTTAGGATTGGTAGGATCTATCAAGACACGATGGATATGGCGGGTGTTTTCTAAGCCCATAGACGACCATGTTTTCCCGCCATCTAAACTTTTATAAATACCAAAACCTCCATTCAAGCTATTTCTAGGATTTCCTTCACCTGTACCAACCCAGATCACATCAGGATTGGATTGCTGCACAGCTACAGCGCCAATAGATGCTGTGATTTCATTGTCAAAAATAGGAGTCCACTTAATACCTCCTGATGTTGATTTCCATAAACCTCCCGAAGCTGTTCCTGCATAAATTATATCTGGATTTGAAAGCACAACATCAATTGATGTTACACGACCAGACATACCGCCAGGACCTATATTTCTAGGATTCATATTTTTGACTAAATCCATGGAAAATTCTTGCGAATAACCAATAATTGACATCAAAATAAAAAGTAATTTTAGTGCAGTTTTCATAATTTATTTTTTCAATATTTTTGTTGTAATGTAGTAATCCTCGTCAACAGTAATTGTTGATGAATTTATGGCTTTAGTTTGCCAACTTACAGTGGGGTATAGCCATTGCCATTGCTTATTTGATTCAAATTCTATAGGCATCTCAAATCCTTCAACTACATTGGTCCAACGGAAATGAAGAATGTTTTTATCAATATTATACTCGAGGGTTGGAATACGAACATCCCGTAAATATTGATTAAAAAATGAATGTAAATCCAAATCTATTTCATCTGACAAAAAAGATTCAATTTGTTGTGTTGTTACCGTTTGATGGTGAAATTTGGCGTTCATTTTTCTTAGAATACCACGCCATTTTTCGTCATTTTTAGTAAATTGTCTAAGCATGTGAATCATATTTGCTCCTTTGTAATACATATCAGATGATCCCTCCGCATTGACATTGTAGTTTCCAATAATAGGTCGATCATTTCGAATCCTTTTCCGCGTGCCAATAACGTATTCTGAAGAAGCCTCTTTACCATAGTAATAGTCTAAAAATAAATTTTCAGAATATGCAGTAAAGCCTTCATGAATCCACATGTCAGCAATGTCTTTATTGGTAATATTATTGGCAAACCACTCGTGTCCTGATTCATGAATTATAATAAAATCAAATTTTAATCCCCAACCAGTTCCGGATAAATCTCTTCCCAAATAGCCATCCATGTAGCGATTACCGTAAGTCACAGAACTTTGGTGTTCCATACCTAAATACGGAACTTCCACCAATTTATAGCTGTCTTCATAAAAAGGGTAGGGGCCAAACCAATATTCAAAAGCTTTCATCATCTTCGGGGCATCTAAAAACTGTTTTTTGGCTTTACTTAAATTGTCTTTTAGAACAAAATAATGCATATCTAAATTCCCTTTCTCACCATTGTATGTTTCAGAAAAATCGACATAATCTCCAATATTTATATTTACCCCGTAATTATTAATTGGATTAGATACAAACCATGTGTAAGAGGCTGTTTTTTCATTTTTAGTCACTGCTCTCAATCGTCCATTGCCCACAGCTTTAAGATGTTTTGGAACAGTAATTTTCATTTGAAGGCTATCCACTTCGTCATACATGTGGTCTTTGTTTGGCCACCAAACACTAGCACCTATCCCTTGGCAAGAAGTGGCTATAAAGTCGTTGTCGTTATAGTCTTTTTTCCATGAAAAGCCTCCGTCCCAAGGAGCGTTTATAGCTTCTTTTGGCTGACCTTCAAAGTGTAATACGATTTGCTCTATTTTTTTTCTATTTTGCTTTTTTTCCAGTTGAATAAAATGTGCATTCCCATTCTGATTGATTGAAAGTTCGACCTCATCTTGAACGGCTTTAATGAGTTTCATTGGCGGTTGTAAGTCGATTTGCATTATATTGTTGGGACTTACAACTTTATAATGAATTGTATTTGTTCCGCGTATGGATTTTACTTTGGGTTGTACCGTGACATCAAGATCGTAGTAAACCAAATCCCACCAAATGCGCTCTGGAGTGATTGAGCCTCTCAGCGTGTCTTGAGCGCTGTACTTTTGTGCCCTACTTTGTACATAAGTATTGAGCAAAAAAAAGAGTAAAAATATTTGGGTGCGTCTCATAAGTGTTTACTATCTATACGTTCAGGAATAATCCTATCAAATATAGTTTTATTTTTCCAATTTCTCGCATATAGAAAACGCCTTCACAAGAGTGAAAGCGCTTTCATCTAACCAACTAAACTGCGCAAGCTTTAAAAGCAGTACGCATTCTCTTTATTTACCTGTTCTGCAATGCTGTTTCTCAACTCAGCAACGTTAGGGTAATTTGTGTATTTTGTAAATCGTTTTAATCCCATCAGCATCATGCGTTGTTCATCGCCTTCAGCAAATGAAATAATTCCACTTTTTGCACTTTTTGAAATAACCTCAACAGCGTTGTACAAATAAAGTTGACTCATTTCGATTTGATGTTTTTGTTCCTCAGCACTAGAACGTAAAATATTTTTCTCTGTTCTGAGTATGGCAGATTCAGCCATATAGATTTCAATCAAAATATCGGCTGCGTGTAACATCAGCTGTTGATGCTCTTCTATCTTGGGGCCAAATTTTTGAATACCTGCTCCAGCGACCATCAAAAATACTTTTTTTAGATTTTTAATTATGGCTTTTTCTTGAGATAGGGGAGCGCTAAAATCAGGTGTGTCGAAAGATGGTATTCCCATCAACTCTTCTTGAACTTTCATGGCGGGGCCTAATAAATCAACATGACCTTTCATTGCTTTTTTGATTAGCATTCCAATACAAATCATTCTGTTTATTTCATTAGTTCCTTCATAAATTCTAGCTATTCTTGCATCACGCCAAGCAGCTTCCATGGGTGTGTCTTCAGAAAAACCCATTCCTCCAAAAATTTGGATACCCTCGTCAGCGCAATTTTGAACATCTTCAGAAACAGCGACTTTGAGCAATGAACATTCTATAGCATATTCCTCAACTCCTTTTAGCTCTGCCTCTTGATGAGTATTACCTTTTTCAATTCGCAATGCGATTCGGTCCTCTATATCTTTTGCAGCTCTATAGCTCGCGGATTCTCCAACATAAGTGTTGGTGGTCATTTCAGCTAGCTTATATTTGATTGCTCCAAATTCGGCAATTGGAGTTTTAAATTGTTTACGTGCATTGGCGTATACTATAGCTTCATTTGTAATTCTTCGCTGAGAATCCAAACAAGCAGCAGCTAATTTAATACGTCCAACATTTAATGCATTCATTGCTATCTTGAATCCGTTCTGACGTTCTGAAAGCATATTTTCAACCGGAACTTTTGTCTCGTTAAAAAATACTTGGCGTGTTGATGAAGCTCTTATGCCGAGTTTGTGCTCTTCTTCACCCAAAGTAATACCATTTGACGCATCGTTTTCCACAATAAATCCAGTAATGTTTTTATCATCTTCTATTCGAGCAAAAACTATAAATAGATTACAAAACCCAGCATTTGATATCCACATTTTCTGGCCTGTTATATTGTAGTATTTCCCATCTTTAGATAAGGTTGCTGTAGTTTTTCCTGAATTGGCATCGCTACCCGCTCCTGGTTCAGTAAGGCAGTAGGCTCCAAACCATTCACCCGAGGCTAATTTTGGCACATATTTTTGTTTTTGTTCCTCAGTTCCGTAAAGGGTGATTGGCATTGTTCCAATTCCTGTGTGTGCACCAAATGCAGTACTAAAAGAACCTGTCCCACTTGAGATATATTCACAAACAAGCATGGTCGATACAAAACCCATATCCAATCCACCATAGGCCTCAGGAACTGCTACACCAAGAAATCCCATTTCACCTGCTTTGCGCATGACTTCTTCAGTGAGTGCATAATCTTTGGCTTCAAACCGATCGCGATGTGCAATGACTTCACGTTCATTGAATTCTTTAACGGCTTCTTTCATCATGACCTGTTCTTCCGAAAAATCTTCTGGCGTAAATATACTGTTACAATGACTTTCCTTAACAAGAAATTGTCCTCCTCTTAATAGTTCATGTTTTTCCATAATTAACTTAATTTGAGTTTAAAGTACTGCTGTTTAAAATCATTTTTATATTCTGAACTGCTCAATACTTCAATGCTATTATTTTAAAAATTCAAATATTCCACAGGCACCTTGCCCAGTACCTACACACATTGTAACTGCGCCATATTTTGACAGCATATTTTGCCTTCTCATTTCGTCAAAAAGTTGTACAGATAGTTTAGCACCTGTACATCCTAAAGGATGCCCTAAAGCTATTGCTCCTCCATTAACATTAATGAGTTCTGGATTCAACCCCAACTCCCTTATCACTGCTAATGATTGAGAGGCAAAGGCCTCGTTGAGTTCAATGAGTTCTAAGTCCTTTTGCATTAATCCAGCTTGTTTTAAGGCTTTTGGTATCGCTTTTACGGGACCAATACCCATTATCCTTGGCTCTACTCCAGCCACTGCGTAACTGACCAGTCGGGCGATAGGCTCTAAGTTTAATTCTTTTACCAGATCTTCGCTCATAACCATAACAAAAGCTGCTCCATCACTCATCTGAGAAGAGTTTCCTGCAGTTACGCTACCTCCTTGAGCAAATACTGCGCGCAATTTAGCCAAGGCTTCTAGACTAGTGCCTTTTCTTGGCCCCTCATCCTTTGTTACAGTGTACTTCTTACTTGCTCGTTTTCCATTTTGGTCTATATAATTTTGCTCGACCTCTATAGGTACAATTTGATTCTGAAATCGGTCTTCAGCCTGTGCTTTTAATGCTTTCATATGAGAATTGAAAGCAAATTCATCTTGATCTTCTCTTGAAATATTAAACTCATTAGCAACTGCTTCGGCTGTATTGCCCATTCCCCAGTAATAATTCTCATGACCTGCGTTGATCGTGTTGTAATTTAGTTCAGGTTTGAACCCCGTCATTGGAACAGAGCTCATACTTTCAGCTCCTCCAGCAATAATACAATTGGCCATTCCAGCTTGAATCTTTGCTGTGGCCATTCCGATGGTTTCAATTCCTGAAGAACAAAATCTATTTACTGTAACACCTGGCACATCAACACTATTTAGTCCTATTAGTGAAATAAAACGTGCCATATTAAGTCCCTGTGCTCCCTCAGGCATGGCATTTCCAACTATAACATCATCGATACGAGAAACGTCTAAGTTTGGTAATTCTTTCATCATGTGCTGAATAGTTTCAGCGCCGAGTTCATCCGCTCTTTTAAAACGAAATAAACCTTTTGGTGCTTTTCCAACGGCTGTTCTGTATGCTTTTACTATGTATGCTTGTTTCATTTTATTAGTTTCTAAGGGGTTTACCAGTTTTTAACATGTGCTGTATTCGTTCCAATGTTTTACGCTCTGTACAAAGGCTTAAAAATGCCTCACGTTCTATATCTAATAAATATTGCTCACTGACCAAACTCGGCTCAGACAAATCTCCCCCAGCCATTACATAGGCTAGTTTATTTGCAATTTTTTTATCGTGGGCACTTATATATTTACTTGCTTGCATAGAATCTGTCCCAACTAAAAACATTCCAAGGGCTTGTTTTCCAAGAACTTTAATATCTTTTCGTTTAACAGGTTTTGTGTAGCCTTGATTAGCAAGAAGTTTTGCTTGTGCCTTTGCTACAGCAATTTGTTGGGCTTTATTAACCACGACCACATCTTTTCCTTTTTGGAGAATACCCAAATCAAAAGCCTCATAAGCTGATGTTGCTACTTTAGCCATCCCAATTGTTAGAAAATACTCTTGTAGTATATTGAGTTCTACATCATCTTTACGAAAGGAGTCTGATGCACGCATGGCCATTTCTTTTGAGCCACCACCACCTGGAATCACACCAACTCCAAATTCGACCAAACCAATATAAGTTTCTGCAGCCGCAACCACTTTGTCGGCGTGTAAAGACAACTCACAACCGCCACCCAATGTCATTCCATGTGGTGCAGCAATTGTTGGGATAGAGGAGTAGCGCATCCGCATCATAGTATCTTGAAAGTATTTGATCGCCATATTAAGCTCATCGTATTCTTGCTCCACGGCCATCATAAAAATCATACCGATGTTAGCGCCAACTGAAAAATTAGCTCCTTGATTACCAATCACTAAGCCTTCAAAATTCTGTTCTGCTAAATCTACAGCTTTATTTAGTCCAGCTAAAACATCACCACCTATAGTATTCATTTTTGATCTGAATTCGCAATTCAGGATACCATCACCTAAATCTTCAATAACCACTCCAGAATTTTTAAAGACCTCTTTTGATTTTCTAATATTATCTAAAACAATAAATGCATCTTGCCCTGGTATTTCAACTTGTTTGTTATGTTCAATTGAATAGGCTAGAGTTGCTCCATTTTGGACAGTGTAAAAAGAGTTTGATCCTGAATCCAGCATATTAAAAACCCACTGTGCTGGTTTTTGGCCTTCAGCGTTCATGATTTCAATTCCTTTTTGGACTCCAATGGCATCCCATATTTGAAAAGGACCGTGCTCCCATCCAAATCCAGCTTTCATGGCGTCATCTATTTTGTATAAATCGTCTGATATTTCAGGAATTCTATTGGATACATAAGCAAACATGGCGGCAAAGTTTTTCCTATAAAAATCACCTGCTTTATCTTTCCCCTTAACTAAAACACTAAATCGATCTATAACATTATCAATCGTTTTTGTAAGTTCTAGAGTTGGGAATTTCGCAGGTTTTTTATCACGATACTCTAGAGTTTCTAAATCTAAAACGGTAATTTTTTTACCTTCCTTTTTGTAGAAGCCTTGTCCTGATTTACTACCTAACCAGTTGTTTTTCATCATTTTAGATATAAAATCTGGAAGTTGGAACAAGTGGTGAGCTTCATCTTTAGGGCAGTTTTCATGTATCCCATTAGCAACGTGAACAAGAGTGTCGAGTCCAACCACATCAACAGTTCTAAAGGTAGCAGATTTTGGGCGTCCGATTACTGGTCCGGTGAGTTTATCAATTTCTTCTACACTAAGTCCCAACTCCTTGACCTGGTGAAATAAACTTTGTATTCCAAAAATTCCAATTCTATTTCCAATAAAAGCAGGAGTATCTTTAGCCACAACAGATGTTTTTCCTAAAAACTTTGACCCGTATTCATTTAAAAAAGTTAAAACAGAAGAATCCGTTTTGGGTCCAGGAATTATTTCAAAAAGGTTGAGGTATCGTGCAGGATTGAAAAAGTGAGTTCCACAAAAGTGTTCTTGAAAGTCAGCACTACGCCCTTCGCTCATGAATTTTATTGGAATTCCAGATGTATTTGATGTAATTAAGGTGCCAGGCGTTCGGTGTTTTTCAAGCATTTCAAACACTTGCTTTTTGATGTCTAGGCGTTCCACTACAACTTCCATGATCCAATCTGCATCTTTGATCTTCGAAATATCATCTTCAGTATTTCCAGTTGTGATGCGTTGTGCAAATTTTTGACTGTAAATAGGTGAGGGTTTTGATTTTAGTGCAGTTTTCAGAGCATCATTTACTAAACGATTTCTAACGAGTTTATCCTCAAGAGTTAAACCGAGCGCTTTTTCTTTATCATTTAGTGCATTTGGAATTATATCCAACAATAGGACTTCAACGCCAATGTTTGCAAAATGACATGCAATTCCGCTGCCCATAATACCAGATCCTATGATGGCAATTTTATTAATTCTTCTTTTTTTCATATGAGTTTTGGGTATTAAAATATTTTTTTAGTTTGAATCATATCTAATATTTTTTCTGAAACATCATAAAATTCATTCAATTTATCACTGCCTATTTCATGTTTTACCTTGTCGTTGAAAGTAAATACGCGTTGGCGCGAACTCTCTCTCTTCTCTAAGCCTTTGGCTGTTAGATTTATCAACACGCCACGGCCATCTTCTGGATTAGGGCGGCGAACAATGAGTTCACGCTCTTCCAGAGTCTTTAAAATCCTTGATAGGCTAGTAGCTTCCATTCCCATTTTTGGACCCAAAGCTGTTGAGGGTGTT
>Ga0228619_1000508_pt1 | contig 17666 bp, 14 predicted proteins | sample 22DmetaG_FD_190065 | JGI IMG/M metagenome (GOLD analysis project Ga0228619, IMG submission 190065) | Seawater microbial communities from Monterey Bay, California, United States - 22D | ecosystem: Environmental > Aquatic > Marine > Coastal | place: USA: California | collected 2016-10-12 | reverse complement strand
CAGAGACTTTATGTCTCCTAAAGAGTCGTCATAGACTATGACGTTGATAGGCAAGATGTGTAAGCGCTGCGAGGCGTTGAGCTAACTTGTACTAATAACTCGTGAGGCTTGATCATGTAACCTTAAGAAAGGTTCATAATTTGAGTAAAACATTATTGTAGTGAAAAATATATAAATTTACATACCAGTTTGCCTGATGACAATAGCAACTTGGAACCACCTGATCCCATCTCGAACTCAGAAGTGAAACGGGTTTACGCCAATGGTAGTGCAGGGTCTCCCTGTGTGAGAGTAGGAAATCGTCAGGCTTTTTTATTTTAAAGGCTTCTAGTTAACTAGAAGCCTTTTTTTATATCTGAAGTATAATATTTTAATGATAGTAGGTTTAACTGGTGGAATAGGTTCTGGTAAATCAGCAGCTGCTAATTTTTTTATGGATTTAGGTATAGATATAATCGATGCTGATTTAGTGGCAAAAAATGCCTTAAAAAAAAACTCTAAGGGCTATAATTTATTTATTGAAAAATTTGGAAATAAGTATTTAGACAATAAAAAAAATATTAATAGAGAACTGCTACGTAAAGATATTTTTTCTAATCAAATTAATAAAGACATTTTAGAAAATATCGTGCATCCAATTGTATATGATGAAATATTAGATTTTATAGCAAATAAACAATCTCCATATTGTGTTGTCATGGTTCCTTTGATATTTGAAACTAATTCTTCAAAAAATTACGACAGAATTTTACTTATTGATTGTGATACTGACACTCAGATTGCAAGATCCTCTAAACGAGATAATCAAAGCTCAAAAGATATTAATAAAATTATTAGCAAACAGGCCACCAGAGATGAAAGATTAAGTATTGCGGATGATATTATTTTAAATACATCTTCATTAAAAGATTTATATAATAATGTTCTAAAAATTCATATTAAATACTTGGAGTTACTCAATAATGTCTAATTGCCCTAGGTGTGAAAAAATTACTGATTTATCTAGTAATAATAAAAATAGACCTTTTTGTTCTGAAAAATGTAAGCTTATTGATTTTGGTTCATGGGCTAATGAGGATAATTCAATTTCAAGGCCTATACAATCTGAGGATTTCTACGAAGATTAGATTAAATTTAAATTACTCTCCATTCGCCACTTTCAATAAGAGCTTGAGCTTTTTTATATTTTAAATTCTTTGTCTCTTTGCCATTCGTAATATCCACCAAGTCATTTCTACCAATTTTTGGCTCATCTCTCACTAGAGTCTTTCGAGCCTCATTTTTGCTTTTAATTTCATTATCTTGTGATGGTTTAATATCCTGACCAAATTCTTCTTTTTTAAGAACAATTTCATCCATTTCTTTATTTTGTGAAACAGATTTCATGTCATCGTCTGATGTCACTTTTAAAGAAAATAAGACACGTATTGTTTCACTATCTATTTCAGAAAGCATTGATTCAAACATTGTGTATGCTTCTTTTTTAAATTCATTTTTAGGATTTTTTTGTGCGTATGCTCTCAAACCAACACTATTTCTCAGATGATCAATTTCTGCCAAGTGCTCCTTCCAATGAACATCTAAAAGTTGAAGCATTACCTGTTTTTCTAAAAGAAGCCTGTTTTCACCAAGTTCATTATATTTTTTCTTATACTGTTCACGAGCAAGCTTCACAATCTCAGATGCAATAGATTCAGGAATAAGTTTTTTATTAGTAATGATTTTATTTTTAATATCAGTCTCAAGAGAATAATCATTTTTTAGAAAACTTTCTAAGTCTTCACTTTTCCATTGCGATTCAACAGAATCAACTGGTATATAAGAGTTTGTGATTAGGTTAAATTGTTCATCTATCAATACATTAATAGTTTCACTAATATCCTCTTCTTCTAATAATTGATTTCTTAAAGAATATATAGCTTGTCGTTGATCATTTGAAACATCATCATACTCGAGAAGATTTTTACGAGCATCAAAATTACGACTCTCAATTCTTTTTTGAGCATTTTCAATACCTCTTGAGAGCATCTTATGCTCAATATGATCCTCACCCATTCCAATTTTATCAAAGAGAGCTCGTCTACTATCTGAAATAAATAATCTTAAAAGGTCGTCTTCAAGTGAAAGAAAAAATCTTGAATAGCCTGGATCTCCCTGTCTGCCAGATCTTCCTCTTAATTGATTATCAATTCTTCTAGATTCATGCCTTTCAGTTCCAAGGATATGAAGTCCTCCAGAGTCAATAACTTTTCTATTACTTTCATACCAATCGTCTTGAGATTGGTCTTCTTTTTTACCACCTAAGACAATATCTGTACCTCTTCCTGCCATATTTGTTGCAATTGTTACCATTCCAGGTTTACCAGCATTAGCTATAATCTCTGCTTCCTTTTCATGATGTTTTGCATTTAATATTTGATGTGGAATCTTTTGATTTTTTAAATACTCTGAGACTTCCTCAGATGATTCTACTGAAACAGTACCAACTAATATTGGAGCAGATTTTAACCTCAATGACTCTATTTCTTTAACCAAAGCATTATATTTTGCTTGTTTGGTTAAAAATACAAGATCATTATGATCGTCTCTCGCCATAGGAACATTGGTTGGAATAATAATCACACTCAGCCCATATATTTGTTGAAACTCTAAAGCTTCAGTATCTGCTGTTCCCGTCATTCCAGATAGCTGAGAAAATAACCTAAAGAAATTTTGAAAAGTGGTTGAGGCTAATGTTTGAGATTCTCGTTGTATTGGTACATTCTCTTTACATTCCAATGCCTGATGAACTCCCTCGCTCATCCTTCTTCCTGGCATTGTTCGTCCGGTATGTTCATCAATTAGTAAGACTTCATTATTTCTAACAAGGTAATGAATATTTTTATTAAATAAAAAATTTGCTCTTAAGGTTGCTTGAACAAACTTCATAATTTTTAGATTTGAAATAGAATATAATCCACCTGAATCTCCAATTAGGCCAGAATCCTGTAACAAATCTTCAACTAAAATATACCCATCATCTGTTAGTTCTATAGTGTTATTTTTTTCATTAATAATATAGTGACCTTTTTCATGGTCCATTAACGGATCTTCTTCAGTTTCTTCTCTTGTTTGTCTAATAAGTTTTGGAATAAACTTTCTAATTTGTTTATACATTTCTGAGCTCTCAGAGGAGGGGCCTGAAATAATTAGTGGTGTTCTAGCTTCATCTATTAAAATTGAATCAACTTCATCAATGATTGCAAAATCTAATGAGCACTGAACACGCTGTTCCACTGAATGCGCCATATTATCTCTTAGATAATCAAACCCAAGCTCATTATTTGTTGCATAAATAATATCTTTCTTATACGCATCAACCTTGTCTTCAATTTGCTGATTTGAAATAATTACCCCAACTTTTAGACCAAGAAATTCGTATACAGGTTGCATCCATTCAGCATCACGTTTTGCAAGATAGTCATTAACTGTTACCAATACAGCCTTATTACCAATAATAGAATTAAGATATGCTGGAAGAGTAGCTACAAGTGTTTTACCCTCTCCAGTCTTCATTTCTGCAATATTGCCTTCAGCAAGTGATATTCCACCAAGCATTTGTGAGTCAAAGTGTCTTAAGCCTAGCGTTCTTTTGGAAGCCTCTCTTACAGCAGCAAATGCAGTAGGAAGAATGCTATAAATATCTTTATCATGATCTAAGTAAATTTTCTCTAATTCAAATTTAAGGTCTTTAAAATAGTTATCAGGTTTCTCTGATAATGAGCTTTCAATACTATTTGCAGCTTTGACATACTGCATCATTTTTTTTATGACCCTATCATTACTGGAGCCAAATATTTTTGTTAAAGGGTTAAACATCTATTTATTTACAAGTAATGAGTTCAAAGATTATTTTTATTTACTCCATATCTCCAAATGGAGGCCTTACGTATGAGATTGGGGCATTTTCTGAGTTTTCAAACTCAACAACTTCATAAGCGTCACTATCTTTAATAATTTTTCTTAATAACTGATTATTCAAAGCATGACCTGATTTGTATCCTGAAAACTGACCAATTAGATTACCGCCGAGTAAATACAGATCTCCTATGGCATCTAACATTTTATGTTTGACTATCTCATCATTAAATCTCAAACCATCATCATTAAGGATTTCCTCTTCGCCAAATACAATAGCATTTGAGACACTAGCACCTAATGCTAAGTTTTTTGATTGTAATAATTCCTTTTCGTTCCAAGAACCAAATGTTCTTGCCCTGCAGACTTCCTTTACAAAAGATGTTGAAGAAAAATCTATTATTGATTCAGCTGGAAGTTTTTTATGAACAGGATGATCAAAATCGACTTTAAATGCTACTTTAAAACCGTTAAAAGGCTTTATTGATGCAAAAGCATCTTCTCTGGTCACAGTAATTTCCTTTTTAACTTTTATAAATTTCTTTAATGCGTCTTGCTCTTCTAAACCAGCAGACTGTATAAGAAATACAAAAGGACTTGAACTTCCATCCATAATAGGAACCTCTGGACCATCAACTTTAATAATACAATTATCTACGCCAAGACCAGCTATAGCTGAGAGAAGATGCTCTATGGTTGAAATTTTTATATTTTCTTTAATTAGAGCGGTAGAAAGACTGGTATCACCAACATTTTCAGCAATGGCAGGAATGAGAAAATTTTCATCAATATCAGTTCTTATAAAATTTATACCAGTATTTATTCCAGCTGGAATCAATTCCATGGTGATATTTTTACCAGTATGCAGACCGATTCCCACTGCCTTAATCGGATTTCTTAGCGTTCTTTGTTTTAACATTGGTTTATTTTTATCGGTTTTGTCTTTGTCTATTAGCTTCTGACAATATTATCCCAGTTGCAACAGAAACATTAAAGCTTTTAAACAACTTATTGCCACTCAAATTAATTTTATGGTCACATCTTTCGAGTGTTTTTTCTCTTATACCTGACTCTTCAGCGCCCATAATTAATGCTGTTGCAAATTTAAAATTACATTCATGATAACTTTCATCAGCATGCTCACTCAGACCATAAATATTTATATTTTTCTCGTTTAGAAATTTCAGACAATTAATCAAATTAGTAACATGAAATAACTTAATTACTTCTGCACCGCCTACAGAAACTTTATGAGCAACTGCATTTAGAGGGGCGCATTGATGCTTATTGATAATCATTGCATCTACACCAGCTACAGCAGCACATCTAATGCATGCACCAAGATTTCTAGGATCAATTACGTTATCTAATATTAAAATTAATGGTTGGATAACTAAATTCGAATTTAAGTACTTTTTTAAATCTTTAAAATTTAATTCAGGATCATTTGAAACAATGGCTTCAGGTTCTTGTTTCACTTTATTAGAAAATTCATAGTTAATACTATTTTGATCCAATACTGTTATTAGTTGATTTATGCGTAAATCATTCCTATTTGCAGGCAAAGAAATTTTTTTAATTTTATGTGGATTATGCTCAACAATACTTTTAATGCTATGAAAACCAATTCTTAAATCATTCTCTTTTTTCGTCATCTCTTATTTCCTGACCTTCGATCAGGTATTAAAGTTATTTTTCTTTCCTGAGGCGTTACGTTTGCTATTTTTATCTTTATATTTTGGCCTAGTCTATAAGTTTTTCCAGTCCTTTTGCCTTTTAATAAGTTTGCATCTCTATCATAAAAGTACCTATCACCTGGCAAATCAGTTACATGGATCAAACCAGACACATAAAATCCATCAATTTCAGCAAACAAACCAAAATCAGTTATTCCAGTCACTACACTATTAAATTCGTGACCAATATAGTTTTTCATATGATAACAAATCATCTGTTGAGTGACCTGCCTAGAAGATTTTTCAGCAATTCTTTCCAGTTCAGACATCTCTTTACAATCCCCCTCAATGATATCCTTATCAATTACTACATTTTTATTATTTAGAATATTTTTTATGAGTCTATGAGTCATAAGATCAGGATATCTTCTAATGGGAGATGTGAAATGCGAATACCTATCTAGCTGAAGACCAAAATGACCAATTTCCTTTGTAGAATATTCTGCTCTTTTTAAACTTTGAAGAACAACTGTTTGCAAGATTTTACCCAGATCTTTTTTTGATGAATATTTCAAACATTGAGTAATTAAGTCCAATGGTTCTTTTTTAAAACTATCTGAAAAACCCTTTAAAGAAAAAAACATCTTTAGACTATCTAGCTTGCTATCATCTGGTTCTTCATGAACTCTATAAACACCAAACTTATAATGCTTATTCATAAAAGCAGCAGCACAAACATTAGCTGCTAGCATAGATTCCTCAATCATTTGATGAGCATAAAGTCTTTTTGGCAATGATATATTTTCTATTTGCCCACTTTTATTTATTTGAAGTATTGGCTCTTGACTATTAATTTCAAGTGCTTGCCTCTTACTTCTTTTTGCTAATAAATTTTTTGTGAGAATATTCAAAGAATCTAATGAATTCTTTATATTTTTTGATGCATTTGAGCTTCTATTTTTGACATAATTCTCAACTTCGCTATATGTCATTCTCTTATGAGACTTTATTCTAGCTTCAAAAAATTTATAAGAGGTTACATCCCCACTCAATGAAAATACTATTTCACAAACCAAAACATTGCGAATCTCATTTGGAACTAATGAGCATAAGTTATTTGATATTTTTTCAGGAAGCATTGGGATTACTTTTGAAGGAAAGTAAATTGAAGTACCTCTTTGCAATGCCTCTTTGTTTAATGCTGAATCTAATTTTACAAGCTCAGCAACATCAGCAATAGCAACATCTAAGATGAATGATGAATCATTCATGCTGCAATAAACAGCATCATCAAAGTCCTTAGCATCAGCCCCATCAATTGTAACAAAGGGCAGCTTTGTTAAATCTTTTCTTTTTAGACTCGTATCTAATTTAAGGCCCTCAAGTTCCTTAACAATATTTTCATTCCATTCATAAGGGATAAAATTTTCTTCAACAATTTGAGATATGGTGCTTTCAAGCTCATTCATTATGTGAGTTTAATTTATTTTTCGATAAAAAAGGCTTATCAATACTTTTAAGTTATTTATTTTAGTTAATGTCTGTATTCAAAATTGATGCCAAAAATTCTTCCTCTTGGATCATGAACTCTAGTATCAAAACTAAAATCTGGTGCATCGTATAATCTTGGAGCAGACTCATCGAATAAATTAATTATTGATACTTTGATATCAATTTTACCCTTATTTGTTTTTACTGGTTTTTTCACCGAAAGGTCATGAACAAAAAATGAATTTACAGAATTACTATATCCATAAGATATTCCGAGACTATTAATTGCACGTTGGTTGCTATATCCATCAATATATCTTGAATTAAAATTAATATCGTAATCTTGATATTGCCAATTTAAAAAAGCGTTGATTCTATTTTTAGGAAGAGAGTGTGTATTAGTGTCGTAATTAAATTTACCAACTCTATTTATCATAGTTTTATTATCTTCATTTCCAAGAGCAGGTGTAAGAAATTCTATTAAAGTTGTTGAGTTTATTGATAGTGATACATTCCCAAAGTTATTTGAGGTCAATATACGTCTATTAAACTTCAGATCAATTCCAGAAACTTCTGTTGATTCTTCATTAAAATATGTTGTAGTAACTCCAATTAAGTCGCCGCTAGAATTTCTAGTGATACTTAGACCATTTGGGTCTGTATTTAGCATTACTTGAGCGCTTTGAGCTTCAATTCTATTTTTATAATTAATATTCCAATAATCAATACTAAGTCTTTGTTTTTGATTCTCAAAAATAAGCCCTATATTTAAATTCTTTGAAGTTGCAGGCTTAAGGTCTGGATTACCGATTTGTGCTTGCCTTACAAATGGCGAATCACCATTGAAGTCTCTTACACTCCCTAAATTGATATCACTTGAAAACATTTGTGCCATTGAGGGCATAGAAAAAGATGAGCTTCTTGAGCCCCTTAAAGTTATATTTTTAGAAGCAATATATTTAAAAGAAATTTTAGGATCAAATGATGAGTCATTCTCAAATTCTTCAAATCTTCCGGCAATTTTGATATCAATATTTTTAATAGACTTTGGTTGAATTTCAAAGAATCCAGCATATTTATTTCTATTTTTTGAAACATTTATACCTCCACCTAAGAAAAATAAGTCTGCTGATTTAATAATTTTTCCATCTGCATCAAATTCGGCTCTACTGATATCATCATATAATATTTCAAGTTCCTCTTCATTGAATTGAAGACCGTATGCTATTTCATAGCTATCTGCATTACTTCTAAATATAAAATCTAGAGTTTTTAAAGTTGCTTCTTTAGATGAAACTTCAGCGCCTTTTACATAGTTAATTAGTTCTTGAGAATTTTGACTTGAATCAAATATATTCCAATATGTAATATCTCCACTGGATTGCCCCATAGTAGTTCCGCTTAGTGCTTCTAAAAACCTTGAATCAATAATATCTGGTCTGTAATGGTCATTAGAGTGACTACTCATGGTCAGAGATACCTCTAATTTAGAACTTTCATTAATGTTGGTATTAATCGTCTGACTTAAATTGTACTGTTTTATATCCTTTGGAGAGTAGGGTGAGTCAAACTCAGATCCAAGAGGACGCCCATACCAGGTAACTGGAACATTAAAAGGATTTCCTCCTTGATTTGGTTGAATTTTTCTAGATAAAAAAGGAAGAGCAGGATATGAAGGTGATTGAGGGTTATCATTAACTTTAACCATCGATCCCATAAAAGTAATCTCATAGATAAAATTACTTCTTTCAAAAGACAAGTTGGCATAAGCCTTTGCATGATCTTCATCATTAACTATATTAAATCTTGTGCCATATAAAAATCTACATCTAGATTCATTAGAAGGCGGATCTAATACACCTCCATTAGCCTCACATTGAGGATCGGGTACAAATTGATTTGCAACATAGGTCCCAGAATACATTCCACTATTTACAGTATCATCAGCAGAAATTTTAAATGTTTTACCTAAACCACTTAGGCCAAGCTCTGCTATACCAGGAATTTCAGAAGCGGAAAGGGCAGATCTGTCGAGGATATTAAGACCAAATACATAACTACCATTTTTATAATTAGATCCTATTAATAATCCTAGTGTTTTATCATTTTGATTGTAATTTGTAGTTTCAAAGTTACTAACTCTAAGTTTAAATCCTTCAAATTCTTTCTGAGTTAAAACATTCACAACTCCAGCAACAGCATCAGACCCATATAAAGATGTTGCACCTTCTTTTAGAATCTCAATTCGCTTAATAGCTATTTCTGGGATAATGTTAACATCAATATATCCTTCGCCTTGATTTGAAGGGGTTCCAGCAAATGTATGTCTTTTTGAATTAATAATAAGAAGTGTAGATGAATGGTCTAAGCCTCTAAGGGTAATCGAAGCCATTCCTTGATCAACTCCACCAAGTGCATTTGTTTGAAAATGTGATCCAGATGATGAAGTTATGTATTTGCTAATTTCGGCAAAATTAGAGATGTTAAAATTTTCAAAATCTTCCTTTGTAAATACATCAACTGGTGATGCATCCTGTTCAGGATTATTTACCAATGATCCTGTAGTAATAACTTCTTCCATATCATCATTTGCAATGATAAAAGGACTTATTAAAAATAAGAAAATTAGCTTTTTAAATTTGATCATGTTCTATTATAAACGCGCATTCTACAATAGATTTACATTTAAAGTAATTAACTGAGATTTATAGAATTAGTATTCTAGACTTGCTACGCCTCATGACAGTCACAATTAACTTCTTTACAGGTTATATAATTCCTGTAGTGACAATAAATAACCAATAAAGAACCGATCATGGTTAAAATCAGCTCTGCATTCTCACCAATATTTTCTCCAATAAGAAGTGCTGAGATTAGTATTGTTAAACCAGCAATACCCGTATAGATAATTGAATTATTTGAATGATTTTTATAACCTAAGCTTATTGCAAAGATGCTTACCGGGATTGTTAGTAAAAGAATGACTTTATGAATGAGCTCACTTTCTATTGTTAGAGCCAGGGAACTGTATGAAAGAATTATTAAAGATGGAGCAAATAAACAATGTACTAGGCATATTGCCGAAAACGACATTGCAAATTTATCTGAGGTTAGCTGTGATTTCATAATAAAAAATGCCCCCAAATCTCATTTTAAGATTTGAAGGCATATGTTAATAGAAAAAACTTTATTTAGTAAGTTAAATTAAACTTAATTCCATAATTTCTTCCAGGAAGCGGTACTTCATTTTTAACAAATGATGAATGGTTTCTTGCCACCTCATCAAGAAGGTTTCTTCCAAATAATGATACCTTTAACTTACTTCCGCTTAAATCATAAGTTTTAGTTAATCTAGTATCCAACATTTGATAAGCTTCAGTAGCAGTTTCACCTTCACCAATATCATTTTGTTTATCAACATCCTTCATGCTTAGCTTAAAGACAATGTCGTCTTGCTTGTAAGATAGAGAGTAAACATTTCTTGCTGGATTAATTCTAGGAACATTATGTCCATCAGCAAATTTTGCATTAACAACGTCTCTTCCAAAAGATAAAGTTAATTCACCAGAAGCTAGACTCATAGTTCTACCGAACTCAATTTCATATCCATCAAATTCTGCATCTTCTTGAACATAATCTGCATGTATTAAGTTTTCATGAGGATCATGAGGTTCACCAACTGGATGATCGTCATCATCATCATCATGATGGGGATCATCATGGCCATCGTGGTCATCATCTTCATCCATTAAAGTAATGTAATTATCGATGTCATTAACATAAAAACTTGCATAACCGTAATATTCACCTTTTTCATAATTAAAAGTAATATCAAAATTATTTGAAGTTTCACTTTGAAGGTTAGGATTACCAGTTTCAAGTCTTCCTGTTGCCATATGAGGACCGTTCATAAATAATTCAATAACTGAAGGAAGCCTTTCAACACTTGCATAACCAATACTCATATTTACAGTATCACTAAGTTCTCTGCCTAAGCTGATTGCAAAACTATTTGTAGAATCATCAATATTGTAATAATCAACATCTTTATGAACTTCATCAGTAACGCTTCCAGTTCTATCGATTTGATCTAATCGCATACCAAAGTCTAGTTTAAATGCTTCAAGATCTTTACTCATGTAATATCCAACAGTAAATTCTTCATTATTTGCAGGATTCATGAAAGCTTCTTCACCAACTATTGATGAATCTTCATCAACAAAATTGAAAACAACTTTTTGTGTCATATTGTCGTTAGAAATATCAAAAATTGTTCCATATTCAGTTGCATTATTTGAAAATACAGTTGGTGCATGTTCATCGTGAGGCTCTTCTCCTATGTGATCATCATGACCCTCCTCTTCTTCATGCGCCTCAGTCAAAGAATAATCTGAATCTCTAAAAGTATAAGCAATTGAGTTTACAAAATTACCATTTACGTTATATAAACCCTTGATGGTAAAAGATTCCGAATCAGTTGTTGAGAAAATCCTTTCTTCTTCATGCTCTTCTGGAACTGCATTTGGATCTTCCGGATGATCATCATGCTCTTCACCGTGAAAAGGTATGCCATAAATGCTTTGAAGACTATCTATTGAAAAACCGGAATAACCCCAGTCCCCAACCTTTGAAATACCAAACTTTGTTGCTTCAACTGCATAATCAGAATTTTCTAGATAGCCTATGTTTTCATCATGGTCATCATCACCTTCTTCTTCATGAATGACGGCACCATTTGGGACATCAAAGTTACCAAACTTAGATTCTTTGTAACCAACATTCACATTGAAACCATTGATATTATTTTTATAATTGATAGCTTTTGTATCACCATCATTAACAGATTGATTTTCAAGCGCTACTAGAAATTCAGGCTTATCAAAGTTATTAGGCGCAACACAATCATCAACAACATTAATAATTCCACCAATTGTTCCATTAGCATAAAGTAATGAAGAGGGGCCTTTTACAATTTCAATTTGTTCAATGTTGTTTAGATCAACATCATTTAAATGATCGGCTCCAAGACCAGAAACATCTCGATTTACCATGCCATTCTTAAGAATTTTTACTCTTGGGCCTGACATGCCTCTTATTATTGGCTGTCCAACAGCAGAGCCATAGTCCGCAATAGATACACCCAAATAACTATCAACAGCATCACCTAAACTTGTTGTTATATCATCATTGATTTCATTTCCATCTATTACAAATAGAGGGTTTGTAATTTCGCTTGTGTCAACTAAAGAAGATGTTACAACAACTTCTTCCATGTCTTGAGCAAGCGAAATATTAGTAAATACGCTAAAAGCTATTAGCGAAAAAAAATATTTGTTCATATGAACTCCTAAAAAAAAATTAAATTAAAAAACTAGAAATTTAATTTCTTGGTGGAGCTCTTGATTGATAGTTTTTGGTGTTAGTCGAAAATAGGTTTTGATTAATTTTTAAACTAACATGGGATGATTGAATATTTTGATTGATTTCAGATTGAACACTCTTAATATCAGCAGTCTTGTTTTCACAAAGTTGACACTCTATTAAAGTATCAGATTCTTCATGATGATGATCATGAATAAATGGATCAGCAGTTATAGAAGCAGCAAACAAAATTCCTGCTAATAAAGTAAATGCTTTGTTATTTTTGATATTTATCATAGTGTTTAATGCTTAAGACAAACCAAACCTTTGATCTTACCAGCCTTAAGGTCCGCTAGTGTATCACTAGCTTCAGATGCTGGTCTAGTCTCAACTGCAACTGGTTCAATCTTGCCTTCTCTTACCAAATCCATTAATTCTTTCATCTCTTGCATACTTCCAACATAGGTTCCAGAAATTGTTCTTGCAGTAAATGTATGAAGGGGAAGTGGTAGATCAAATTTACCACCCAACAATCCGACTAAAACGTATAGACCACCTTTATTTATTCCAAATAGACTATAGCCAAAATTAACAGATGCCTCTGATCCTACAAAATCTAAAACGGTTGATGCAGCGCCACCTGAAAGCTCCATAACTTTTGCAACAGCTCCCTCGTCTTTGGAGTTTATTACCTCTGAGGCGCCAAAGTCTTTTGCAGTAGCCAGCTTTTCATCATCGATATCAACTACAATAGCTTTAACCTCAAAAGCTGCTATTGCAATTTTTAATGCAAGAAGTCCCAATCCACCAGCACTTATAATAACTATGCTATCCCCTTTTTTAGGATTAGCTTTTTTTAATGCACTATATGCTGTAAGGCCTCGACATGCGTAACTGCCTGCAAGTTCATCCGGAGTATTGCCTGCATCAAAAAGATATTTTGAGTCCTTTACAAGAACATACTCCCCGTAACCGCCATCTACCGAAACACCTAAATTTTCTGCTGTAAAAGGAGCACAGTAATGTTCCATATCTCTATTACACTCATAACAGTCTCCACAACCTATCCAAGGATATACAACATACTTCTTTCCAATTTCTACATCTGAGACATCTTCCCCAACCTCAACTAATTCACCATATATTTCATGACCCATGGTTAATGTTTCATTCATTCTTGAGGGTATGTGATTATCATTTCCTAAATCAAAGTAGCCATCATGAATATGAATGTCTGTATGACAAACCCCGCATGCAATAGTTTTAATTAATACTTGTTTTCCTTTAGGTACTGGTCTATCAGACTCATGCTCTTCGAGAGGAGCTCCACTTGCTACGACTTTGTATGATTTCATAGTTACAAATTTACCTAAATAATAATTATAGTGTATTAATTTTTTTTATTTATACTATTGATATGAAAAAAATTTACATATTAATTTCTATAATTTCGATAAACACAGTAGCAGCAGACACTGAACCATATGAGTCTTCATACGAACCGTTACCCTATACAAACACAATATTTAAAAATGCTAATATTTACGATGGTGATGGTAAGGAGCTTGTCGAGACAGATATAATTATTCAGGATGGAAAAATTATCGCAATTGGTAAGGAGCTTCCTGGATCTAATGAATTAATTACAGTTGATGCAACTGGCAAATGGATAACGCCTGGAATAATTGATATTCATTCTCACATGGGGGTATATCCAGCTCCTAGTGTTAAAACAAGTTCTGATGGAAATGAAGCAACAAGTCCTGTTACAGCTGATGTTTGGGCAGAGCATTCCATATGGACTCAAGATCCTCAATTTGCCCTGGCTCTTAAAGGAGGAGTAACAACTTTTCATGTTCTGCCAGGTTCAGCTAATTTAATTGGAGGCAGGGGAGTTACCGCAAAGAATTTACAAAGAAATACAATAAATTCAATGAAGTTTCCTAATGCACCTCACTCATTAAAAATGGCTTGTGGTGAGAATCCTAAAAGAGTATACGGAAGCAGGGGCCAGGCGCCATCAACAAGAATGGGAAATATTGCTGGATACAGAAAATCATGGATAAAAGCAAAAAGCTATTTAAGTAAATTAGATGAATATGAAGCTAAGTCGGATGAAGCAAAAGAATTATCATATAAACCAACTAGAGATTTAGAGTTAGAGACTTTAGCCGGAGTTCTAAGAGGAGACATTCTTGTGCATAATCATTGCTATAGAGCAGATGAAATGGCAATGATGATTGATGTTGCAAAAGAATTTGATTATAAAATTACCGCCTTTCATCATGCAGTTGAGGCATATAAAATTGCTGATCTTTTAGCAGAAAACAATATATGTGCAGCACTTTGGGCTGATTGGTGGGGTTTTAAACATGAAGCTTATGACATGGTTCAAGCAAACGTAGCAATTGTAGACCAAGCAAGAAATGGAAGTGGTTGCGCCATAGTTCATTCTGATGATGCTATTGGAATTCAGCATTTAAATGTGGAGGCATCAAAAGCACTATCTGCAGGTATTAAAGCAGGGTATGACATATCAAAAGCTAGAGCCATGAAATGGATCACTAGTAATCCAGCTAAGGCGGCTGGAATATATGATCAAACTGGCTCTTTAAAGGTTGGCAAAAATGCTGATGTAGTTATGTGGTCTAAAAATCCATTTAGTGTTTATGCTCTTGCAGAAAAAGTATATATCGATGGAGCCTTAGCTTTTGATAAAGCAAGTGGCTTTGAGCCAAATAGTGATTTTGATGTTGGCATTATCAATCCATCCAATAGGAGGATAGAGGAATGATTAAATATAAAATCTTATTAGTTCTATCGCTTATATTTTTTAACTCAAGTTTTTTAGAAGCTAAAAGTACAGTCATTAAAAATGCGACTATTTTTGATGGCATTGAGGATAGTTCATACAATGGACATATCCTTATTGAAGATGGATACATAAAAAAAATCTCAAAGTCATCTATGATCCAAGGTGACAAAGTTATTGATGTAAAGGGAAAGATAGTGACTCCTGGATTAATAGCTCCCGATACTGAAATTGGCATAGTTGAAATAGGCGCACTAAGTGTTACAAGAGACGATGAATCAAATATATATGATATTGGATTTAGCATTCATAGCGCTTTTAATCCTAACTCAACTTTAATTCCATGGAATAGATCAAACGGAATTACATCAGCAATCACTCTTCCTAGAAATACTTCTAGTCCAATAGGGGGTTTAGGTTCTTTTTTTATTCTAGATAGCAAAATGAATATTAATAGTAATGCTGATATGGTTCTTATTGGAAGATTGGGAGGAAGCGGATCGTCATCTAGAGCTGAAATACTTTCTTTAATGGATGATATTTTATCTTTTGGATCATCACTTAGTAAAAAAGATATTGGATCAGATTTAACTATTGATGAAATCATTGAAAGCTCGTCTGTTGCCTCATATCTGGATCTAAAAACAAGAGATGTTAAAACCTTATTTAGGCTTTTTGAAGAAAATTTACCACTAATAATTAAATCCCATAGAGCATCAGACATTATTAATTTAATTAATTTAAAAAAGAAATATGATTTAAATTTAATAATAATGGGAGCACAAGAAGCATCTTTGGTTGTTGATGAAATTGCACAAAATGATATTCCCTTAATAATTAATCCTATCAATAATATTCCCAACTCTTTTGATGAGCTTGCGTCAAATATAAATTTAGCTCAAAGACTAGAGAAAGAAGGAATTACAATGATGTTTAATGTCTCAAGAGATCATAATTATCATTTAATTAGGCAAGGGGCAGGTGTAGCAGTGGCAAATGGTCTCTCCTATGGTTCTGCAATAAAAGCATTAACTAGTAATGCAGCTAAGGTATTTAATATTGACAAAAGAGGCTCAATAAAAGTTGGCAATCATGCGGATATCGTTATTTGGGAGGCTGATCCACTTGAGCCATCTAGTATGCCAGAAAAAGTATTTATAGACGGTATCGAAACCGATCTAACTACAAGGTCAACAAGACTTAGGGATAGATATACTAAGAATCTTGATAAACCGAATACTTATAGAAATTAGAAAAAGTGGTGCCGGCACCAAGAGTCGAACTCGGGACCTACTGATTACAAATCAGTTGCTCTACCAACTGAGCTATACCGGCGCGAAAAGAATTTTACATTAATTAAATCATCCTTGGAACACCTTCAAGAATATATATAAAATTTTATGATCTCAAAATTTTCTTATGATTCTTTTTATATATCTATAGCGCAGCCTGTTCCTCCAATGCCGCAGTAACCATTGGGATTTTTGGCCAGGTATTGTTGGTGATATTCTTCAGCCAGATAATAAGTTGGAGCTAAAATAATTTCAGTTGTTATCTCATTAAAATCTTCGGAAAGGAGAATATTCTGATATTTATTTTTTGTATCTTCACAAATTTTAAGATCTTTTTCAGATGAACAGTAAATCACTGACCTATATTGAGTGCCTTTATCATTACCTTGACGCATTCCTTGAGTTGGATCATGGCATTCCCAAAAAACTTTTAATAAATCATATATTGATACTTGTTTAGCATCGTAAATAACTTTTACAACTTCTGCATGGTTTGTATTCTCATAACAAACTTGTTCATATGTTGGATTTACATTATCTCCACCAGCATAACCAACTGAAGTTAACCATACGCCATCTAATTGCCAAAATTTTCTCTCTATACCCCAAAAACATCCAGCACCAAATATAATTTCTTTATATTCGTTCGGAGTTTTTGAATTAAGAGCAATCCCATTTAAGTAGTGATTCATAATTTTAATAAATACCTTCTATTGATATTTCTCCATGTTCGTAATTAATAATTTTATTGCTAGGTAATCTTAGTCTAAGACTACCGTCAGAATTAATGCCATCAAAAAGACCTTTTTCAATAATCTTTTCGTTGTGCTTTATTTTAATATTTAAATTCATATGAACACATAGTTCATGCCATTTTTTTTCCCAAGAATCCATTCCATGTTCGCAAAAGTCGATATAATTTTTTAAAATACCATTTATTAGCTCATTTCTCATTGTACTAATATTAAAAGAGGATAAATCTCCCCACCATTCCTCTTTATCAGGATGATTGAGGTTTATACCTATACCAACAATATTGTTAATGTTAGCTCCCATAACCTCTTTTTCAATCAAAATCCCTCCAATTTTCTTTTTTGCAAGAATTATATCGTTTGGCCATTTAAGACCAACGTCTTT
>Ga0228619_1000499_pt1 | contig 17867 bp, 18 predicted proteins | sample 22DmetaG_FD_190065 | JGI IMG/M metagenome (GOLD analysis project Ga0228619, IMG submission 190065) | Seawater microbial communities from Monterey Bay, California, United States - 22D | ecosystem: Environmental > Aquatic > Marine > Coastal | place: USA: California | collected 2016-10-12 | reverse complement strand
TTAGTCTATTCTTATTTCCACCAAATGCATCATCTGGTGTTAGTGCGATAATAGCACCTTCTCTATCCATTCTGTCAACAATGTCTTGCATTGCTTTTGTACCCTGACCAGCATTACGCTCATCACCCGATACTTCAATCTTAGATAACACATAACCTTTTTTGGCATCGCCGTGTAATGATACTTCAACTTCTTCATCTAGTGCATCCCAATACGCATCATCACGTGGAATTGGTTTAGGATTAACTAGTTTAAAGAATGCTGTGCTACCATTTCCTGTAGTACTTTGATCTAACTTCCAACCTAGTTTACTAGCAAGTTGTTTAGCAAATCTTGTGTATAGTTTTGCTCTGCCATCACTAGTGTGGTCAGTTTTGTCAGCACCAAAATCAAAACTTTCTACGTGTTCAATGCCTACTGTCTTGATCCATTTTTTCATCATTGCAACTACAGTAGCAAACACTCTAAACTCATCGCCTGCATCTGTTTTGCCCATACTCTTACCAACTGAAAAATCGATACCGAAGTTATCGTAATCTACTGCTTCAAAGTCCATTCTTAACATGCCATTTGGCGTCTTTGCAAGTGCTGAAAACTCTTGTGAGTCATTGGGTCCTATTAATTCAAATGGATAAGGATTATCAAATGCTTCAGTCAACTTTGTATTAGATATTTCAGTGAATTTCATTATACATCTTCTCAAGTTTTTTTGGTTCGATGCCATTAAAAACACGTGATATCTCAAATGCATATCCGCCGACAGATTGACGTGATCCTTTAGATGTAACTAAACGATGCATTGCATCAAGTGCTGCGTTATAGAAACGCTTCTTTTGACCGTCTTCGAGTTTAGCAAGTAATTCTTCTTTTGTTGATTCATACATATCTGGATTCATCTTAGCATCTAATGCTATACCTGCATTGTTTGCTATCTGTTTTAACTTCCTGACACCTTTACCAGTCTTAATTGCTGCTTTAAACATTCCAATTAGAACACTTACAGATGTTTTTGCTACAACTGCCATTACGATTAACTCTGCTAATGGAGGAACTGATCCGAAGTCTTCTGTGATACTTCTTTCAACTGTAAATTCTTTATTAGATGATTTAAAATCTTTCTTACGCATAACTGTTTTAGCAACTAGTTCTAGTTCTTCACCGTTCCAGTTTAACGCAAAAGGAATATTAATGTCAGATTCTAAATCTTTCATTACTGCTTGTGCATCTGGTCCTAGTTGTGCAATTGGTTTACCGTACTTAATGAATTCTTTTTTAAACAACATTGCTAGTTCTTTAATAGAGATAGGTTTTATGTTACGTTCATCATTCACACGGTCAATAAAATGACGTGTAAATTCAATATCAATGCCTACTTTAGCAAAGACTTGATCTAATACTTTTTCTAGTGCGTCTAGCTGTGCTTGTGTTACACCTACGCCTTTGTCTAATTCATTAAGTTTCATAAACTATCTCCTTACCACTTACGGCATGACCAGTAACGTGCTTTATGCTTCGGTCCTGGATTCTCACAATTATGTCTTGCTCTAAAACTCTTACGTGCTTTTGGGTTAGACTTTCTAATCTTCATAGTCTTGCCTTTAGCACTTGTGCCGCCGTGACCGAAGTTAACTTTTACTACATTACCTTTTGGGTTCTTTACATACACTTTGAATTTCTTAGTGTCACCTTGCATTGGCTTGTTTAGCTTAACAGTGCGTCCTTGATATTCTGCTTCAAACATACCATCTTCACAAAATGCTAGATCGCCGAAATGTTCATGAAAATCTTCATGATCTTCTAACGTAATATCTTCAGTTAGCGTAATTTCTTCATTTATAATATCATCAATTCTCATTGTACTTTCCTCTGTCTTCTTTAGTTTTTGTAACTCTTGCATAAGTTGATCTATCTTGTCTTCTAATGCAGCGATACCAATATCATGTTCTGTATCTTTTTCTTTACTGATCCTCTGTGAGTCTTCAACATCTGCAACTAGTGCAGACATAACATTATCAGCATGTGGATACTTAACTTTTAAATTCTTTAGAGCATTCACAGTTTTAGGGTCGAATCCTTTTTCTTCTTCATCGTCCATAAGTTGTGTTGCATCTGTCTCGTATTTATTAATAAAGTTATCATAGTTATTTTTAGATGAAACAGTTTCACTTAGAACCTCACGATGTAACTCTGCTTCTAATAACAATTCAAACAAGTTTTCTTCTTCCCAGTTTTCACTTACTGTATCAGATCCTAGCTTACGCTTGAAAATCTCAACAACATCGTGTGGGATATCTGAGCGACCATATAAGTCTTGTAGAATTTGTACTAGCTCACGTTCATTCGCATTCGCAATCATATTACGAATTTGAGTAGCAGAGTTAACTGCTTCGCCACGAATTTTAAATGTGAATGTAGGGACTGTTACAATGTAAGAATGTTCACGTAATGGACGTGCATCTTTTATTCCTGTCCACTTTTGAACGTGTGCAGGATCACCATCTTTTTTCAGCTTCTTACCTACAGCAGGAAAATCAAATCTCGCATCTTCAGCCATATCTTTTTCTGATACTGCATATACAACTACTGTTGTATCTGGATCAAATCTGTCTGTGATTTCTGATGCAACGTATGGGATACGTGTTTGTACAATTGAATTTGGATCAACACCTGCAAGCATCATCATCTTTTTCTTTTCGTCAAAAGCGAAAGGTGACTTATGTGCATCTGTTTTTCCAGACGAAGCGATAAAGACTTGAGCGCCTTTATACTTCTGCTTTAGATACTGAAATACTTTACCATGTCCTACGTGAAACGGGTGAAAACGTCCCGGATACACAACGATAAGATTGGTATTTTCATTCTCAAATAGATCAAATAGTCTCATTGTAGTTTAGTTCCCATTAAAATTGCTTATGTGTATTTATCTTTTTAAACGGATAACAAAAAACCCAGCCGAAGCTGGGTTTGTGTTAGTGATATTATTATTATATTACCAGAATTTCCACCATCTCTTTGGTGGCTTATAGTCATTCATAGCTTCAAGCGCATCATCACAATGCTGTATCATTTGCCAGCTAGAAAGTTTTTGATGTTTAATTTTTTGTTCGATAACTTCATCTTTACTTAAAAATAAGTTATCTCCTTTTGCGTTCTGAAATACCGCAACTATTTTGCGTTTTTTAACGTCTATATATAAAAATTTCATAGTTTGTCTCCCAACATACACATGTATTTATCTGAAATTGAGAGTTAATTGGTCGGAGTAGTAGGATTTGAACCCACGACCCTCTCGTCCCAAACGAGATGCGCTACCAGACTGCGCTATACTCCGTATTATTATTGGCACGGGTTAAGAGATTCGAACTCTTTAATACTGGTTTTGGAGACCAGCGTGACACTCCAACTTCACGGAACCCGCATTATAATGGCAGTCCCTAGGGGAATTGAACCCCTCTTTCCAGGTTGAAAACCTGGCGTCCTAACCGATAGACGAAGGGACCGAAACTGCTTGGCTGGAACGATAGGACTCGAACCTATACTCTACGCTACCAAAAAGCGGTGCATTACCATTATGCTACGTTCCATTAGTAATAAGTGGCGCGGTTGACGGGACTCGAACCCGCGGCCCTCGGCGTGACAGGCCGATACTCTAACCAACTGAGCTACAACCGCACGTTGTAATTGTTTTATGTCATGGTAGAGACAAGTGGACTCGAACCACCGACCTTTCGCTTATCAGGCGAATGCTCTAACCAACTGAGCTATGTCTCTGCGAAGTGGTGCGAGATAAGAGACTCGAACTCCTGACATCCTCCGTGTAAAGGAGGCGCTCTACCAACTGAGCTAATCTCGCAATATTGGAGCGGGCGATCAGATTCGAACTGACGACAGTTTCGTTGGCAACGAAAGGCTCTACCACTGAGCTACGCCCGCTTACTTGGTGTCAATTGAGGACTCGAACCTCACCGCAGAATTAATATGACGCCTGTAATATCTGTTACTGTTAGCGAACCTGCATTGACATGTTGGTGGAGAATATCGGGCTCGAACCGATCACCTCCTGCTTGCAAAGCAGGCGCTCTCCCAGATGAGCTAATTCCCCGTTAAACATTTGGTGCGCCTGGAGGGACTTGAACCCCCACGCCGTAAAGCACTAGAACCTAAATCTAGCGTGTCTACCAATTTCACCACAGGCGCATTAATGGTGCTCCCACACGGACTTGAACCGCGGACCTACTGATTACAAATCAGTTGCTCTACCAACTGAGCTATAGGAGCATTAACTTCTACTTTTATTTATCACTCTGAGTTATGACAAATATATTGGCGGAGAGGGTGGGATTCGAACCCACGGAACCGTTAAGTTCATTGGTTTTCAAGACCAACGTAATCGACCACTCTACCACCTCTCCTTATATATTGGCTCCTTGTGTTGGGCTCGAACCAACGACCTACTGATTAACAGTCAGTTGCTCTACCAACTGAGCTAACAAGGAACAAAAAACTACTTACAAGTATGACTATCTTGACCCTGTTAAGGGATGTGGACTGCACTCCTCCTATTATGCAGATAGGAGTAGTCATACTTGTAAGTAGTTTATAGTCTATCATCGATTTACATCTAAGACATTATCTAAATTGTCAAATAGCGTTGTAGACTGACCGTTGATCTACACGGAGATATTTGTCGCTCTCACCCGTTGCTTAACTTATATTCCGAAGAGTAGTCTGTTAAGTCTTTATAATGTTAATATAGCATTGTTGAAATGATTCGTCAAGTAATATTTTCATTAACTTCTACTTTTATTTATGCAAATTTTTTAGACTTCATTCCTAATAGATAATTCTGAGTAGATATGAAGGTAGTCCATTAACTGAGAATATGTTGGATTTCTCCAAGTACGCATTCTCTTCCAAAGTTTAAGAAGATCATCCGTTGATGCTAACGACACATGTTCCATTTGCAAGTCTTTCCTCAATAATATGAATTGGTGCTTTGTCTAGTACGATATCTGATTGGTCTTCACAACGTAATCGTAATTCAATAAATTCTTCGCCGTCTTCTTCTAACAGTAAGTAATAAGGATGATATTTTGGATCCCTATTGATAAAGTTTTCAACACTGTCAAGAATTGCTTTGCTAAGAAACTGTTCCCTAGCATCAATAATGTTACATGTCATTCATTCTACCCTTTTCGTGATTCAAGATGTGATAATCTGGTTTCCATCCAGTCTATAACAACTTGTTCTTCATTGGAGGGTTTTTCATTTATTCTTAAATTACTAAGTTCGAACAGAAGAGCGCCAATGGATGCCCATTCCATACTATTTAATTTAGAATCATTATTAATCATTACAATCCCCATTTATTGTTACTACTGTTAACTTATACAGTAAGTCTATTTAGTTGTCAAGTAGTTTTTTAGTGTTTTTTAAATTATTTTCCGCCTACGTTAAATTCTCTGATAAAACGATATGACTCTGGAATTTCAGATGAACGTTCAGCGTCCAATCTTGGACGAGTAGATGGAGTAGATGTTGCTGGTCGAGTATGTACTTTTCCAGGCAATGCTTTAGGTTCTTCTTTTTTCTCTTCACGCATCTGTTGATCCTTCATCACATCAACGCCTTGCTGTTGAAAATCATATATTTCTAGTTCCCCACCTAAAGTTTGACCTTGGCCTTCAACTTGCTTCTGTTTGATCATCTGCGGGATACCACTCTCAGTTTTTTCTTTCGCATCTTCTAATGATTCTTTGTTTTCTTTAGAATTAACTACCATAACAGATTTTGGTTTTAGTTCACCCGGGTTGACAAGCCAAACAAATATAAAATCACCCATTGGGTCTTCTACATGTGTTATATAAAAAGCATCATCTTCGATTTTTGCAAATACAGGATATCCTAATAGCTTATCAACTGTTGAATATGCAGTCCAACCACTAAAGATAGTTAGTGGTATAATTAAGAACATTAATAGAAAATTCTGATAGTTTTTAATAGCTACCCATAATACTACAATTGAAAGAAATATAATACTTAGTAATATAGGCAGTAAGTCAAAGTTATATGCTGGTATGTAATCCATCTATTCGCCGGCTCCGTTTCTGTTCATAACAATGCTATTTTTATCTTCATCAAGTGAAATAACATCGCCTTCTTCGTCTAACACAAAATTAAATAGTGAGAATACTTGTCCTTTAGTATCATAGTTACGTATTGTTGTGTATACTTCTCCATAAGGATTAATTCTAACTAATGTAGCAATAATAGTTGCTGGTGTACTATCTCTTGCGCCTGTTGTCGTCCCATCTGGTAGAGTATATAATTTTATTTTTCTACTATAGATATGAGCCGCAACTTGATATCTGCCAGGAACAATTCCGCGCATTGTAATAACTTCACGGTTGATTGGAATAGTAACTATAGTACCATCTGGCTTACGCCATCTATCATTAGATAATCCAAGATCATCTTTTTCTAAATTTAGTAGCCCACCTGTCTTATGAGTGAACGATACTGTAATACCGTTGGGATCTCGCACCCATAAATCTACATCATCATTAATACCTTCATCCCATTCAATGATGATAAGATATTCTGCTTTTTTAGGAGCTTCTTCTTTTTTAGTTGGTGGGTTAATTAATAAGAATGCAACAACAAACAGAAACACAAATCCAACAAGTAGATTGAATAGTAAATCGTTTAGTCCAGTAGTACTCTTAAATCTGTCATTATTTTTCTTAGTCATTCTCCGCTCCAGACTCTAGATTAACAAGTTGAATCTTTAGAGCCTGACTAAGGATTAGCCCTACAAGTGTTGTATATAGTGCTGTACTCATACCAAGAGCCATTGAGCTTAATGCTTCTTTTAACGTTTCTGGATTTGCTGTATCAATAGAACCAAAGCTATCACCTAACATTAGGATAAACCCTGCTACTGTACCTATCATACCTAATGATAGCAACGCTTCACTTGTGAACCATGCTACATTCATCCCAGTATTGTATTTCTTGTTCTTTCTTTGATCATATGTAAGTTTACCTACATATAGTGATGCTACAAGGTAAATTGCAATGATAACAAAACTTAGTTTTGTTGCATCTTTTTCATAAAGTTCATAAAAGAATCCAAAGTAGTAACCTACTGTTATTGCCAGGATTGTTAGGCAGAAGAATAACCACCAGCGTAAAAAAATCATATCGTGTCTCCGGTTAGAGGATAACCTAGTTATTCTTAACTAGTTCCTCGACAACGCTAACTGCGTCATTGATAGTATTTATCGTTTCAGCAAGTTCGTCAGGCACTGCGATTTTATATTCTTCTTCAATTTCAAATACGATTTCAACTGTGTCGATGCTATCTGCACCTAGTTCTTTTTTTAAGTTCGCATCTTCTGCAATGAGTGATGCATCAGTTTTTAGCTTACGAGCAACAATTTCGTAAATTTTTTCTTTAATAGTCATTTCTATACTTTCTTATATTGAGAAACTTGATCCGCATCCACATGTAGTAGATGCACTAGGGTTGTCGATAACAAATCTATCGCCGTGCATATTAGACACAAAGTCTACAGTTGCACTATCCAGATACATAATGCTCATACTATCTACTACTAACTTAACTTCGTTAGTTTCATAGATTGTATCATCATCTGCTACATCTGCTTCGAAGCCAAAACCATAACTAAAACCATGACAACCGCCGCCTTCAACAAATACACGCAATGCTGTATCTGGTGACTCGTCCTGTTCAGTTATAATTTCTTTAACACGTTCAGCCGCCGCTTCAGTGAATATCATATTTTTACCACCTTTACATCTCTTTTAGTTTTACTATACTGCGAATATTTATAATCATATGTCGCTGTTCTAACTTCATAATTAACTGGTCCGCCTACTAGAAATTCTTTATTGTCTTTGCTTTCGTTCCATAGTAAACCTTCAGCTGGATATCCAATACCAACACTATAAGTAAGATGATTTTCTTCTTTGGGTATACCTAACACTTCGCCCCATACATCTTGGCTATGTTTAGGTTCTTCGATAAAGCCGAAGTTTTTTCCATACCCAGTAACATACCCCATTTGATTTGCACTAAATGCGACAATCCCACTAGCTATTCCAATAGATGTATATTGGTTATTAATTCTGTGTGGGTGATTGAATTCCCTAAATGACCCATCTTTTTCATTATTACGTATCTCAACACTTGGCATCTTACGATTAAAAATGAATAAAACGTTGGCACCCATTTGTGGATTTCTAGTTACCCAATCATTTACTCCAGGTAGCATGGTAAAGCCCCATGAATGTTCATTACATAAAAAGTCTATCTTTTCTCTATCAGTAAGAACATACAAATCAAAGAACGCTTCGTCTTGTTTAGATGGTGCATGTGTCGCAAGATCAATCCAATGATCTACATGTTCTTCTGGTACTGTCTTAGTTAAGTCCCAGTTACGTTGGCACTGTCTTGCACTACGTATTGCCTTTTTTTGATTTTCTAAATCACTCATATTGAAAAACTCTCCCCACATCCGCATTTTGCTTTTTCGTTAGGGTTATCAACTAATTCAAAATGTGAGTTGAATCCTTCTGTTATGTAATCTAACGTAGCACCGTTGATTGCATTGAGATATTTGTTTGCAACTAATATGTCAAAACCATCATGTTTGATAGCAAAATCTTCTAGTACATTGAAGTCGCCCCCTAGTACTACTTCATACATAAGTCCTGTACAGCCAGCAGTCTTCATAGCAATTCTTATGTTATCAGCATCGCTATCTTGTAACCAGTCTTTAATTCTCTTTGTGGATCTATCTGTCAAATGCAACATGTGTTATTCCTACTTCTAGTTCATTCTTTTTAACTTTAGTCTTATCGTGAATAGACGAGATTTCATAAAAACGGTTCAATAGTCCTGATGCCATTTTATAATTTCTGCTTACATCTAAACTGTATTGTATTTGTTCTTTAATGAAATCTGTTTGTTCTTTAAGTTCTAATATGAATGTTTCGATTTCAGGAATAGTGTTAGATGCATTGTACTGTTCATTCAAGTTATTTATGAATAAAAAGTCTTCTGCATCTGCGCCATCACGCATGTCCCATTCTTCTCCATTGATTTCAAGTATGTATCTTGCACGTGAAATTGGATCAACAAGTGCTTCAAATGCACGATGTGCAAATTGAACTTTATCCTTGCTTAGGAATTCGTGTTTATCTTTTAATAACGTTATAATCTTTTTATAATGTGTCGTAAGACTACGTACACTGATATCTTGCTTTTCATCGATACCAAAGAATTTAAAGTAATTCTTTTCTTCTAGATTATATACTCGTTTTGTTCCGGACATTTCTTTACCTATTTGTATTATTCTATAATACATTATACTGTGGTCAGAGTCAAGTTAAAATTACATATTTTTTAACTTTTCTGACAGTTCATGATATGGTCTTAGTCTTGGATCTGTTTGTTGTTCTTCGCTGAATTCTAATCCATATCGCCATCCATTTGAGACTTGTTCAGATAACCATCTATTATGCTTTATAGATGTTATGTCTGATTCTATCTCACCTTCAGGCAAGTCATATTGTTCGCTAGTGGTGATTTCCATTGTATAGTCATCATCAGTCCACTCATTAATTAGTGTTAGAATAACTTCTGCTTCTGCTTCTGTAACAGAACGATTCATTCTGAAATCATACAAGTTCTTATCGTTGAATGTATGATAGATAACGGCGGTACCTTCTTCTGATGCTTCAAATATATTAGCAATAGATTTCTCAAGTACAGTGATGATACCTTTGATATCATGTGTACTTAATTCTTCATCAAGTCCAACACGCAAATGATATTTGAAGTTATTCTTTTTCATCATTATCTGCCTTCTTCTTCATAATATCTTTCTTCTGCTCTTCTCGCTGAAGAAACTTCTTCACGCTCTTTTGCAGTGTCACGTGAATCTACTGATTTGATAGTAGTGTTTCCACTTCTTACTTCAACGCTTTCAAACTTAGTCGAGCTTGAATTTACATATAGACCAAACCATGCCGCACCCGAACCAACTAATACAGATACAAGACCTGCTTGTTGTGTGTTTGGATCTGGTAATGCCATGAACCACTGCACTACGTCATATAGCAAATAGATGTACATTGAAATGAATGCACGTGGGAATAGTCTCCATCTACTAAAATATTCTGGTGCATTCCACCATAAACCATTCTTGTTCATGTTGATTCTCCCATTCCACCAGGTGCTGATGTTCCTATATTCGTATGTTGTTCATCAGCTTCATTGATAATAGACTCTGCTTCTGCATTATCCATTTTAGTTCTACCTGGATTATATGGGAACACACAGCAAGGTTGGCAGTTATAATGTATATCTTGTTCCTCACACCATTCACGTTTCCAATAGTCACCGTTTTTATCCTGTTCTATCCAAATACGATCAAGTTTATATACAGTTTGCATATCGTGTCCTTCTTGTATATAAGAAGTACGAGCTAATTTATCTAAGTATAACCCATCGTCTGTTATGCCATAAAGAGGTAACGCACCCTTCCATGTTGGATTACTTTCTGTCCAACTCTCAATTGTGATATCCCATTTTGGAGCATATACCCCAACTAAATTACTGAAATTATCACTGATCCAATGCTTTTCATCTTCCCATGCATGATCACCGGGTATATTTGTAATCTCGCCATTGTATGTTTTAACTAAATTACCGCCACCATCAAGTGTAGTATACTTTAAATTTTCATTAATCTCACAAGTCAACATTCCTGTTTCTTGATTATGTGTCCATGATAATATCATTGTGTATTTCCCTCTTATTGTCTTATATGTATTTATCATTTATATTCGTAGTTATGTTATAAGATACAAAAAAGCCCACCTATTTGCGTTAAATAGTGGGCTTAATCTCATTAAATTTTGCAGTGAATATTAGATTGAACCCCAATCTTCTGGAGAGAATACAATCCAATTTGTTCCGTCATACCCTTCAAACTTCATTGTTGATTCGTTGAAGAACATCATTCCGGCTGTAGCTGGTGATGGACGATCTGCTGTTAATCCTTTTGGTAATCTAAATACAGTAGGAGCAAGTGCGCCTGAGTTATCAATTACAACTTGTCCTTGCGAATTAACAATACCACCTTCAAGGTTGCCTGTAACATTACCGTCTACATTACCTACAAGATTACCTTGAACATCGCCGACTACTCCACCTGAGAGATTTGCGTAAACAATTGGTTTAGGACTTGCAGTATCATCAATAATAAGTGTAGAACCAGTTCTGTCATAAACAGCACCGTTCCAATTACCAAAAGCAGTTGTTCCAGTAAAGTCCGCACTACCACCAGTAAATGTAGCATTGCCACTAATATTAGTAGTGCCTGCATTTAATGTTGTAGTAGTTGCTGAATCAACTGTTAAGGCAGAATCTAAATTACCAGTTCCGCTTTCTAAAATTTTATTATTACCAGTTGGGTTGTAAACATCACCATATACATCACCTGCTAGTCCGCCAGTAAATGTAGTAGTTGCGCTTGATACATCAACAATAGTGTTTCCATTATCATCAACTACATCGCCACGATATGTTGCTTGTGTGTTTGCATCTCCTGGATTTAAAACAATTGATGCTGTGTCTGTTTCATCTGCTAGATTGTAACCAACTTTAGTAGCGTAACTGCTATCGCTATCTGTGTAACTAATAACACCTGTTGTACTATCGTATGACAGGCTCCCACCACTTACTGAAATTGCCGCTCTAGCTCTAGCTTCTGTATGATATAGATTTGTTTGTTCTGTAATATCATCAGTTTTTAGATTTGAAATTTGTGTATTAATATTGTTAATGGTCGGAGATACAATTGCAGTTGTTGTTAATACACCATTGATATCAACTGGTCCAGTATGAATAAGATTATTAGTATGTGCATCGTACTGCCAAATATCACCTGTATAACCGTCTACTGTAATAGTATCGTCTACGATTGAACCCCAATCATTTGCCAAGCCGCCTGTTACTGCGTGTGTAGTCCATGAATTACTTAGGCTGTCATATCGTAGAAAATGTCCATCTGCTAAACCGTCAAGATTAACATCTGTCATTTCTGAAATTTTGTCTGCTTCTGTTAATGCTTGCCAAGTGTTTTCGGCTGTTCTGAACTTTAAAGTTCTAACATCAGTATCAAACCAAATATCGTTAGTTTGTACATTATATCCATCATTTATATGAGGATCATTATTTCCCTGAAAAAGAGTAGTCCCGCTCTTTCCTATCTTAAAGTAAGGTACGCTTGTACCCTTTGCGTTTAACGTAATCGCCATTTTGTATCCTCAACGTTCTGTGTGATTAAAGTCAGAGAGTTAACTCTGTCGTTAAGTTTGTTATCTTAATCTATTTATCATATAACCTAATTATAGCATAAGTTTATGATTCTTGCAACCACAAAAAAAGAGGGGACCCTTTCGGACCCCCTCCTCTTATATTGTATAACAATTCTAACTTAGATTTGCTTGTACTCTGCTGTTACGATTACGTTACCAGTTGTTGGTGAAGCTGCTGAACCACCGTTACCGATAGATGCTGTTAGCGTTGCGCCACCTGCTGTTGCGTTTTCATAACCTAGATCAATCATGAAGATACCACCTTCTGATAGGTCAACATCGTTTGTGCCTACTAGAGTGTTTGTACCGTCTGAGATTGTTAGCTCATCTGCGCCTACGAATGCTGTTGTAACTTTGATAGTTACTTTTGATACGTAGTAAGACTTGCCAGCAACGTTAGCTACTGAACCTACTGTGAATGATGAACCACCATTTGCTGCGAATGCAGTGCGTAGTACTCGGTCATCTGAACCAGCTGTTGACGAGTCAACATAGTCTTTCGTTACTAGTGCATGACCCTCTGAAGCGCCTGACATGTCGTAACCTGATGGTGCTAAGATTAAGCCATCACCTTTTGGTGCTAGAACCACGTTAACGTCTGTTGATGAACCAACACCTGCTAGTTGTACTGAGCCTGTGCCGTTTGTCAATGAGAAGTTATCTGCTGCTGATGCTGTTTCAATGAAAGTTGCAATTGCTGTTTCATCTGCGCCAAGTACTTGTACGTTGCCGTCAGTTGAACCGCCGTTACCACCTTTGATGATTACTGCACCTGAGTCACCATTTGCTGAGCCGTTACCACCCTTAAGGATAAGATCGCCTGCTGCGCCTGTTGATGAATCACCACCTGCTACTGTTAGGTCTGTATCTGCTTCACCCTGAATTAGAGCTTCACCTGATTGACCTACGATGAATACGTCACCACCATTTTGACCTTGTAGATACATATCTACAGCGCCTGTGCCTGATGCATTCTTCGATGTTAGCGTTAGTTTGCCTGCTGCGTTTGTGATGTCTAGATATTCGCCTGTACCTGATGCTGCATTTGACGCATCAATTACTGCTACACCTGAACCATTACGTACATGTGATACATATTCGTAACCAGCTGCTGAACCGTCTGACATTAGTACTTTGTTGTCATCACCTACTGTTGATAGACCAGTACCACCATTTGCGATTGGTGTCACGCCTGTGATATCCGCTGTCATGTCCACTTTTGCATATGCTAGTGTACCTGATGCGTTCACTTTTAGTACAGTTGAATCAGCACCTTTTGCTAGTTCTGTTACACCACCTGCACCTGACATTAGCATCATTGAGTTTGCTGCGAATGCTGAAGTATCTGTGTGTGTACCACCGTTTTCTAGTGAAAGTTCGTTAGTTAGTGTTAGTTCGTTGAATTCAACATCGCCAGCTACCAGACCTTCTGTACCTAGTGTCCATACATCATCTGTTTCATCCCATAGGAATGATACGTTTGCTGATGAGCCACGTACTACTTCAAAACCAGCATCTTCTGTTGGAGCTACTGTTTGGTTTGAGTTAAGCTGTAGAATGTTATCTTCGATAGCAACTGTTTCTGATAGTGTAGTTGTTACTGCACCTGAAACTGTTAAGTCACCGTTGATTACTGCATTGCCTGTTACGTCTAGTGATGCTAGAGTTGAAGCGCCTGCTGCAAGTGTATTTGCACCAAAATCACCAGCTACTGCGAATGTTGCCGCTGTATCTGTTAGTGTCATTTTTGTTGCTGTTGCGTTATCATCGATACCTGTTGATGCGAAATCTGAGATTGTACCACCGTCGATTTTATCACCTGAGATTTGGTCATCTGCAAGTGTTAGTGTACCTGATGCAACATCTAGTGTGCGACCTGCGCCTACTGTGATGTCATAACCAGTCATTGCATTAGCTGAACCTGTTAGGTCTGCTGATGAAATTTCACCGCCGTGTACTTTGTTACCGTTGATTTGGTCATCATCTAGTGCTAGAGTTTGGCCTGTTACGTCAACGTCCATACCTGCTGTTGAACCACCAGTTAGTGTCGCATTACCTGAGTTCAATGCTGTTGCTGTTACTGTTGCAAGTGATGCTGTACCACCTGTTAGAGTTACATTGTTTGAACCTAGTGTTGAGAACGTACCTGCTGCTGAAACTGCACCGCCGATTACTGTACCATCAATTGCACCACCGTTTAGATCAACAACGTCTGATGTTAGGTTTGCACCTGTGATGTCGCCGCCTGTGATTTGTGCGTTTGCTGAGTTCACTGTTGCGAATGTACCAACTGCTGAAGTTGTTCCGCCAATGATTGTACCGTCGATTGCGCCACCTGTAACTGCAACTGATGCTGAAGTTAGAGTTGAGAATGTACCTGCTGCTGATGCTGTTGCACCTACAATTACGCCATCCATTGCGCCGCCGTTTAGATCAACTGAGTCTGATGCTAGTGTTGAGAAAGTACCTGCAGCTGATGCTGTTGCACCAATTACTGTACCGTCAATTGTACCACCATCAACATCTGCTGATGTTGCTGAAAGTGCTGAGATTGTGATTGCAGCAATTGTACCGCCTTCAATCTTATCACCTGAGATTTGGTCGTCTGCAAGTACTAGAGATGCTGCTGATACGTCTACTGTATCACCTGCTTCTGAAGTTAGACCTGCTGTTACAACGCCGTCTTTCATGATAACACCATCTGCTGTTACGCCTGCGCCCACTGTGTGTTCTGCAATTGTATCTGCTGATACTGTACCTGAGAAGTCTGCGTCTGAACCTGAGATAGCATCTGCGAATGAGATACCTGCACCTGGTGTCAGTTCGTTAACTGTGTCAACTGAGATTGCGTCCATTGCTTGTGAACCAATTTTTAGGTCTGCTAGTGCTGTACCTACTTTGAATTCCCAAACGTCATCAGTCTCATTCCACTGTAGTGTTGCTGAGTCTGCTGTACCACGGTCGATTTCGATACCTGCTGTGCCTGCTGTTACGCCTGCCGCTGTTTCGCCTTTGTTAAGAACGATTGAGTTATCTGCGATCTCTGTGTTTGTTGTGTTTACTGATGTTAGTGAACCTGATACTGTTAGGTTACCAGCAATCGCAACGTCTGCACCGAATGATACTTCTGCGTCTGCAACAGTAATTTGTGTTGAAGTTGCATTGTCATCGATACCTGTTGATGCGAAGTCTGAAATTGTACCACCATCGATTTTGTCACCTGAAATAGAGTCATCATCGAATGTTAGTGTTTTACCAGTCATATCAATATCTGTACCAGAAATTGTACCACCTGTGATAGCCGCGCCTGCAGTTGTCATTGTTGAGAATGTACCTGCTGCTGAAGTAGTTGCACCGATTACTGTTGCGTCTACTGTACCACCATTGATGTCTGCTGTTGTTGCAGTTAGGTCAGCGAATGTTGAAGCACCCGTTGCCGCTACACCAGCGTCTTTTAGTACTACACCGTCAACTTCAACACCAGTGTCTGCTGTTTTTTCGTTGATTGTGTCTACTGTCATTGTACCTGCATTAATTGTACCTGCATTTGAAATACCAGCGTTTGCAACGTTAATACCTTGTGTAGTTACGATTAGTGAGTTAAATGTGATGTCGCCACCATTTGTATACGCTTCGATTGTATCAATCTTTAGTGTACCTGAGATATCTGTATCTGCGAATGAAGCATTTGCTGCTGTCGTTGCGCCGATTACTGTACCATCGATGTTACCACCGTTTAGGTCTACTGAGTCTGAAGCTAATGTTTCAAACGTACCTGCTGCTGAAGTAGTTGCACCAATTACAACACCGTCCATTGCTGAACCTGCTGCGCCGTCTACGTCAAATGTGCCGTCTACGTCTAGTGTTTTACCCGCACCTACTGTAATGTCGAATTGTGAGATAGTTTTGCCTGTGCCACCTTGAATGTTAGCTGAGTCAATTGTACCACCTGAAATTACGTCACCTGATAGTTGGTCGTTTGCTAGTGTTAGCGTACCACCTGATAGGTCTACTGTCCCACCTGTGATTGCTACTGCATCTGCGTCTTGTGTTGCGATTGAACCTAGACCTAGGTTATCACGTGCAGTTGCTTTACCTGCTGTTTGTGATGCATCTACACCTAAACCACCACGTGTTAGTGGTAGAGCGCCTGAAGTTGCGTTAGCGTTTGTTAAGTCTAATGCACCATATGCAACACCGCCAGCGCCGTCTGATTTTAGTACTTCACCAGTTGTTGATGTACCTTTAATCGTTAGTTCGTCTGAGCCGTCAACCATGATGTATGTACCATCAACGTTTACGTTTAGTGTGTTACCGTTCTTTGAAAGTGCAGAACCTGTAGTGATTTGGCCTGTACCTGTGAATTTTGTGAATTCGATGTCTGTAGTACCTACGTTAATAGTACCGTTTGCAGACATAACGTAACCTTGGTCAGAGTTCACTGTACCTTCTTCAACAAAGAAGAATGCACCAACGAATTCGCCAGCTGCGTCCATATCGATTGCACGTGTTAGACCAGTTGATGCATAAACGTAAATACCGTTTTGTGATGCAGTAGTCTGGTTTTTTAGTAGTACACGGTCGCCGTCTACTAGATTTACACCATCCATTGTTGATGCCGGTGTACCTACATTAACGTCACCTGTTGATGCCGCACGTACTGAGTCTTTTACATCAAGACCTTGTGCAACTGAATCAACGTATGCTTTGTTAGCAGCGTGATCGTCTAATGTCGGTGTTGCAACATTCATGTTGCCTAGTGTTGAACCATCAGTTGTCACTTTAAATAGTGAGTTACCTGAATCATATACAACACGTCCGCCTGCTTTGCCGAACTGTACGTCCGAGCCAATGCCGCGAATACCGAAGTTTTTAATATCAGCCATTTATTTCTCCTTAAAATAGCTTGTTAAAACCGCCATCTCACGAATTGAGATAGAGGTAATACGACAACTCCTGAGAAATCAGATTTCAAAAGAATTTCCGTAGTTGTAGATAAACATATATTATGCTTTTCCTTTAGTTTTTCATGAAAATCGTCCGGAAGAGAACATCGGACAATGAAAGTGTAAAGAGTGTTAAGCTCCCTACATAGTTATTTATCACTCGGATAAATTTCGTTATATACATACATATATTAGATGTATGATACTGTTACTTTAATCTCACCTAATGTTGCATCGTAATGCTCAAGGTTTGCTTTAATTTCTAACTCTGTCGCCCCGCTATAATGGAAGTCTGGAGTTGTTGTATATGAGCCGTTAGATTCTAAGTCATTTTCATAATCACTCATAAATCTGTCTGGATCTGTAGTTGTTCCGACTTCAAGCGATGGGACACCACCTGAGTATCCTTGCATCGGACCTAGCACTTCTACTAGAACACTAACAATTCTTGAATTATCAGATATTCTTCCTAGTGTTATCGTCTGTGCAGTTCCGAAGCCTCCGACTGGA
>Ga0228619_1000484_pt1 | contig 18173 bp, 14 predicted proteins | sample 22DmetaG_FD_190065 | JGI IMG/M metagenome (GOLD analysis project Ga0228619, IMG submission 190065) | Seawater microbial communities from Monterey Bay, California, United States - 22D | ecosystem: Environmental > Aquatic > Marine > Coastal | place: USA: California | collected 2016-10-12 | reverse complement strand
CGCCTTTGAAGAAGAGAGTGAAGCTTCTGTGGTTTTATTTGAATTAGTGGTTTCTACTGGAGAAGGGGGAAGGGATAATAATCGAATAAGAAAGATTAATTTAAACTAAAGTTAAAATGAATGTTTTTTTTAGAAAAATTATTCTTTTATCTGTTCTTGCAACCATCTATTCTTGTACTGTTGAACAAGATGATGTAAATAAAATATTCACAACAAGATTCAACTCCCTCTCTCAAATTAATATTGACTCTCTAGAAGTTTTTAGGCATGATAGAGACAATAATTTAAATGTTCAAATTAATTATCAAGCTGACACATATAACACCATTTATGACACTATTAAATGGGAGTTTCCAGGAGGGACACCTAGTAAAATTGCCGATGTAAGTGAAACATCAGTTATATATAATAAATACGGAACATATACCGCTAAATTAGTTCTTTTAAAATATGATACACTAAATTATGGAAACATAAGTGTTCAAGTAGATACTATTAGCCTTGATAATAAGTTAGCGATTAAATACAAAGAAAAAAATTGGTCAACCTACCAAACAAATGCTAACTGGCAAAACATAGGCTCTTATCTTACTTATTTAGACGTTAATGAAGTTTATGACAGCAATGACCCTATAGCTCTAATATCAAATTTTTCAGGATTTGAAAATAAAAAAGTTAGAATAAATTTTAAATTCAAAGTAGCTCTAAACAACCCTATTTCAGACTCATATACTGTCAATAGAAAAAACATTCAATTTAAAGTCGATGGATTCACAAAATATTCGCTCACAGGGGTAGAAAATGATAAATATTATTCTGCTAATATAAGTATACCAGATAAAAATGATTTTGAATTAAAATTCGAGGTGTATCCACCACTACTATCCTCTGATTGGCGTATTTCAAATAATAGTAATACAATTCCGATGTATAGTTTTAGTGATCATGATCAAAATAATTTTTTATTAGGGTATAGTGATTTATCCTCTTCATCTTCTGCTACAATTGAATTAAATAATCTCTCATTTGGATCAAGTGATATGACTTATTTATCATTAAGTGATACTACAAAGATTTTATTGCCCCAGGGAGAAAGTAAAATTTTAGTAAAAATGCAAGATGAATTACCTAGATCATTTAAAATTTTTAGAGAAGGTTCCAGACAAACTGGTACATCATTGTCAAATGACGAATATTTTTACAAATTTTTCATCAAAGATTTAATAATCGAAGTTCTTGAATAAAATTCATCATTTTGAGCCATTTTTGATCAATTTTTGGCGTTTTTTGATCATTTTTGAATGATTTTAGAATTTTTTTGATAAAAACTAATCCCTATCACTTATCCACACAAACCTCAAACAACTACCCCCTAAAAGCACTACACAGTAATCTTATGTTAAGGCAATGATATCAATGGATTAGATAGGATTTGGGTTGTGTCCATTGGTGTAAAAGAAAAACCCTCCACTAGGGAGGGTAATTTTATTTGTTTGTTAGTAGGTAGCTAACATTATTCTCAAGAAACTTCTTACAATTTTACCTCCTCCACTGGTTTCTAAAAAATTATCCCATGCTTTTTCATGTTCTTTTTGACTGTACTTGGAGGGTAATTTACTATGTCCACCTATTGCTCCTTTAAAATCTCTAAAACCTTGAACAACCCATGCATTTCCTCCAGAAATATGGTGGTGTCCAGCAGTAAAATTACCTGCAAAAGTTAATCTATCAGGCTTGTTGTATTTAGAATTATATTTTTCATAGGCATCAAGCCATTTATCATAGTCATTTACTTGTAGAGCTAAAATTCTTTGAATTGGAAATTCATCTGGATTTCCATTTGCATAAGCAGCATCAATTTCTCCCATGAAGGCGTTATGACCTTTTATATGATTTCCCATTTTTTCAAGAAATAGTGACCATGCATCATTTGGGGGTGATGAATATTGACTAGACATAGCATCTAAACTACCATTAAATAAAATTTGATGGCTAAAATTCCAATCAGGATCTTTGAAATGATTTTCAAAAAGTGTTACTGTAACACCCTCAGCTACTCCATATTTACTGAAGTATTCATTGAATAATTTTAAAACTAATTCTTCACTGCCTGGATTAACATCAAACTGATATGCTGTCCAATAACCGATCTGAGCCTGAGCAGATAAACAGATTGCAAAAAATGTCGTTATAAATAATTTTTTCATTTTAATTGATTTATGGTTAATAATAACACTAATTTAGAAAGATTAGATTACATATCAAATCTCATATACTTGCTTCAATAGAAAAACCGTTTTCTAAAACCCATGCCCTTATGTTTGGGATAAGAATGCTTGAGAAGTTTTAGCTTTTAGTTATTGAGGTGAAAACATATGATTTGTTGCCAATATGTTGCCATTATGAAATAAAAAAATCCGCAACTTTATGTAAAAACAATTAGTTACGGATTCTCTGAGTACTCGGAGCGGGACTTGAACCCGCACGACCGCAATGGTCATTGGATTTTAAGTCCAACGTGTCTACCAATTCCACCATCCGAGCAAACGACAGAGCGAAAGACGGGATTTGAACCCGCGACCCTCACCTTGGCAAGGTGATGCTCTACCCCTGAGCTACTTTCGCAGAATGGAATGCAAATGTAAAATAAAATTTAATTTTTTATACACTATTTGCATCGCTTTTCATGGAAAAAATAATTCCTTAATTTTAAATAATATCTATTCTATTTTTAAGTATGAACTTACGTGTATTATTCTTTTGTAGCTGTGTCTTTATTTCCCTTGTAGGTTGTAAAACCAAAACACAGCAAACAAAGCCTACAAACTTTATAGTCATTTTTGCTGATGACTTAGGTTATGGAGATCTAAGTTCCTTTGGAAATCCTTCTATTAAGACACCTCATTTAGACCAACTGGCACAAGAGGGGCAAAAATGGACCAACTTTTACGCAGCTGCTAGCGTATGTACTCCCAGTAGGGCGGGTCTTCTAACGGGTAGGTTGCCCATCCGAAGTGGAATGAGCAGTAATAAACAACGGGTATTATTCCCAGATTCTAATGATGGTTTTCCCAAATTTGAAATTTCTCTAGCCGCCCAATTGAAAAAAGTAAATTACGCTACTGCCTGTATTGGCAAATGGCATTTAGGACATCGGAAAGAACACCTCCCCCTGCAACACGGTTTTGACTATTATTTTGGCATCCCTTATTCTAATGATATGGATACCCCACAAGAGGTATATGCAGAAAAAGGGGGGTATTGGAATCTTATTGCCGATCCTAAAAACAACCTCATTGAAAATTTTAATGTTCCCTTGATACGCAACAATAAAATAATAGAAAGGCCTGCAAATCAAAATACGATTACCCGCCGTTATGCAGAGGAAACGATTTCGTTTATCAAAAAAAATAAAGACCAGCCCTTTTTTGTTTACCTCGCGCACAGCCTCCCTCATGTACCCCTATTTGCTTCCCCAGAGGCTTTGGGTAAAAGCTCGAGAGGTCTGTATGGTGACGTGATAGAAGAAATAGATCAAGGGGTAGGTAGCATCATTGAAGCTTTAGAAGAGGAAGGGATCAGCGAACAAACTATGGTGGTCTTTACTTCCGACAATGGTCCCTGGACTTTATTTAATGAACAGGGTGGTAGTGCTGGGGAGCTTTATGCGGGAAAGGGAACCACCTGGGAAGGCGGCATGCGCGTTCCAACCCTCTTTTGGCAACCGAAAAACATCACTCCTCAAATCGTTCACCATACGGGATCTACCTTAGATCTTTTCCATACGTTTAGCAAAATAGCAGGAGTACAACTCTTGGATGACCGACAGTACGACAGCTATGATTTAAGTTCCGTTTTATATAAAAACAAAGAAAGTAAACGAGATCACTTTTTCTATTATAGAGGTACGGACTTATATGCTGTTCGATTAGGGTCTTATAAAGCTCATTTTATATCGGAAGGGGCTTATGGTCAATTCGGTAAAAAAGAACAACATGATCCTCCTTTACTCTACCATTTAGATCACGACCCAGGGGAGCAATACAATATTGCAAAAGAAAATCCCGAAATCATATATAAAATCAAGTTCTTAGTTGAAGAACACCAAAACAAGATGGTGGCAGGAAAAGACCGTCTGGCCTCAAGAGGAAAAGAAAACTAATTGCCTTTTTGGGAAAGTCTTCTCTTGATTTGATTGAGTTGCATTAAAGCTTCAACAGGAGTGAGCGTATCAATGTCTAAAGCCGTGATTTCTTCTCGTATAGCCTCTAAAAGAGGGTCGTCTAAATTGAAAAAACTCAACTGAAGCTCTCCATTATCTTCTTTAGAGGTTTTGCTTTTTTTAATCCCATGAGAGGCTTCTAATCCTTTTAATTTTTCTTTAGCTGTTGCCAAAACGTGTTGGGGCATCCCCGCCATTTTTGCAACGTGAATACCGAAACTGTGAGCGCTGCCCCCGGGGATCAGTTTTCGTAAAAACAAGACATTGTCTTGGGTTTCCTTAATAGAAACATTGAAATTCTTTATGCGTTCGTACACTTGTGTCATTTCATTTAACTCGTGATAGTGGGTAGCAAAAAGCACGCGAGGTCTAAAGGGGTGTTCGTGTAAATACTCTGCTATGGCCCAAGCGATTGAAATGCCATCATACGTACTTGTCCCTCTTCCTATTTCATCAAGAAGAACCAAACTTCTTTCAGAAATATTGTTGAGAATAGATGCGGTTTCATTCATCTCTACCATAAAGGTAGAAGCTCCCATTGAAATATTGTCGCTGGCTCCTACACGGGTAAAAATTTTATCTACCAAACCTAAGTTGGCTTTTGTGGCTGGGACATAACTTCCCATTTGAGCCAATAGCGAGATCAAAGCCGTTTGACGTAATAAAGCAGATTTCCCAGACATATTGGGTCCGGTTATCATCATGATTTGTTGCTTCTCCCGGTCTAAATAAAGATCGTTTGCAATATAGGGCGTTCCTAAAGGAAGTTGGCTTTCAATAACGGGATGACGCGCTCCTTGAATTTCCAAAGAAGTCTCTACGGTCATTATTGGGCAACAATAGTTGTTTTTTTGCGCCATTTTGGCAAACCCACTTAACACATCCCATTGTGCTACTACTGCTGCATTTTGTTTTAGGACGTTCAATTTTTGCTGTAAGGTCTTAACTAGAGTTACGTATAACTCCTGTTCTAAATTTTGAATGCGCTCTGCCGCTTGGAGAATTTCTGTTTCAAAGTTTTTTAATTCTTCTGTGATATAGCGTTCTGCATTGACCAAAGTCTGCTTGCGAATCCATTCTTCTGGAACTTTGTCTTTATGAGTGTTTCGAACTTCTATATAATATCCGAAAACATTGTTGAAAGCTATTTTTAAGGAAGGAATTTGAGTCCGTTCTGTTTCGCGTTCCAACATAGCATCGAGATGTGCTTGAGATGTGTCGCGAAGTTTTCGTAAGTCATCCAATTGTTCTGAAAAGCCTTCGGCAATAACCTTCCCTTTGGAAACCATCACAGGGGCTTCAGGGTGTAAGGTCTTATTTAGAAGATTTAAAATTTCTTGACTGGAAGCCAACCCTTTTAACTGTTTGCTAAGAACAGTTCCTTTCTCTTTGGATAGAACAAGCTTAAACGCTTCTAAAACAGCCAGTGAGTCTGCCAGTTGATTTAAAGCACGTGGACTTATTTTTTCTGTAGCAATTTTTGCCATGACTCTTTCGATATCAATCATCTGGCTCAACGCCTCCTGTGTTTTTTCTAACAACTGTGCTGCTTCTAAAAATTCTCGTACACTAGCTTGGCGAATTTCAATCGGTTTTAATTCCTTTAATGGGAAAGCCAACCACTTTCTTAACAGACGAGCTCCCATTGCTGTTTGAGTATAGTCTATAATTTGGATGAGAGGTACTCCCTCGGGATGGTTAGGATGAAAGAGTTCGAGATTTCGCTGGGTAAATCGATCTAACCAAACATAAGCATCCTGACTGATGGGAGCTATTTTAGTGATGTGCTGAAGCTTGTCGTGTTGCGTATCTGACAGATAATGCATTACGGCCCCAGCAGCGCTGATTCCTACAGTATAATTTTGAATCCCAAATCCCTCTAGTGAATGCGTTTCAAAATGAGAAATCAATTTTTGTTGGGCAGTACTTATTTCAAAGGCCCAATCTTCAATATAAAAACAGGGATAGCTCGCACCAAACTGCTCATTAAAAAATTGCTTCTTGGGCTTGGGAACAAGCACTTCACTAGGCATATAACTTTGAAGCAGTTGTTCAATATGTTCCGAATCTCCTTCGGCAACCAGAAAATCCCCTGTAGAGATATCCAAAAAGGAAACACCCCATTTTTTATTAAAGAAAACGGCCGCTAAGTAATTATTCTTCTTTTGATCTAAAACATCGTCATGAAGGGAAACTCCAGGAGTTATAAGCTCTGTGACCCCTCGTTTTACGATAGTTTTTGCCAACTTTGGATCTTCCAACTGATCACAAATAGCCACGCGACATCCTGCTTTTACAAGTTTAGGTAAATAGGTGTTTACAGAATGATGAGGAAAACCAGCCAATTCTGTTTCACTACTACTACCTGCTCCTCTTTTCGTTAAAATAATCCCTAAAATATACGCTGCCTTTACGGCATCGGCTCCAAAAGTTTCGTAAAAATCTCCCACCCGAAAGAGTAACAACGCATCAGGATACTTTGCCTTGATACGGTTGTATTGCTTCATTAGCGGTGTTTCTTTTACTTCTTTTGGCACAAAAATTGGTTTTTTACTAATGTATTTAAAATTTGAAGGTTTCCCCAAAAACAAAGATGCAAATCCCTACATAAAAATAAGAGTGTGTATTTTTGTTTTTTCTAACAATTTATGCGCAAACTTAAAAACGAAGAATTAATTCGAAAATCGGTAGCGGACTTTATCGCTTCTAAAAAAACTCCCCTGACTTTAATTCTAGATGATATTCGCAGTTTAAACAATATCGGATCAGTCTTTCGCACAGCAGATGCTTTTTTAATCAAAAAAATATACCTCTGTGGAATCACAGCATGCCCCCCGCATAAAGACATACACAAAACCGCATTAGGTGCTACAGAAAATGTGCAATGGGAATATGCTGAAAGCAGCCTAAAAGTAGTGAAAGAATTAAGGGAACAAGGTTGTTCTGTTTGGGCTATAGAACAAACAGAGGGAGCAACTCTTTTAAACGATTTTAAACCTGATAAAAGCCGTTCTCATGCTTTTGTATTGGGCAATGAAGTAAAAGGTGTCAATCAAGAAGTTGTCAATAGCTGCAGTCAAGTATTAGAAATTCCTCAATTTGGTACGAAACATTCTTTAAATATAAGCGTAGCTACTGGGATGGTAGTTTGGGACTTTTATACTAAAATGAATTTCTAAAAATTGTTCTTAAAATCATTTGAAAGGCGGTTTCGTCTTTTTCAAAATCAATATTTTCTAACGAAATGGCAACAATTGGAAAAGGCAATTTGTCTTGAAGCAACTTGGAATAACCCGTTTCTAATTGCTCGAGGTACTCTGATTTAATGTCTTGTTCAAAAGAACGCCCTCTTTTCTTGATTTGGGCTAGAAGTTGGTCCAAATCTGTTTTGAGAAAAAGCAGTAGGTTCGGATTTTTCTTACTCCCTATTTCAGCATCAAATGCTTTGCGATAACTTTCAAAATCTGAAGTACATAAATTCTCCTCTGCAAAAACTAAAGACTTGTATAAGGTAAAATCCGCAATTACTTTCTGTGGGGATTCTTGCCAAAACTGAGTGTCCTTTTCAAAACGGTCGTTAAGAAAAAAGTTTTCTACCGCTAGTGCGTAGGTTTCGGGGTCTTTGTAAAAAGACTCTAGAAAGGGGTTTTTTATAAAGGCTTCGCTTAAAACATAAGCATCATAATGGTCGGCAATCATTTGAGCTAGTGTGGTTTTTCCTACACCAATATTTCCCTCTATTGCGATATAAGGAAAGTGGTCGAAGATAGGTGGTAACCCTAGATCATCTTCCAAACAGACAGCAACAGCCTTGTCTGGTGAATTTCGAAATAAAGTTGCTATTGATTGGTATAAAATGGGATGTTCCAACTCGGATGCAATATCCATCAAAGGTGCCAAAACAAAATTGCGCTGGTGCATTCTTGGATGGGGTACTTTTAAATCTGCGGTACATATGCAGTCCTCTTTGTAAAACAGTATATCTAAATCAACTGTTCGGTCAATATACCCTTTCTCTTCAGCATTTCTGTAGCGACCTAATTGCTGTTCCACTTTGAGCAAAACGCTCAACAATTCGTGAGGATCTAAATTAGTCTTTACTGAGGCGCAAGCATTGTAAAAAGGACTGCTTTCAAAACCCCAAGAAGGAGTTTCATACAGTTTTGAAAGTTTTGATACAGATACTGGATGCGATTCTAACAAAGCCAAAGCCTTGTATAGTATCTCAAGCCGATTTCCTAAGTTACTTCCTATTGAAATAATTATTTCTTCTTGCAAAGCTTTAATAATGGTAAAATACAAAACTACAAAACCTTATATTTGTAATACCAATACTTGTTACATGAATTTTCTACGAAGTTTTTTTGCCTCAGTCTTAGGTTCTTTAACCGCTTTTGGTCTTTTCTTTGCCATCCTTTTGATGATTATTTCTGCCTCGGCAACAATAATCAATGCCCCATCAGTCTCAAGATCCCTAAGTTCCAATAGTGTTTTATCATTAGAATTAAATCTACCTATTGTTGAGCGACCACCAGTTTTTGACGAACTTCAGCAATTTTTGGGTCTTGAAGACGAAGTAATGGGCTTGCCCAACATCCTTTCTGCCATCCGCATTGCAGGAGACAACCCCAATATTGAAGGGATTAGTCTTCGGGCAGACAACCCAATTTCCGGTTGGTCACAAGCACACAGCATACGTAAAGCTTTAAAGGAGTTTAAGAATAAGGGTAAATTCATTTATGCTTATGGAGATTTCTTTACCCAAAAAGGTTATTTCCTAACCTCAGTTGCCGATTCTGTTTTTATGAATCCCGTAGGATTGATGGAATTTAAGGGACTTGCTTCAGAGGTACTCTACTACAAAGATTTTCAAAACGAATACGGTTTTAAGATGGAAGTTATTCGTCTTGGAAAATACAAAAGTGCTGTTGAACCTTTTTTAGAGAACGAAATGAGTACCGATAATCGATATCAAATTCGGAGCTTACTAAACGATATATGGGGTTCCTTTAAAGAGGGTGTATCCGAATCCCGAAACTTAAATGCAGTCTTTTTAGACTCTTTGGCTAGCAAAAATAACATTTCACTACCCTCAGATGCATATGATGTAGGGTTAATAGACGGTATAACTTATCAAGATGATTTTGAACAAAAAATAAAAACTCGATTGGGTCTTGAAGAAAATCAAAAACTCAAAAAAGCCTCTATCAATCAGGTTAATGCCAATAAAAATTCTTACGACACTTCCATCAAGGACAGGATCGCAGTAGTGTTTGCTAATGGCCCAATACTATATGGAGAGGGTTCTGAATCCATCATCGCTCAAGGTGTTTTTGTCAAAACCCTGGAAAGTTTAGCTCAAGATGACTGGGTCAAAGCCATTGTATTGCGTGTAAATTCCCCTGGAGGAAGTGCCTTAACTTCTGAATTGATATGGAGGGCTATAGAGAATGCAAAACAAAGCAAACCTGTTATTGCCTCAATGGGAAATGTAGCTGCCTCTGGAGGGTATTATATCTCCACAGGAGCAGATTACATCTTTGCCGATCCAATGACAATTACTGGTTCTATAGGCGTTTTTGCTACCCTACCCAATGCCGCAGCTTTTGTTAAAGATATTGGCATCAGTCCTCAAACGGTAACAACCCATCCTAATGCGATGGGATATAGCTTGTACCAACCCTTAAGTCAAAACTTCGAACAACAACTAAAAAAAGGGGTTCAATTCACCTACGATACGTTTAAAAACCGCGTGATGCAAGGAAGATCACTCTCAGTTGAAGCTGTTGAAAATTTGGCACAGGGAAGAGTGTGGACTGGAAAACAAGCTTTAGAAAACGGATTAGTAGATGCCCTAGGAGATTTGGAAGATGCCATTGCTATGGCTTCTGAAAAAGCGAACATAGAGAGTTATAATGTTTTAGAGTATCCCAAATTTGAAGAGAATTTGGAAAATATACTTAAAGGTGTTACTCCTTCGCTTGAACTTAAAAGTCCATGGACAGATTTAATTCCTAAGCAGCTCCTTAAACAGTTTAAAAATTCAACAGAACTAAATCCTACGTTCCTTTATCAAACCTTACTACCCTTCGAATTAAGAATTTACTAGATGTGGACAGATAAAAAAGAATTAGCAAAAAATATTTACCTGCTTCTGGCAGCTTTATTTGTCACTTCTCTAGTAGTTTCCAATTTGATATTTCAAAAATTCTTTTATTGGTATCCCTTTGGTTTAAAAGTTCTTGGGAATCCACTTTTTGAGCTTTCTGTTGGAATTCTACCCTATCCGCTCACCTTTTTAATCACGGACTTAATCTCAGAGATTTACGGTAAAAAAAGAGCCAATCAGTTGGTAATTACAGGAATCTTTGCCTCTTTTTTTTCAATGGGAATTTTGTTGCTTGCCAATGCTGTCCCAGCCATTGAAAATTCCCCTATAGATGACAATACCTTTAACCAAGTTTTTGCACTTTCTCCTATCGCTGTTTTGGCCTCTATGATCGCTTATCTTTTAGCTCAACTGGTTGATATTCGTATCTATCATTTTTGGAAAAAACTTACTAATGGAAAAATGCTTTGGCTTCGTAATAACTTTTCAACTTTCACTTCTCAACTAATAGATACCGTATTAGTAATTGGACTGTTATCGATTTTCGGTGTTTTAAAATGGGACCTCTTTTGGGGTCTTGTAATTTCAGGGTTTTTATTTAAAATCCTAGTCGCTGCATTTGATACTCCACTACTCTATCTTTTTGTAGGAATCTTTAGAAAAACTTTTGATTTAAAACCTACAGATGAACTTGAAATTTAACCTATGAAGGAAGAATCTCCGGGAGTACGAATCAACAAATACCTGAGTGAAATTGGACATTGCTCTAGAAGAGCTGCCGATAAATTAATTGATCAAGGTAGGATAAAGGTCAATGGTAATGTTGTTGTAATGGGACAAAAAGTAGTTCCAAAAGATCAGATCGAAGTAGATGGGATTCTTTTAGAAGACCACCAGGAAAAGAATGTTTATATCGCGTTCAATAAACCTACAGGTATCGTTTGCACTACAGATACTCGAGTTGAAAAAGACAACATCATCGATTATATCAATTATCCTAGTAGGATTTTTCCTATAGGTCGTTTAGATAAAATGAGTGAGGGATTGATTCTTCTTACCAATGATGGAGATATTGTAAATAAAATCTTACGTGCTCGTAATAATCACGAAAAGGAATACATCGTAACCGTTAATAAACCTGTGACCACAGAGTTTATTGAAAAAATGGCCAATGGAATTCCGATCTTAGACACGGTTACAAAAAAGTGTTTTGTAGAACAGATTCATAAAAAGCAATTCCGTGTAGTATTGACTCAAGGTTTGAACAGACAGATAAGAAGGATGTGCGAATACTTAGATTATCGTGTGATCAAGCTCAAACGTGTTCGTATCATGAATATTAACCTTGACACCAAAGTGGGGCGTTATCGCGATTTGACAAAAAAAGAAATGGCTGCGTTACACCAGCTCCTCGCGGGTTCTGAAAAACACATTAAATAGATAAGCGCAATTTGACGCGTTGTCCTTCGTTAGAACGAACATTAAAAACAGTTTGATCTTCAAAAAGCAGGTATTGCCCTCTTATACCCATTAATTTTCCTTCAAAAAAAGGAGTTTTAGCAAGATTTAAACTCTTCACTTTGGCAGGGTAATGCAGCACGGGAAAAGAGATTTTTTGCAAATGTTTTTCCTTAGGTTTCATATAGGGTTTTAAGTCTTTAGGCAAAAGATCAAGCGCTTTGTCAAAAACCTCATCCCACAAGATGGGTTCAGTTTCGTTTTGTACCATCTTTCTCCAATTGGTTTTATCTGAAAATTGTTCTTTTAAAGCCACTTCTGCAATCCCAGCCAAGTATCGGTTAGGAACTTCTAACAGCACCATAGCCTCGAGGGCCCCCTGGTCTATCCATCGTGTAGGAATTTGACTTTTTCTAGTAACCCCTACCTTAAGGTGACTACTTAAAGCTAAATAAACGATGTGAGGTTGGAGTTGTATTTTTGATTCATATTCCAAATCTCGATCTGCTTTACCCAGATGAGCAGTGCTGAGTTCAGGTCGCATCACCCAGTCGCCCACAGCTGGACTTTCAAAAAAACACGATTTGCAATATCCTTGTCTAAAAATGGGAAGCTCCTTAAAACAATTTAAACATTGTGAGCCTGTATGCGTGATGCTCAATGTTTTTCCTAAACATTGATTCATATGTATGAAGCCTTCTTTCATGTCCAAAAAATAATTTATTGGATCATTTTTTTCGGTAGTCATTTTTTTTAAGGTTCCTTCGAACATATACTCGCTAAGAATTAATTAAATTTACCGAAGTAAGATAATAATTATTTTATGCCCATACCCCTATTTAATTCAATTGCTTCCTGGATTCTCAAAAAGAGAATACACCAAATGGAACTGTTCATGAAATACCCAAACGAAGTACAGAATGAATTACTCCATTATTTACTAAAAACAGCTTCTAAGACAGCATTTGGAAAACAATTTGATTTTAAAACTATTAAAAGCTATGCTGTTTTTAAAGATCGCGTACCCATATGCACCTATGAAAGTATAGAATCTGCGATTGAACGATGTCGCAGAGGAGAACAAAGTATCTTTTGGCCTAGTCCAATCAAATGGTTCGCTAAATCAAGTGGAACGACCTCTTCAAAAAGCAAATTTATCCCTGTTAGTACAGAAGCGCTAGAAAATTGTCATTATAAAGCAGGTAAAGACATGCTTTCATTATACTTTAACAATAATGAAGATTCACAATTACTTTCAGGAAAATCGTTACGATTGGGAGGAAGTAATGAGCTCTACAATAAAAACAACAGTTATTTTGGCGACCTTTCTTCCATCATCATACAAAACCTTCCTTTTTGGGCAGAATTAAGCTCAACTCCCAGTAATAAAACTTCTCTTATGCCAGAATGGGAAGCCAAAATGAAAGCTATTGTTGCCGAATCTATTCCCAAAAAGGTTACCAGTTTGGCAGGTGTACCTTCCTGGATGTTAGTTTTGCTTCAAAATGTTTTAAAAGAAACAGGAGAAAAAACCATTACGGATGTTTGGCCTGATGCAGAAGTTTATTTTCATGGTGGTGTAAGCTTTAAGCCCTACAGACAATTATATGAAGATCTATTTCCCAAGTCTAATTTCCGTTTTTATGAAATCTATAATGCCTCTGAAGGATTTTTTGGTATTCAAGACCGCAATGATTCAGATGAATTACTCCTGATGCTCGATTATGGTATTTTTTATGAATTCATCCCTTTTGAGGGAGAAACTGCTGATGAACAGAATATAATCCCTCTTTCTGAAGTTGTTTTATATACAAATTATGCTATGGTTATAACTACTAATGGAGGCCTATGGAGATATAAAATTGGAGATACTGTTAGGTTTACCAGTCTCTCACCTTACCGAATTAAGGTTTCGGGTAGAACCAAACATTTTATCAATGTTTTTGGTGAGGAACTGATTATAGAAAATACGGAAAAAGCACTAGCTAAGACATGTCAACAAACCAATAGTTTAATCTCAAATTACACTGCGGCGCCTATATTTATGGAAATAGATACTCAAGGAGCTCATGAGTGGATTATTGAATTTGAGAGAGAACCCGAAGACCTTGATCACTTTAGCACACTTCTTGACACAGCACTTCAAGAGGTGAATTCTGATTATGAGGCTAAGCGTTATAAAAACATTACCCTACACCCCCTTAAAATTCACAAGGCACGGAAAGGATTATTTTATCAATGGCTTTCCTTAAAGGGAAAATTAGGTGGACAACATAAGGTGCCCCGTTTATCTAATACAAGGGATGTCGTTGACGAACTAATTGAAATGAATACTTAAGAAACTACCTTCAGCTTAGGAAGTTCTATTTTAGACAATTTTTGATCAGCATATTGTTTTGTGACCTTAAGTTTGGTAATATCGCTTTGAGGTAAATCAAACATTGCATCATTAAGAACGGCTTCACAAAGAGATCTCAAACCTCGCGCTCCAAGTTTATAGTTCAACGCTTTTTCGACAATGTAATCTAATGCACCTGGAGTAAATTGAAGTTCTATACCATCCATCTTAAACAATTGAATGTATTGTTTTATCAAAGCATTTTTTGGAGTGGTTAAAATAATGCGTAGCGTAGTTTCATCTAAAGGACTCATATAAGTTAATACCGGGAGCCTTCCTATTATTTCTGGAATTAGTCCAAAGGCGCGAATATCTCTTGGGGTAATGTATTGCAACATGTTCTGTTGATCCACATCCCGTTTTTCTAAAGCAGTTTTGTATCCAATAGCCTGTAGATTTAGTCGCTTATTGATATGGGCATCTATGCCGTCAAAGGCGCCGCCAGCAATAAATAAAATATTGGACGTGTCTACTTCAATAAATTTTTGATCGGGATGTTTTCTCCCTCCTTTGGGGGGCACATTTACAACGGTACCTTCAAGAAGTTTTAATAGCGCTTGTTGCACTCCCTCTCCAGAAACATCTCGGGTAATAGAAGGGTTGTCACTTTTTCGAGCGATCTTATCTATTTCATCAATAAAAACGATTCCTTTTTCTGCACGTTCTAAATCGTAATCTGCTGCCTGGAGCAGACGAGTTAATATACTCTCAACATCTTCGCCTACATATCCAGCCTCGGTTAACACCGTAGCGTCTACTATAGCTAATGGAACTTTTAACAGTCGAGAAATAGTTTGCGCTAAAAGGGTTTTTCCAGTTCCGGTAGGACCAACGAGAAGCACATTACTTTTTTGAATTTCTACATCATTTTTTTTAGTACTTTCCTGTGAGAGTCTCTTGTAATGATTATAAACAGCAACTGATAATACCCTTTTCGATGCTTCTTGGCCTATAACATAGTCATCTAAAAAGGATTTAATTTCTTTAGGAGGTTTTAATTCAATAGGAGCTGAATCTTTAATTTCCCCCGAAGCTTCTTCTTGAACAATCCCATGGGCTTGGATAATACAACGGTCACAAATATGTGCATCTAATCCTGCAATCAAAAGCTGGGTGTCCGGTTTCGGTCTACCACAAAAAGAACAATTTAAATCAGGTTTGCTCATGGCGTTTAGATTTATTTTGGGGCGTTTTGTAGTACTTCATCTACCATACCATACTCTTTTGCTTCTTCGGCTTTCATCCAATAATCTCGGTCACTATTTGTAGTGACTTTTTCCATGGACTGGCCAGAATGTTTTGATATGATTTGATAGAGTTCGTCTTTCAACTTTAAAATCTCTCTTGCCGTGATTTCTATATCAGAAGCTTGTCCTTGCGCACCGCCTAGGGGTTGATGAATCATTACTCGAGCATGAGGAAGGGCAGAACGCTTGCCTTCATGTCCCGCACAAAGCAAAACAGCTCCCATTGAAGCAGCAATACCTGTACATATAGTTGCAACATTTGGAGTAATGAATTGCATGGTGTCATAAATTCCGAGACCTGCGTATACTCCACCTCCCGGGGAGTTGATATACATCTGGATGTCCCGATTAGAATCTGTACTCTGTAAAAATAGCAGTTGGGCTTGAATAATATTAGCAACTTGATCATTAATTGCCGTTCCTAAAAACATGATACGATCCATCATCAAACGAGAGAAAACGTCCATTTGAGCTACGTTTAATTGACGCTCTTCTATAATATAAGGTGTCATACTGCTCACGATTTTATCATAATACATCGCATTAATCCCATGATGTTTTGTAGCATATTTTTTAAATTCTTTTCCGTAGTCCATATCGCTTTATTTCTTTAAAATTAATGAATTTATTACGCTTTACCGTATGCTTCTTTTACAAAGGTGTCAAATCCTACTTTTTTAATCTTTAGCGGAGCTTTTTCTTTGTAAAATTTGAGCATCTTATCCCCCATCAGTTGTTCAGATATTCTTCGAGTTTCTTCTTGATTTGACAAAACATTAGAAACAATACCTTCTAGCTGTTCTTTTTCTTGAATTTGTCCATATTGCATCATCTGTTTTTGGACAAGGGTTTCCGTGAAGGCTTTGAGTTCATCGAAAGACATGTTAAGCTCATTATCATTAATGATTTTTCCTTCGATTAATTGATATCGTATTCCTTTTTCGGATTTATCATATTCTTCTATTGCTTGCTCTTCAGTTAGCGGTTCTTTTCCTGAGGTTTGTATCCACTTTTTAAGAAAATCTGCAGGCAGCTTAAATTTTGTCTTTTGCACAATAGCTTCCGAAATATCGTTCATCAACTTTTGGTTTGCTTGAGGCTCGAGTTGAGCTTGTAAACCCGACTTAATCTTATCTCTTAAGTCTTTCTCTGTAGTAACTGTTCCGGGCTCGTATAGTTTGTCAAAAAGTTCTTGATTTAGTTCTGCAGGAATTCGTTCATTAATTTCTTTTACTTCTAAAGTGATTTCCAATTTTTCTAAGCTCTCTAGCTTTTTTTCATCTAAAGCGAGTAAACGTTTAGCAGTATCCTTGTCTTTAAAGAGGTTTTTTCCTGAAACTGATATCGTAGAACCTGTAGTTGTTTCTTTGAGCGCAGCAATGGCTTTTTTACCCTTTAGATCTTCTAGGCTAAAGTTAACCATGTTCTCTAATTCGGCCGCTTCATTTCTGAATTGAGCAGTAATCTCGTAGCCTTTTTGAACTTGCTTCTGAGAGACCATCTTTCCATATTGTTTTTTAATATGCTGTAGTTGGTCATCTATCATCTTTTTTTCAGGTTCTATTTGATATTGAACAACTTTTTTAAGTACATCCAATTTAACGTCAAACTTTGGTGCTAATCCTAACTCAAACTCAAAATTCATTTCAGGGGCATTCCAATCAAGAGCTGTCTCTGAAGCCTTTGGAATTGGATTGCCTAAAAGTTCGAGTTTCTCCTCATTGATGTATTTATCAAGATTTTCTCGAAGGAGTTTATTGACCTCATCAGCGATTACAGCTTGCTCATACTGCTTTTTAATCATTCCCATAGGGACATGTCCCTTACGAAAGCCAGGAATATTAGCGTTTTTTCTATAGTCTTGAAGCACTGTACTAACTTTCTCTTCAAAATCTTTTCGTTCTACAGTGATGTTAATAATAGCGTTTAGAGCGTCTATAGTTGTTTTACTGATGTTCATAGCGGGTTGAAATTTAGTGCGCAAAAATACACTTTTTTATTCCGATGACAAAGTTTTAAAACCCCAGACTAAGAGCTTGTAAAAGAGTCCCGATTGTGAGCTATACATTATAAATTTAGACTCCTCTTTAAAATAAATGTATCTTCTGCATAAAAAATTATTATTTCCATTATATTTGCACCCCAGAATTAATAATCAGAGGGTCGAGAATCCTCACAAATTAATATGATATGCCAGTAAAACTGAGACTTCAAAGACACGGAAAAAAAGGAAAACCTTTCTATTGGTTAGTTGCCGCAGACTCGCGTTCAAAAAGAGATGGACGCTACCTTGAAAAATTAGGCACTTATAATCCTAACACAAATCCCGCAACAGTAAACATCAAAATTGATGAAGCTGTAAATTGGTTAGAAAAAGGAGCACAGCCCACTGACACTGCTCGAACGCTATTATCTTACAAAGGCGCCATGCTCAAACATCACCTAAACGGTGGCGTTCGAAAAGGAGCTTTAACACAAGAAGAGGCAGATAAAAAGTTTGCTGCTTGGCTAGAAGAAAAAGAAGCTAAAATACAAGCCAGAAAAGACGGGCTCTCTAAAGAACAAGCAGAAGCCAAAGCAAAAAGATTAGCAGCTGAAAAAGCAGCAAGTGAAAAAAGACTTGCTGATGCTGCAGCTGTGGAAGCTGATGCAGAAGAAGTTGCTGCAAACGAGGAAGCACCTGCTGCAGAGGAAAGCACTACTGAAGAAGCTCCTTCTGTTCAAGAAACAACTTCAGAG